>WNGE01006124.1_pt1 | contig 18330 bp, 19 predicted proteins | sample 5400651 | NCBI WGS metagenome assembly WNGE01 (sample SAMN13153370, study PRJNA577476) | soil metagenome | isolation source: 60 cm soil or saprolite under grassland replicate 2 | place: USA:California | collected 2016-06-15
TCGCACCGTGATAGCTCTGATTACGGCTCACGATCTGCGAGCGCTGGCGCTCACCGATCTCTACCTGATACTGGCGCCCCAGTTTCAGGGCAGCCTTCACCGCCTCCGATCCTCCGCTGCAAAAATAAACCGCACCTCCGCGAAAATTCTCCCCTGCAAATTGCAGAAGTTCGGCGGCGTACTGTTCAGATATCGGTGTTGTGAATTGGCTTCCATGGACAAACTCCAGGCTGCGGGCCTGCTCGGTCATCGCGGTCACGATTTCGGTGACGCCATGTCCGATGAAGTTAACTGCGGCTGAACCAGAAAAATCGAGGTATTGCTTCCCTGCTGCATCCCACAAATAAGCACCCTCGCCGCGCACTGCTGACGGCAAGGACTTGCGGAACGAGCGCCGCAACAGGGCAGAATCCGTCCTATCTTGAAAAACAGCTTGACCCGGCACGTTGGGGATTATCCGGTCTATTGATTCGCAATGTCAAAAAAGAGTTGTAGGACCGGCACAGGCCATGTGGGGACGGGCGCCCTCGCCCGTCCGGTCGAGCAACGCTCGACAAGTTCCAACCCGCAGCACTCCTTGTTGCCTCTCCACCTGACCGCCTCGGCAAACGTTTCAAGCAACGCCTCTACAGACAGTAGATGCCTTGGCGAACCAAGGTGGTAGAGGAGAGGTCAGGTTCACTGCGGCTTTCCGTGTAGAATCGGCCTGAATGCCGGCCTCTTCCGAGACTGAAAAAGCGGCTCCCGTGTCGTTTTTTCGCCGATTTCTTCGCCTTTTTCACCCCTCTCGTGAGCACACCGCCTTCTCCGCGACGGTATTGCTGGTAAGCACGATTCTCCTCTCTCGCGTCGTCGGGTTTCTGCGCGAGATGTACATCGCTTGGGCGTTTGGCGCGACGAAGATCACCGACGCGTACCTCGCGGGCTTCACTATCCCCGACTGGGTGAACTACTTGGTCGCTGGCGGTACGGCTTCGATCACTTTCGTTTCCATCTATACGCGCTTTTTGGCTGAAAAGAGAGAGGACGAAGCGCGCAAAACTTTTTCCGCGGTGATCACCATTATGACTGTGGTCCTGGGGATCGCCGTCATCGTCGCCGAAATCTTTGCGCCGCAGCTAAATCGTCTGATGTTCGGCAAATTCGATCCGCAGCAATTCGCACTCTGTGTGCATCTCACGCGAATTTTGCTGCCGGCCCAACTTTTCTTCTATGTTGGAGGAGTCGTTTCCGCTGTCCTGCTTTCTCGCCGGATGTTTCTTCTTCCCGCGATCGGCCCAATCGTTTACAACGGCGGAATTATCCTCGGCGGACTGCTGTTTTCGCGCCGGATGGGCATCTCGTCGCTCGCCTATGGCGCGGTCGCGGGAGCGTTTATTGGCATTTTTCTAATCAATGCGATCGGCGCAGCCAGGATCGGAGTCGGTTTCAGGATTTCGTTTGATTTCCGTAATCCCGCCTTTCGTGAGTGGGTGCGGCTTTCAATCCCGCTCATGTTGGGAGTTTCGCTCGTCACTGTCGACGATTGGATCCTGCGCTATTTCGCGTCCGGCAGCTCCGGCGACATCACTCGCCTGAATTATGCCAAGCGATTGTTCCAGGTGCCCATCGCCGTCCTTGGCCAGGCCGCGAGCCAGGCATCGTTGCCTTTCTTTGCCCGGCTGTTTGGGGAGAAGAAGCTAACGGAATTCGCGCAAACGGTAAACGCTTCGATTTATCGGATTGTAGGTGCATCCTTGCTGGCCTCCAGCTTGATGGCAGCCGCCGCGCTTCCGCTGATTGATTTGGTTTATCGCCGCGGACACCTCCAATTCGCGGATTCGCAAGCCAATGCGGTTTACTTCTTTTGGTTTTCCATTTCGCTCGTTTTCTGGGCGGCGCAGGGCTTGTATGCGCGCGCATTCTACGCGGCCGGGGACACTCTGACTCCCATGATCGCGAGCAGCATTATCACCATTTCCTCGCTGCCGCTTTATTCCGCCTTGTATCACTCATTTTCCGCCGTCGGACTCGTGATTGCGTCGGATAGCGGGATAGCAGCAAATTGCTTGGTGACTGCATTGCTGCTGCATCGGCGAAATTTAGTTCCGGCGAATGGTCTGGAACGGAAAGAGATCGGAAAGGTCCTGGTGGTTTCGGTCGCGGCCGGATTGTTGAGCTGGAAGATTGCGCATCTTGTAAATTTGGCGGGAAGCCGTGTCGCGGATCTCAAAGCTCTCGGCCTAATTCTGGCTAGTTGGAGCGGCACCGTAGCCGTGGGATTGTGGCTAACCAAATCAACGCTGCCGGGTTCTCTGCGTAGGCGATAACTACGAACTCAACATGTCCTGCACAAACCATGTGCTGCACAAACAAAGAGGCGTCCTGCAATCAGGACGCCTCTTTTGATCAAGAGCAAAATACCTAAGCGCGGGCTGCCGCCGCCTCGGTAGTCGAAACCGAACTCGCTGGCCGCTCTTCGCCGTTTGGCTTTCCAGCCTGCCCGGCTTTACGGATATCAATTCCGCCCTTGAAGAACGCGCCATCTTCAATCGAGATGCGAGCGGCGACGACATCACCAGTGAGGGAACCGTCGCTGCGAATGTCCACCCGATCGCTTGCGGTCAGATTGCCGCGGACTTTCCCGAGGACCACAATCTCGCGCGCATTGATGTTGGCTGCGACAACGCCATTGCGTCCGACAGTCACCCGATTACCGGCAAGGTTGATGGAGCCTTCAACGCGGCCATCAATGTAGAGTGATTCGGAACCGGTGACTTCACCCTTAATGACAAGAGACTTCCCAATGGTAGCCTGGTCGGCGGTGCTGGCTGCCACGGGTCGCGGAGCACTGCTGGCGGCCGTTTCCGTTACCGCAGGAGCGCTCGGCGCTGATGGAGAAATACGCTCCGGCTCGGTCGGACGACCTGGCGCCGTGGGCTGATTTGTAGGCTTCCACATGTGAGAAAAACCTTCCTTTAAGGAATATGTTGTTTGGGGACCGAATTCACGCTTCGGTAGCCATGGAAATTCTACTCTCCACATCGGCATTTGTATTGTGGAAAATGGGAATACTTTGTGCATTTCCGGGTACTAGCGCGGATTTTCAAGGTGTGCTTCAGGGCAAAACCTTAGAGATCCCCAAACTCGATCAAGTTTTAATTGTTCGTAAGACCGCAGATCGGAGACGTTCGGGGGCCACGCTTCCAGCCGGTCATCTAGAATCGTTGTGCGGCTGGTTCGCCTTATAGGCAGTACTTGTAGCTTCGTCGCGTATGCTCACCGATTCCGCGATCCTAAAAAAAATAGAGCGCCAGCCAAAACACGCGGCCGGCTACAAACAACTTGTGCGTGAACTCGGGCTACGCGGGGACGAGCGTAAAGAACTCTCTGGCCGATTACAAAAGATGATCGCGCGCGGCGAGCTCGTACAAGTTGACTCGGACCGCTACGCAATCCCTCAGGCTGCGTCCGGGAAAAATCTGGTTGCCGGCAAGTTGACCCTGCATCGCGACGGTTTTGGATTTGTGATTCCAAACCTCTCCTCCGCCGCGCCGAATCTCCAATCTCGTCTTTCAGGGGACATCTTTATTCCAGCGCACGCGGTGGGCGCGGCGATGCATGGCGATCGCGTGCTCGCCGAAGTAACGGTTCTCCGCCACGACGGTCGCGCCGAAGGACGGGTTGTGCGCTCGCTCAATCGTGCTCACCCCACGGTTGTAGGAATTTTCCATCGCGGCTCGCGCAATAATTATGTCGTCCCTCTCGATCAGAAAATTACCCAACAGATTGTGATTCCGGAAGGCTTGGAATATCCGGAGACATCGTCCTCCGTCGTGCGTCATGCGTCCTCCGTAAGAGCGCTGGATGCAGGCGCACTCGGCAGCCATAACGAATCCGCGAATGCCAGGTTAGAGGGAAGGGCTTCGCACACGACTCACGACCAGCGACGTGCGACGACCTCCAAACATCGCGTGCTCGGGGAGGAAGCTTCACGGCGTAGTGACTGGACTGACCTTGAAAACGTCGTTGTTGACGTCGAGATCACCGATTGGCCAACGGCAACACAGAATCCCCGTGGTCGCGTAATTGAAGTTCTTGGATTCGAAGATGACTTCGGCGTGGATGTCGAAATTATCATCCGCAAATTTCACCTGCCGCACCGCTTCCCGGCAGAAGTTCTGAATGAAGGCGAGGCTATCGAGCCAATCATTTCGTCAGCTGAGCTGCGCAAGCGACGCGACTTTCGCAACCTACCAATCGTCACAATTGACGGTGAAACCGCGCGCGACTTCGATGACGCCGTGCTGGTACGCCGGCTGGAGGCCGGCAACTTCGAACTGCAGGTGCACATCGCCGACGTTGCGCAATACGTCACACCAGATTCCGCCCTCGACCAAGAGGCTCGTCTGCGCGGGACCAGCGTCTACTTCCCGGATCGTGCTGTCCCCATGTTGCCGCTCGAGCTTTCTACCGATATTTGCAGCTTGCGCCCGCATGTAGATCGCTTAGTCATGTCTTGCATCATGGAAGTTGATCCTCGCGGCGAGATCGTAGGCTATGAACTTTGTCCCGGCGTGATCCGCTCTGCTGAACGTATGACGTACACCGCGGTCAACGCTGTGCTCGAAGGTGATGAATCGGAACGCAAGCGGTATTCGGCACTGGTGCAGAACTTCGAATTGATGCGGGAACTACAGATGATTCTCAATCGCAAACGCGAAAGACGCGGCTCGATTGATTTTGATCTTCCGGAGCCGGTAATCGAATTTGATGAATTCGGATTGATGCGGAGCATTAGCAAATCCGAGCGCAACATCGCGCACCGCATTATTGAAGAGTTCATGCTTTCGGCCAATGAGTGCATTGCCGGATACCTGGAATCCAAAGGAATTCCGTCGCTGTATCGAATCCACGAAAAGCCTGATGCCAAGCGGGTTTACGACTTCGAAGTCATAGCCGCCACATTTGGCTATTCACTCGGAGTCGGCGCGCTGCCGATCCAGCGCATGCAGTTCAAGACCGACAGGCGCGCAAGTTACGGAACGGGCAAACGTGCTCGAGAACTTGAGATTCCCAAAGAAGTTCACATTACTCCGCGTATGTACCAAAAACTGACAGAGAAGATTGCAGGTAAGCCAGAGGAGCGAATCTTATCTTTTCTAATGCTGCGATCGCTCAAGCAGGCGCGATATTCAGAGGAGAATGCCGGGCACTTCGCCTTGGCCGCAACTACGTACACGCATTTCACCTCACCGATTAGGCGCTATCCGGACTTGATCGTGCACAGAATTCTGAAGGAAGTATTGAAAGAGTCGGCGGAAACCTGGGAGGGAGAAGTTCCACTCGGCACGCTACTCTCTTCGGAACGCTCGGCCGCTCGGGACGCCTCGACCCTAGCCCCGGAGGGGCGAACGAACATAGCCCAGCGCTTCAGCGCTGGGGAAGCTGCCAAGGCGAAGCAAGTCCCGGGGGGACGGCCGAAATCTCACGCAGAATCAGCTCCCGACGATTCGCGGGCGGGGCGCCCGCGCCACACGGACACTGCTTCTCCCTGGTCCAAACGCCGCGAACGCGAATCCGTCCCGCTCGCCGAAGGCCCTATTCCACTCGACGAACTTCACATCATCGCCGAAGAATCCAGCCAGTCCGAGCGCCGCGCCGACGAAGCCGAACGCGAGCTAATGGAATGGAAGAAAGCCAAATTTATGCAGGACCGCATCGGCGAAGACTTCGATGGGCTTATTATCAGCGTGACCAAATTCGGCTTCTTCGTCGAACTCACCGACTTGTTCGTCGAGGGACTGGTCCCGCTGAACACCTTGATTGACGACTACTACACCTACCATGAAAATACGCGCGAGATCATTGGCCAGCGTTCGCGACGAATATTTCGTTTGGGACAGAAAATCCGCGTGTTAGTGGACCGCATTGATCCGGTCGAAAAGAAAATCCAGTTCGCTTTACTCGAGCAGCTGCCTCAAAAAGGACAACGAAAACCTCGCCGCAAGTAACCCTCCTAAGGTGATAACATCCTTGCCGTTCCCTCATTCAATTTCCTGATCGCCCAAGGAGCCGTCATGTTTCCACGGGACTGTTCGCCCACCCGTCGCAGCTTCCTGACCAGAACTCTCGCGGGAACGGGCGCCGCTGCGGGCCTGACGCTGCTCTCCCCGAAGCCGGCACTATCCGAAGAGACCGAGATCAACATCGTTGGTCCGAAGAAAGGCTACTCGCCGCAGATCGGCACTCTGGTTTCCATGATGGCGTGGATGCGCATGAGCGTTCTCCGGTCGGTCAACGGCATGTCGCAAAGCGAATTGGATTTTTTGCTCGACGACAAGGCCAATTCGACGGGAGCCTTGCTCATGCATCTCGCCGCTACTGACCGCATTTATCAGGTGGCCACGTTCGAAGGAGCTGACGTCAACAACTTGCCGGCTTCATATAAAGAGAAATGGGGAGTGGCTATGGACCTCGGCGAGCCCGCACGCAAAACAATCAAGGGCAACAATCTGGATTATTACCTCAACGCGCTGAGCGAAACTCGCGGGCACACTCTCGCGGAATTTCGCAAGCGGGACGACCAGTGGCTCATGACCGTAGATAAAACTTGGCCTTGGGGACCGACGAATAATTACTGCAAGTGGTTTCACGTCTGTGAACACGAGTCCAATCACAACGGTCAGATCAAGTTGATAAGGAAGCGAGTCCCGGGAGCGAAAAATTCCGGCGAGTGATGCGGGGCGGCCGCCCAGAACTCACAAGCTCAACGCCTCTATGGTGTAGAATTTCTGAGTCAACCCCGTTCGAACGCCTTGTTCGAACCCGTGTCGGGACGTGGCTCAGCCTGGTAGAGCACTCGCTTGGGGTGCGAGGGGTCGGCAGTTCAAATCTGCCCGTCCCGACCAATCTTCACGTGAAGGTCCTTCGACTTCGCTCAGGATTTCGCCAGCGGGCCCACACGCCCGCTAAACGGCTCACCTTGAGTGCGAGGGGTCGGCAGTTCAAAGCTGCCGGTCTTGCGGATTTCGGCGGGCAAGCGTTAAGGCTATGTCGTTGCCACGCTGCTCAATGTGTTAGCTGGAGTTCCCAAGGATACGAATCGTGCCTTAAATGCTGGCTTGCGCGTTCCATATATCGTAATACCCGCGCCGATCAAACCGAAAAAGATTGAGGCCATTCCGCCACCATCATCGGTTTCAAGTTTCCAAAAATTCAGCAGGACAAGTTTCAGGGCCGGCACGAAAGCGATTTGGCTCTCCTTCATCACAAGCAATGCATAGAAGATTGAGTCACCGAATGCCACGCTGGCTGCAGTAAGCAAACCGATCATGATCCGGGCCGTCCAGGTCACTTTACCGATTCCTTTGACGACGGCTTTGCCCACGAACAATCCGATGATGATTGCGCCCCAAAGGAAGATGCGGTGAAGCAGGTAGGCGACACCTCCCCACGCGATGCTGCCCAGAACCGCGGCTCCCATCCCGTAGAGCAACCCAAGCGGTAGGTTGGTTTCAAGATTCTCGTACTCGATCGCGGCTGCATCCAATTTTTGTGTCATTTGCACCTGGCAACTGGAGCAGTAATGTGTGGGCACATCGTTTAGCAGTATTATCTGAGGTTCGGCCTTGCCGCATTCTTCACACTTTCCGCTAATCGCGGAAGCGGAGGTTTTCAATGCAGCCAGCAGGTTCCGCAACTCGTCAGCAACACTGGAAGCGTCTGGCTTGCCAAAGGAGTAGGTTCGAACCAGAGTGGCGGTTGTCTCATCGGTCGTCAGCTTGAACTTGCCTTTCGCCGGATCGAGCGCCTGCTTGATTTGCTCTGGGTCTTGCACCTTAGCGTAACGCAACAACATTTTGACCGCAGCGTGCCTGCTGTCCACTTTTCCCAAGCCAAGCGCGACGATGTAGCCGTCACTGATACCGATCAGCGCACCACTCTTGTCGCCGAAAATTCTGTGTTCTTCGTAATACGGCAGACCGGTAAGTTTCGATACCTCGCAAAGCCATTCTGTATTTTTCATAAGTACTCTCCCACGCGCGGCTCTCTAAGGATAGTTGGGCGGGCGGAATGGGAGTAGAACAAAGATGGGTTGGGCCTAACGATGGTAATCGAGATATCTCTCATATCGGCCGATCAACCAGAGAAATCGCCTGCTTAACGTGCCTTGTCCAACCCTGAGAACCGGCCTATCATCTCCTTTCTCCGCAATCGGGCACCGAACGCACGACGTTGCAGGCCGAGTGCATCCAAGCTGCAGGCGACTTCGACGAATGAAAGACACCAGACCAAGTCACAGCCGCAGAGCATTCCTGAGAAACGCAGCCACTGCTGGAGCGGTGGCCATCAGCCCGCAATTCCTGAAGGAAGCGCTTGCAGCGGCGATCACTGGGCCGAAGCCAAACCTGGTGTTTTTCTTGGGCGAAGGTGTTCGCTGGGACGAGTCGTCGATCGCGGGCAACCTCCTGCTGCACACGCCGAACATTGATCGCATCGGTCGCGAAGGCGTGGTGTTCAGAAATGCATTTGTTACGAATGCGCTCTGCCTGCCCTCACGCGCGACCATCCTCAGTGGCATGTATTCCCACGCAACCGGCGCGGTTGACAATCAGCACAGCAAGGTCCCCGATTCATTCCCCCTCGTGACTGACCTGGTACGCAAGTCTGGATACGAAATCGCTTTCATCGGCAAATCGCATGTTGAAGGCGCATTAATGGACCGCTATTGGGACTACTATTTTGGTTTTTACGGACAAGCGGACTACCAGAACCCAGTTATCACCGAAGGCGTGAAGGGAAAGTTTAGCGAGGCGCGCACCTATAACGAATATGTTGATGACCTTCTGACGAAAAAGGCAGTCGAGTGGCTGGGGCAATCTCATGAAAAGCCGTTCTGTCTTTTCCTGTGGTTCTATGCGCCGCATGCACCGTTTGATCGCCCACTGAGGATGGTGAACGATTTCAATGGCGTGGCTATTCCCAAGCCTGCGAGTTTTGACGAGTACCTTGCCGGCTATCCCGGCAAGCCGAAAGGCGTGGTGGATGCGTTGAATAAGGTGGGCTGGCAGTTTCTGCGTGTGGACGAACCGCGATCACTCGAAGAGTTGGTCAAAGACCACTATTGCGGAGTGCAATCGAACGACGAAGACATTGGACAGATTTTCAATGTACTGGAGAAAAAGGGTGTTCTGGATGACACTGCAATTCTCTGGAGTTCAGATCACGGCTTCTTCCTGGGTGAACATCGCTTCTATGACAAGCGGCTCATGTACGAACCGTCTATTCGTGTGCCTTTGATGATGCGTTATCCGCGCAGAATTAAAGCTGGAACTACGTCCGAGAAGATGGTTCTCGACGTTGATATTCCACCCACACTGCTCGACCTTGCCCAGGTGCCTGTTCCGCCGGCTTTCCAAGGCAAGAGCCTGATGCCGCTGGTTGAACGTACTGATGTCGAGTGGCGCAAGGATTGGCTCTACGAGTACTACGAATACCCAGCGTACGAGAATATTCCGCCGTGCCGCGGCATACGCACCGAACGCTACAAGTACATCGAGTATTTCACGCAGAACGCTTATGAACTGTACGACCTCGAAACCGATCCCGACGAAATGCACAATCTCTACGAAGATCCAAAGTACTCCAATCTGCTGGCGACTCTTCGCAAGCGGCTGGAAGAACTGAGGCAGGAGACAAACGACCATTACGTGTGGGTCCCCACCAAGCTCCTGACTCAAGAGGAAATCCAGCAGCAACAACGGCTTAAGAAGCGTCACAAGAGATGGATATTTTGAACGAGCATGCGACAAGATCGACTCTATTCCAGTTGATGGCGAAACCGACTGGGCCACTCTGCAATCTGGAATGCACCTATTGCTTTTATCTCGAGAAAGAAAAGCTCTACGCGGGCACGAAGAATTGGGCGATGCGCGAGGATGTGCTCGAAAGCTACATCCGGCAATATATTGAATCGCAACCGCACCCAGTCGTTAGTTTTGCGTGGCAGGGCGGAGAGCCGACACTACTCGGCATTCCGTGGTTCGAGAATGTTTTGGCGCTGCAGCAAAAATATGCACAAGGAAAACGAATCGAGAATGCGCTTCAGACCAATGGAGTGACCATCGATGCGGCCTGGGCCGAGTTTTTCGCCGCGAATGATTTCCTGATCGGAATTTCGGTCGACGGCCCGCGAGAACTGCACGATTTCTATCGCGTGGATAAGGGCCAGCAGCCGACGTTTGACCGCGTGATCCGCGGCATCGAGCACCTGAAGACCGCGGACGTGCGATTTAATACGCTTACGGTGGTAAACCGCAAGAATTCGTGTCATCCGCTTGAGGTCTATGAGTTTCTAAAAGATATCGGCAGTGGATTCATGCAATTCATTCCCGTCGTTGAGCGAAGCGTGGGCCAGCCATCGCCGGGGGGGTTAGTGCTACTGGGCCCGGAGCAGAGTTCTGCGCAGGTTACTGAGTGGTCCGTAGAACCAGTGGCCTTCGGCGAGTTTCTGTGCGCCATTTTCGACGACTGGGTCCGAAATGATGTCGGCAAGTTCTTTGTTCAGCTGTTCGATGTCACTCTGGAACTATGGTTAGGCATGCAGCCAAGTCTCTGTGTTTTCTCGGAGACCTGCGGAAACGCGCTGGCACTTGAGCACCAGGGAGATCTCTACTCCTGCGACCATTACGTGTATCCCGAGAACAAGCTGGGCAACATTCTCGACGATCCGCTTGCTTCGCTGGTCGCGACGAAAAAACAACAGGATTTTGGTCGCGCCAAGCGCGACTCTCTGCCTGCGTTCTGCCGGGAGTGCGATGTGCGCTTTGCGTGCAATGGGGAGTGCCCTAAGCATCGCTTTATGACGACGCCCGACGGCGAGCCTGGGCTCAACTATCTGTGCGCTGCATATAAGAAGTTCTTTCATCACGTCGCGCCGTATATGGAGTTCATGGGACGTGAATTTCTGAATAAGCGCCCGCCCGCCAGGGTGATGGAGTACGCGGGCTGGGTAGATGATCAGTTAACGCATCATCGAGCAGCCGAACCGTTACCGTGAGGAGATTTGTACTGAGCTTCGACCTAGACAGTTTGCTGCTCTTGCACATTAAGCTGCTGGAAACGCCGGGTGGCGAGCAGAAGGGGCTAAACCTTCTGCTCGTCCCGCCATTAGTTCATCCACTGCTGACCGCTCTAGTGCCGATTATCGTAGCGCATGCCCGCTTGCACCTCGCCCAAGGCCTGGTCTATAAGCTGCATCGCTCTCACCCTATGGCCGCCTTTGTCCGAGGAAGCATTCTGTAGGCTGCTTTGCGCGGCGCGCAGCTGCTGCATCGCTGCTTCCATGTTGGGTTGATAGTCACCACCTCCGCCGCCTTCGCTTTCCCAGCGACCACTCCAGCCACCCTGACCCCAATCTCCTCTACCCCAGCCGCGGAACATCGAACCGTCAACCACGCTACCCTCGCGAAACTCAAACATGCGTTCCCGTCGATCTGGCCCGCGCGCATAAATGCGAAGGGCTTTCATCTGCCCCGGATCAGGATCCACTCCGAATGTGCTGTTGCCCATGCGGAAGCTACGGTCTGACCGTGCGAGTTCCTTCAGGCGGTTGGTGACGTCCACATGACGGTTGGCGGTGCCGTATTGAGCGCTTAGGATCACGTACTGCCCCTCATCACGCTGGGCCATAAGCGTGGCGGGCAGCAAAGTGAAGCTTGTTAACAATGCGGCGATCAGGATGCGTATCTGAAACATGTCGATCTCCTGTTCTGAGAATGTGCACCAGCGCGAGCTTAGATGCAATCTAGCCGCAAACAGTGCCTTCATGATGGTTATGCCGTTCAGTTCATGCCGGCTTTGATGGGACGCATTATAGTTCTGAACGCCGTCCCATATCGCTTACACTGGGCAGGGAAAATCTATGGCATCGGTTCAGATTGAGCACTTCTACTTAGGCTGTCTTGCCCATGCTTCCTATCTGGTCAGTTCGGACGGAATCGCAGCGGTCATTGACCCTCAGCGCGATGTGGAGATTTACCTTGATGCGGCCAAACAAAAGAACCTGAAAATCGAGCACATCATCGAAACCCATCTTCATGCCGATTTTGTATCAGGACATCACGAGCTTGCCGAGCGCACGGGAGCACGCATCTATCTCGGCGAAGGCTCAGGCGCCGCGTTCCCTCACACCTCGGTGAAAGATGGCGATTCCATTCAGTGCGGGCAATGCCGCTTCGATTTTCTCCGGACGCCGGGTCACACTCTGGAGAGCATTTGTATTGCGATGACGGACCTGAGCGATACGTCCCGACCACAGGCTGTGTTCACCGGGGATACGCTGTTTGTAGGAGACGTAGGCCGTCCCGACCTTTCCCGCGATCACACTCCGGAAGAGCTTGCCGCCATGCTCCACCGCAGCCTGCACGACAAGCTACTTAAACTTCCCGATGTGACGGAGATTTTCCCTGCCCATGGCGCCGGATCACTTTGCGGTCGGCAGATGGGATCGGAACGCTCATCCACGATCGGCAACGAACGCCGCTTCAACTATGCCCTTCAGGCACGCACTTGCGACGAGTTTGTCCAGCTTCTGACCGCCGGTATGCCGACCCGGCCCGAGTACTTCATTCGCGACGTTGAAATGAATCGCCTGGGTGCCGCCGCGCTCGACCAAATCCCGTCCCCTGTTGCGGTACGTGCGCCCGAGGTTTTCCGGCTGCAAGCGGAAGGCGCCGTCGTGCTGGATAGCCGTCCGCCCATGCAATTTGCCGTTGCCCATGTGCCAGGCTCGGTTCACATCGGCCTCTCCGGACAGTATGCTTCCTGGGCGGCGCGGATTCTGGGGCTGGACAAGCGCATCATCCTGGTCGGCGAAGACGCCGATCAGCTTCGCGAATCGCAGTTGCGTCTGGCGCGGGTCGGCATTGAGAACGTGCAGGCTTACCTTGAAGATGGCATTGCTGGTTGGATTGCCGGCGGCTATGAACTCGATTACATTCCGCAGATTTCAGTTCAGGAGTTTGCTGAACTGCTGACACAAGAAAAAGACCAGATCGCTGTCCTCGACGTTCGCGAGGGCGGCGAAGTCGTAGCCGGCGCCATGGACAATTCAATCCGAATTCCTTTGGGCCAACTTCAGGAGCGTGCCGCCGAACTGGGCCGCAGCAAACTGCTGGTCGTCCATTGCAAGAGTGGATATCGCAGCTCTATTGCTACCAGCATTCTGCGTCGCGCCGGATTTCGCGACATCGCCAATCTGACTGGCGGGTTCGATGCCTGGAAGGCAGTGAACCAGGGACAACTTCAACCCAGCTAGAAAAACTTCAGGGTCGGAGCGAATACTCCGACCCTGGTTCCGCCCGTCGCTGATTAACCCCATCGCTGATTATCGCTGTCCGGGGAAAGATTAGCGGTGCCCGTGAAAACCCCCGCCATGATGAAATCCGCCTCCACCGCCCTGGAACCCGCCGGTCCCAGCCTCCGCGTCCGCCGTAGTAGCCGCGTCCGTAGTAGCCGTGTCCATAGTAGCCACGCCCGTAGTAGCCCCGGCCGTAATATCGAGGTCCGTAGTACCCGTGGTACCAGGGCCCGGCGCCGATGAAGACTCCGCTTACGAAGTAGTCCGGCCCATAGTATCCATAAGGAGCGCAATCATAAGGGTAATAATTGTAGTACCCGTATGAGCAAACTGGCGGTCCGGCTACGTAACCCAGACCGATGCCGACTCCTACAGAAACCTGGGCAGGCGCGTTCAACGCCGTTATCCCGACCAAGATTCCCAGCAACGCAAAATATTTCAGATATCGCATGATTTCCCCTGTTTTAGCGGCCTCGCTTACTTCCCACGAAGCCACCAGCGGCATTCGCAATACTCAGGCCGCACGTCAATATCAACCCTGGAATGGAAGGGGAGTTGCGTCTGGGAAACCGTTGATTTGGCGTGGTCGGCGCTTGAAATCTGCTTACTTAGATCTCGCCTCAGCCTCGGCAAGCCAGCCCCGGCGCAGCTTCTCCTCGGGCACGCCTGAGAGGTAGGGCTTGATGTCGAGAATCGGCGTGCCATCCAGCATGTCAACGCCGCGAACGTGCAGGTCTGGGCCTTCGCGACGAAGCAACTCAACGGTGGTCAAGGCGATCGGATTGGGCCGAAGCGGAGAACGAGTGGCAAACACGCCATGCGGACGATTGTCGGAAGGCGGCCGGGCAGTCAAATCGAATCCTTGTGAGCGATCAAACTCCCAGACAACGATCAGGTGCGAGAAGCCCTCGATGTCCACAAGCCCGGCCTCAAACTCGGGCAGAATTTTGAGTACACCATCAACATCGTGCTTCGCACCAAGGCCTTTGGGAACCTGGCTCGTTTCCTTGTAGGGGCTACTCACGAAACCGATTGGGCGGGAAGTGAACATTGAATAGTTACGTTTCAACAAACCTGGTTGTCACGATGGCTACCCTGAGTGTAGATTACCAGCGCGAAAATACGAGCGTGAAGCGGCTGACACCTGCTCCGTGGTTCGGCGCAGGCGAGTTCGGCAGCAAGGATGAAAACGTTATAAAAAGAAAACAGGAGAGGCCGTAGCCCCTCCTGAATGTTCCATGCTCAATTCTCTTAGAGCACCTGTACGTTCTCTGCTTGAAAGCCTTTCGGGCCTTTGACCACATCGAACTGTACCCCCTGACCTTCCTGCAAGCTACGGAAACCGTTGCTCCGGATGGCGGAGAAATGCACGAAAACATCTTCGCCAGTCTGCCGGCTGATAAAGCCGAAGCCCTTGGCGTCGTTAAACCATTTCACTGTTCCTTGTTCCATTGTCTTTTCCTAATCGTTATTGAATTTCTGCTGAGAAGAATCGCTGCTACTGAGAGGGGTGACGCTGAAACGCGGAACCAACTATCAACTGCGTAGAGTCAAACATGACAGATAGTATGTAGATGTGGGACTCCGGAGAAGGATTCCGAATATTTTTAAAGGGTAATCAGGAGGCGAGCACTATGCCAAGGGAAGCCAAGCTGTTTGTGTCGAGTTCGGGTTCGGCGGTGCGCGCATTTTTCAAGTTCCGGGCGAACATCCCGCCTCGATGGATCAAGAACGCACAGAAGTCCCGGAAGCGGATGGAGCCGGAAATCGTGAAAGCACTCCGCTCCGTAACAAGCATCCAGCGGAATCGGCCGCGAGCACAAGTTGCGCTGAAAGACGCGAGAAAACAATTCAAAGCAGTGCTGAGCCGTTGGGAGACAGCCTACGATAAAGAGAATTTCTATCGCGGGATACGTATCCTTCTCGAACTTCAGCGAAATGGCTCTTCGGCCCTGTGACGCACTATTTCAAGTGCTTATTGACGGCCTTGGTCATTTGAAACATGTCCAATTTCTTAACGCCGAAGATAGGCTGGAGCTTGTCATCCGCTATGATTTCGCGCTTGTTCTGAGGGTTCTGGAGTTTGTTCTTCTTGATGTGCGCCCAAATCTTCTTCGTGACCTCGCTGCGAGGAAGCGGTTGTGCACCGACAATTTTCGCAAGGTGCTCTGAAGGCTGCATGGGCTTCATGAAGGCGCTATTTGCCTTTGCCTTACCTGCTGCTTTTGCCATTTGTTTATCGCTCCTGAAACTTAACTGAATCAATGGAATTGTATCGGAATCTGTCGTGAAGGGCCGACCAAGCAAAACTCTACCGCTTCCGGATTCCGTACCACCGCAGTAATTCCGCAATTTTGCACCCGTACGTCCACCTGAGTGCATGAGGCGAAAAATGCCAGGCACAAAACCCCGAACTCAAGCTGCTGATGAGCGACCCGAGACATAGGTAACAGATCGTACCGGACACATAGGTTACACTTTTTCCCTTTTTCGGGGAGGGAGTGATGCCGTGGAAGGAGTGTTCGGTCATGGATGAAAGACTCAAGTTCGTGGCTCGCCGGCTAGCCGGCGAGCCCATGACGGATCTGTGCCGGGAGTTCGGGATTTCGCGCAAGACCGGTTACAAGATCTTCGATCGTTATCAGGAGTGCGGTGTTCAGGGGCTAACCGACAGAAGCCGATGTCCCTACCGCTACGCCAACCAGCTTCCCTTTCAGGTGGAGAACTACATTCTGAACGTGAAGCACGAGCACCCCAGCTGGGGTGCTCGTAAAATTCGTGAGCGCCTGCTGCGCCGTTTCTCCGACATCAAGCTGCCTGCGAAAAGCACCATCCATGCCGTGCTCGATCGCCACGGCCTGGTCGAGCGCCGCGGCCGTGTGCGTCGACATGCCCAGGGAACCACTTTATCGTTGGGCCAGCGTCCCAACGAGCTCTGGTGCACCGACTACAAAGGCGAGTTCCTGCTCGGCAACCGCCAGTACTGTTATCCGCTCACCGTTACGGATCACGCCAGCCGTTATCTGCTGTGCTGCGCCACCAAGCCACCGGCCGCCAACTTCCTCCAGCAGCAGGCTCGCTTCGACGACTTCATGGAAGTCTTTAATGGCGAGCGCCCGCACGAAGCCTTGGACATGAAGTGTCCGGCTGAGGTCTATCTGCCTTCCACCCGCCCGTACCAGGGACTGCCCGACATCGACTATCCCTTCCACGACAAAGTCATCGTGGTCACCAACTGCGGACGCATTTGTCTGGGCAACAAGAAGATTAACTTCTCGACCGTCTTTGCTGGCCAGGCGGTCGGCATCAAGGAAGTGCACGACGACATCTGGCTGGTCAGTTTTATGGATTATGATTTGGGATACTTCGACTTGGAGACCCGAGTGCTGGAACCGCTGGAAAATCCCTTCCGCCCAAAAGTGTTACCCATGTGACCGGTACATTCTGTCACCCATGTCTCCGGGCCGGACCTGAAGAATTTGGTGGCGGCGGTTGGACTCGAACCAACGACCTACGGATTATGAGATCTGCAACACCAGTTGCAAGTCAAGAAGATAAAGCTCTTGGCTCGGCAGAATCCGGCAAAGTCGTGCAAAATCCGCAACCCAGACGCAACCAAGAACAGGCGATGCTTTCCTGACAAAATCCGGAAAGAGGGTACCCCCTCTACCTAGGTAGTGGAGATCTATGACTAAGAAATGTGGATCCCGAAAGAAGGATGGTGAACGCTGCGACGCGAATGCGCAGGCTGGGAAAGATTCTTGCGTCTTCCACGATCCTGCCAAAGCGGCCGAGGGCCAGAGAGCAAGACGCGCCGGCGGTTTGCGCCGAAGCCGTCCTGCTGCAGTTTTGCCTCGCGACACACCGGATCATCCGTTGCGGAACACGACCGACGTCTCCGCATTGTTGGCTGAAACCATCAATCAAGTACGGCGAGGAGTAATCGACCCGCGAGTAGCGAACTGCATGGGCCAGCTGGCAAGCGTGATGTTGCGCTCTCTAGAACAAGGCCCTCTGGAGATCCGTATGGCGAGACTGGAGGCGGCACTTGACATCGCTAAAGACCCCCACACTGCCACTTCAGGAAAGGATTCCCGTCCCGTATGACACAAACCCTCGTCAAGCGCATTGGGCGAGCAGAGGAAGCTGCAAAAGCTCGGACCGGATGTTCGCCCCAGTGCATCTGCTTCCCAGAAAAAGAACAACCATTCTTCAACTGGCCCGTTGAGCAGCGATTTGCTGCCAAAGTGATGTGCCCTTTGCACGGCGAACGTTTTAGGTCCGTGGGGTGCTTTGTTTACGTGGCCAAGTGGCTCCGCGAAAAACAACCAAGCCTGCTGCAGACTCACCACAGCGAACAGTATCGCAAAGCCTGGTTCGCGGGATTCCCGCAGGAGTTATGGCCGGCAGAAGAAATCTCAAACGATGCCCTCATCGCCCTGCGACTGAAGGATGGAACCACTCTGCCATCAGGGTAATGACTTGAGTGCCTCATCGCACAAGAAAGGGAGCGAAACTCTATGCTGAAAACTTTAGTCAGACGGATCGAAGTCGCAGAACGCGCAGCCGTTGGACGGCTTAAGTTCTCTGACGACTGCATTTGCTTCCCCGCGAGAGAGCCGGCCGTTTTCTTTTCAGACGAAGAACGGGAGACCGCATACCAAGTGAAGTGCTCTCTGCACGGCGATCGCTTCCAAAAACTATCATCTGTTTCGGCCCCCTTGGCTTAGAGAACGACAGGCGATGGCGTGGAAAAACCGCGATGCCCAATATAAGAAAGCCTGGCTGGCCAGTGGCCTTCCTGCTCCACGCACACCATTGGACCTGCCAGTTGTGTCTGCGGCAAGCATCAATGAGTTCTATTAAAAGGGATGTCAAGAAAAAACTTCTGCCTCGACCGGAGTCGAGATGTTTTCTCGAGATCCAGCCCAGGGTAATTAGGCTTCCCTGGAGAAGTTTGCCTTGTGCCCATTCTGATAAGCCTCCTC
>WNGE01007249.1_pt1 | contig 18326 bp, 19 predicted proteins | sample 5400651 | NCBI WGS metagenome assembly WNGE01 (sample SAMN13153370, study PRJNA577476) | soil metagenome | isolation source: 60 cm soil or saprolite under grassland replicate 2 | place: USA:California | collected 2016-06-15
CGGGCTTGACGTGCTGGAACTCGACGATCCGCCACGGCTGGCCGTCGAGCTCGATGTGCATGCCGTTCTTGAACTGGTTCGTGTTGACGGTCTCGGCCATCCCGGCGGCGCAATATAGCGACGCCGGCTACGAGACCTCGAGCAGGTCCTTGCGGAAGCCGGTCAGGTTCTCGATCCCGTTCTCGGTGACGACGACGTCGTCCTCGATGCGGATGCCGAACCTGCCCTCGAGGTAGACGCCCGGCTCGACCGTGACGACGTTGCCCGGCTCGAGCACGTCGCTCGTCTCGGTCGACATGCGCGGCAGCTCATGCACGTCGAGCCCCAGCCCGTGGCCGAGGCCGTGCCCGAACGTGCCGGCGAACGGGCTGTCCTCGACGACGCGGCGCGCGAGCGCGTCGGCCTCCAGCGCAGGGAGCCCGCCCCGGATCCCGTCGAGCGCCGCCTGCTGGGCGGCGAGCACGACCTGGTAGGCCTCCTTCGCCTCCCCGTCCAGCGGCCCGGTCGCGAACGTCCTCGTGTAGTCGGACGCGTAGCCGTCGACCGTGCAGCCGGCGTCGATCACGACGAGCTCGCCGGCGCCGATCTCGCGGTCGCCGGCGCGCGCGTGCGGGCGTGAGCCCGTCGGGCCTGCGCCGACGATGTGCTCGAAGGCGATCCCCTCCGCACCCTCATCGTGGAAGAGCGCCGTCAGGTCCCAGGAGACGTCGCGCTCGCTCCGGCCGACGAACGAGACCGCCGTAAGCCGCTCGAAGACGCGGTCGGTGATCGCGCACGCACGGCGGATCGTGTCGAGCTCACGCTCCTCCTTCACGGCGCGGAGCCGCTCGACGAGGCCGCTGCGCGGCACGAGCTCGAGCCCGCCCTGCTCGAGCGTCTGGTACTGCTCGTACGCGAGCGTCGAGGCCTCGAAGGCGAGCCTGCCCGAGAGGCGCTCGGCGAGCTCGCTGAGCACGGCGCGGCGCGTCTGCACGACCTCGACGTCCGGCACGGCGCGCGCCGCCTCGATGTAGCGGAAGTCGGTGAAGAGCTGCACGCGCTCGTCGTCGACGAGCAGCGCGGCGTTCGAGCTGTCGAAGCCGACGAGGTAGAGGACGTTCTTCGGATTCGTGACGAGGAGCGGCTCCTCGAGCTGCTCGCGTAGGCGGGCGATGCGGTGGGTCACACGTGCTCCTTCAGGTATTGGAGGGCGAGTCGGTAGCCGTCAGGCCCGTGCCCGACGAAGCGTGCGGCGACGAGGTCGCGGATCACCGAGACGCGCCGCCACTCCTCCCGGTCGTCGACGTTCGAGAGGTGCACCTCGACGATCGGGATCTTCAGCGGCTCGAGCGCGTCGTGGATCGACCACGCGTAGTGCGTCCACGCGGCCGGGTTCACGACCATGCCGTCGGTGTTGTCGTACGCGTCGTGACACCACTTCACGAACTCGCCCTCGCTGTTCGTCTGCCGGCACTGCACGGTCAGCTCGAGGTCGCGGGCCCAGTCGTAGACGCGGCTCTCCAGCTCGGCGATCGAGAGGCCGCCGTAGAGGGTCGGATCGCGGCGGCCGAGAACGTTGAGGTTGACGCCGTTGAGGACGAGGACGCGCACGTGGCCGCGGGATGCTAGCGCGCGATCAGCGCGTCCAGCGCGGCGCGCGCCTCGGCGGCGGGGACGGGCACGTCCCGGCGGGGGCCCTCGTCGCCGAGCAGTACGAGGCGGAGCTCGCCGCCGACGGTCTTCTTGTCGCGCTGCATCGCCTGCCACGCGCGCTCGCGGTCGACGCGCACCGGCTTCGGGCGCAGGAGCTCGTCGACCGGCGCCGTCTCGCGGCCCGAGAGGCGGAGGGCCGCCAGAAGCCCGAGCGCGACCGCCCGGCCGTGACTCACGCCCTCGTAGCCAGCCGCGGTCTCGAGCGCGTGGGCGAACGTGTGGCCGAGGTTGAGGATCGCGCGCTCGCCTCGGTCCTGCGGGTCGCGGATGCAGACGGCGGCCTTGAAGGCGGCGCAGCGGCGCACGAGCTCGTCGTCGGGCAGCTCCCAGAGCGGCTCCCCCGCGAGCAGGCCGGTCTTCACCACCTCGCTCAGCCCCTCGCGACGCTGCGCCTCGGGCAGCGTCCCGAGCAGCGCAGGATCGATCACGGTGCGCACCGGCCAGTGGAAGGCGCCGACGAGGTTCTTGCCCTGCGGCAGGTCGATCGCCGTCTTGCCGCCGATGCCGGCGTCGACCTGCGCGACGAGGCTGGTGGGCGTGGGGACCCAGGGGACGCCGCGGAGGTATGTCGCGGCCGCGAAGCCGGCGGCGTCGGTGGTGCAACCGCCGCCGAGCGCGACGATCGTGCCGGTGCGGTCGAGGCGCAGGTCCTGCCAGAGGCGGTCGAGCTCCGTGAGAGTCTTCGCCTCCTCGCCGGGAGCCAGCTCGTGTGTCTGCGCGAGCCGCGTGCCGAGGGCGATCTGCGCGTCGGCCCCGTGGATGCCTGCCACGTGCGGGTCCGAGATGAGCGCAACGGGGCCGTCGCCGGGGACGAGCTCGCCGAGCCGGTGCAGCGCGCCGCGCTCCACGCGGACGCCGGCGGCCGCGAGCACGACGTCGTCGGCGTCTCGAGCGACGGCGTCGGCAACCTCGGCGTAGAGCGGGCGGCGATGCTCGAAGCGCCGGCGAAACTCGACCTCGTCCTGAGCGAGCGGCCGCCGACTCCTCTGCACGCGCGCCCAGGCGGTCTCGACGTCGACGTCGAGCAGGACGACGAACGCGTCGAGCTCGTCGAGCAGCCGCCGCGTCTCCACCGCGCCGCCGCCGACGGCGACGACGCTCCGCTCGAAGCCGCCGCAGACGTCCCTGACGAAGCTCGCCTCGATCGCACGAAAGCCGGCCTCCCCCTCTCGCGCGAAGAGCTCCCAGATCGGACCGTGCGTGCTCTCGATCTCGTGGTCGATGTCGTGGAACGGCCGGCTCAGGCGTCGAGCCACCTCGGCGCCCACGGTGCTCTTGCCCGCACCCATGAAGCCGACGAGGACGAGGTGCCGATCTAGCGCGGCGTCCAGTCGATCCGCTCCAGGTAGGCGCGCCACGCGGCGACGAAGTCACCCAGCGCGTCGCCGCCGAACTTCTCCCGCGCCGCGCGCGCGACCTCCCAGGCGACCGTGGCCTCCGCGACGACGGCGAGCGCCTCGACCGCCGAGACGTCGCTGCGCTCCACGAGCGCGTGCGCCGCCTCGCCCGTCGCCAGGTCGACTGATCCCAACGGTTGCATCAGCGTCGGCAGCGGCTTCATCGCCGCGCGGACGACGAGATGCTCGCCGTTCGAGACGCCCGCCTCGATCCCGCCGGCGCGGTTCGAGTCGCGGTGGAGCCCGCGCTCGTCGCGGACGATCTCGTCGTGCGCCTCCGAGCCGCGCAGCTGCGCGAGCGCGAAGCCGTCGCCGATCTCGACGCCCTTCACGGCCTGGATCCCCATCAGCGCCGCGGCCAGACGCGCGTCGAGCCGCTCCTCCTTGCGCGCGTACGAGCCGAGGCCGGGCGGCACGCCCCGCGCCCGCACCTCGACGACGCCGCCCAGCGTGTCGCGCTCGCCCCGCGCCGCGTCCACGGCGGCCGGATCCGCGCCCGCCTGCGGCAGGGCCGACCCCGACACCTCGATCCCGATCTGCGCCAGCAGCGCCTTCGCCACCGCGCCCGCCGCGACGTGGACGGCCGTGTGGCGCGCCGAGGCGCGCTCGAGCGCGTCGCGCACGTCCGCGAGCCCGAACTTCTGCACGCCGGCGAGATCGGCGTGGCCCGGCCGCGGCAGCGTCACCTCGTTCGTTCCCTTGCCCTGCGGCTCGCCCTCCGGCGGCCAGGGGCTCATCCCCCACGTCCAGTTCTTGTGGTCGCGGTTGCGGACGACGAGCGCGAGCGGCGTCCCGAGCGTGCGCCCGTGACGCAGCCCGGCCAGCACCTCGACCTCGTCCGTCTCGATCTGCTGGCGAGGGGAGCGGCCGTAGCCCTGCTGGCGGCGGCGCAGGTCGGCGTCGATCGCCGCCCGGTCGAGCGCGAGCCCCGCGGGCAGGCCGGAGACGATCGCCACGAGCGCCGGCCCGTGCGACTCGCCGGCCGATGCGAGCTCGAGCGTCACGCGCGCAAGCCTAGTGCCCGCCGCATCGCAGGCAGGGGCGCCGGGACGCCGGTCCAGAGCTCGAACGACGCCGCGCCCTGCGCGAGGAGCACCTCCAGCCCGTCGAAGACGCGCGCGCCCATGGCGGCGGCCGCGACCGCGGTCGCCGAGCGCGGGTACGGCAGGTCGACGAGCGTGTGGCCCGCCTTCAGCTCGACCAGCACCTCGTCGCGCACCGGCGTCGCGTTGACGACGAGGTCGGCGTCGCGAACGTCCGGCGGCCACTCGCTCTTGCGTGCGAACACGCGTGCCTCCGGCAACGCGTGCCGGAAGGCGGCCGCAGCGCCGCCGTCCCCCAGAATCACCGGCTTGTAACAGTCTGTTACTTGCTCGAGGACCGCGGTGTCGGTCGACCGCCCCTCGACGCGGCCGTCGCGGAGGAGGAGCGTGTTCACCGACGGCGCGTCCGCCTCGACGAGCTCGGCCACGGCGAGCTTGTGCGGCGCCGTCACGTTCGCGCCCGCAAAGCCGCACGCGGCGAGCCCGCGCACCGCCTCCTCGAGCCGCTCGGGCGCCACGTCGAGCGCCACGTAAGCCCAGTCGAGCCCGCGCACCGCGAACGCCGCGTTCTGCATCCGCGGCGACAGCGAGTGCGCGACGGGGTGCCCGAGGAGCGCGACGAGCCGCGTCGAGGCGCCGATCACCCGTACCCGTGAGCGGCCTTGTACCGCTCGAACGCCTGCGCGCTGGCCGTGAAGAACGTGTGCACCTTGTCCGGCGCCGCGACGAAGTAGAGCCAGCGTCCGGACGCCGGGTGCGCCGCCGCTTGCATGGACGCCAGACCGGGATTCGCGATCGGCGTCGGCGGCAGACCGGCGTGCAGGCGGGTGTTGTACGGGGTCGGGTTCGCGAGCTGCGACTGCCTGAGCGACTCGGTGCCGGGAACGTGCAGCGCGTAGCGGATGGTGGCGTCGATCCCGAGCGGCATCCGGAGCTTGAGACGGTTGTAGATGACCCGGGCGACCTTCGGCCGGTCGCGCGGAGCGACCGCCTCCTTCTCGACCATCGACGCGATCGTCAGGACGTCGTAGGGCGTCAGGTTCTTCGAGCGTGCGTAGCCGAGCTTCAAACCCTTCCAGTTCCGCTGGAACGCTTCGAGCTGCGCGCGCACGAGCTGGGCGGACGTTGTCTTCTTGAGGAAGTCGTATGTCGCCGGGAAGAGGAAGCCCTCCAGCGGCCTCTTCTTCGAGCCGAAGCCGGGGATCCGCCGGGCCTGCGTCGCCGCGAGGTACGTGCGCCTCGAGAGCCGCGGCTTCACGTGCCGCTTGTGCTCGGCGATTTGCACCACCGCCTGCACGCGGCGCGCCATGTCGAGTCGCGTGAAGCCCTCCGGGAAGAGCACCCGGAGCGGCTTCGGCGGGGGCGGCGGCGCGGTCGTCACCGGGGCCGGAGTACGTGCGCGGTCCGCCACCTTCACGAGCCCGAACGCGACGAACGCGGCGAGCAGCAGCCCCGTGACCGCAGCGGCCCGCCGCAGCAGGATTCGACGCCGCGAGGCGTGCCGGCGCGGTGGGGCCGGCTCCTGCGGGATCACGCCGGGGCGCCGCTCGACCACGCGAGATAGCCGGACAGGAGATGGGCGGCGGCCCGCGCGTCCTCCGGCGAGCTGGACGACGTCTGCTGCGCGAGATCGGTGGTGAAGCGCTCGTCGAAGAGCAGCACCGGCACGTCGAGCACGGCGCGCAGGGCGTCCGTGAAGCGCTCGGTCGCGCGTGCCTGCTCGCCGCGCTCGCCGCGGAGCGTCAGCGGCAGCCCGACGACGACCCGCTCGGGCTCCTGCTCGCGTACGAGCCTCGCCAGCTCGGCGAGTCCGTCCTCGCTGGCCGCGCGCTCGACGACGCAGAGCGGACGGGCGATCAGACCCGTGGGATCGGAGACCGCCACACCCGTGCGCGCGGAGCCGAAGTCGAGCGCCATCACCTTCATGCGAGCGCTGCCGCGACCGCCTTGCGCCCGGCCTCGAGCGCGTCTCGTAGGCCGTCGGGATTGCGGCCGCCGGCCTCGGCGAGCGTCGGCCGGCCGCCCCCGCCGCCGCCGATGTGCTTGCCGAGCTCGCGGACGAGCTGGGTCGCGTCGAGGCCGCGCCCGACGAGCCGCTCGTCGAGGTTGACGACGAGGTAGGCACGGCCGTCGTCGACGGAGGCGACGATCGCGCCGTCCGCGTGCTCCTGCTGGCGCAGCCGGTCGGAGAGATCGCGCAGCGGGCCGCCCTTGAGGGCCTTCGTCTCGACGAGGAGCACGCCCCCTTCCTTGTCCACGATCGTGAAATCGACGCGTGCCTCGGCCCGCGGCTGCCGCGCCTGCCTGCGCACGCGCTCGAGCTCGTCCCGGAGCAGGTCGGCCTCGCGTGCCCGCTCGTGCAGATAGGCGAACGCCTCGCCCGCGGTGACGGCCTCGATCCGGCGCGCGCCGGCGCCGACCGAGCTCTCGGCGAGGATCGCGAACGGCCCGATCTCGGCCGTCGAGCGGACATGCGTGCCGCCGCAGAGCTCGCGCGACCAGCCGTCGATGTCGACCAGCCGCACGACCTCGCCGTACTTCTCGCCGAAGAGCATCATCGCGCCGAGCTTCCGCGCCTCCTCGATCGGCGTCTCGTAGATCCGCACCGGCAGGTTGGCGAACACGCGCTCGTTGACGCGCCGCTCGACCTCGTGCCGCTCCTCGGGCGTGAGCGCCTGCGGATGCGTGAAGTCGAAGCGCAGCTTGTCGGGCCGGACGGCCGAGCCCGCCTGGCGGACGTGCTCGCCCAGCACCTCCTGCAGTGCCTTGTGCAGCAGGTGCGTGCCCGTGTGGTTCGCCATCGTCGGGAAGCGGACGGCCCATGGCACGACCGCCTTCACGCGGTCGCCGGTCGCAAATCCTTCGCCCTCGAAGAGGAGCGCCTGGTCGTCCTCGAAGCGGTACGCCTCCCGCAGCTCGGCGCGCGCGCCGTCGTCGTGTTCGATCCAGCCGGCGTCGGTGACCTGGCCGCCGCCGGCGGGGTAGAACGGCGACTCGCGGAGCTTCGCGAGGAAGAAGCCGTCCGCGAGCTGCTCGAGCGCGCCGATCTGCGTGCGCACCTCGGTCTTCTCGTAGCCGACGAACTCGGTGCGGAAGTCCGCCGCGGTCGCGAACTCGGCGGCCCGCTGCGCGTTCCCGCCCGCCCCGCCCGCACGCGAGATCTCGCGATGCTGGGCCATCAGCCGCGTGTACTCCTCGTCGTTCACGCCGAGGCCCCGCTCCCGCGCGAGCTCCTGCGTCAGCTCGATCGGGAAGCCGTACGTCGCCTGGAGCGTGAACGCGTCGTCGCCGGTGATCTCCCCACGGGCCGCGGCCTCCTCGAATACCTTCATGCCGCGCTCGAGCGTCTCGGCGAAGCGCTCCTCCTCGGCCGCGAGCGTGCGGTGGATCTCCTGCGTGTGCTCGACGAGCTCCGGGTACGCCTCGCCCATCTGCTCGATCACCGCGTCCGCGAGCGCGGCGAGGAACGGCGTCTCCATGCCGATGCGCAGGCCGTGCTGGGCGGCGCGACGGATGATGCGTCGCAGGACGTAGCCGCGCCCCTCGTTCGAGGGCGTCACCCCGTCGGCGACGAGAAAGGTCATGCCGCGGCCGTGGTCGGCGAGCACCCGGTGGGCCTTCGTCGCGTCGGGCGAGTCGCCGTACGCGACCCCGGACTGCTCGGCGATGCGGTCCATGATCGTCTGGTAGCCGTCGGTGTCGTAGACCGACGCAACCTGCTGCACGATCCTCGCCGTCCGCTCCAGCCCGAGCCCGGTGTCGATGTTCTGCTTCGGCAGCGGCGTCACCGTCCCGTCCCCATGCAGCTCGTACTCCATGAAGACGAGGTTCCAGAACTCGAGGAAGCGCTCGCAACGCGTGCAGCCGGGCTTGCAGTCCGGCTCGCCGCAGCCTGCCTCCTCGCCCCAGTCGTAGTACATCTCCGAGTCGGGCCCGCACGGCCCCGGGCCGCCGACCGACCAGAAGTTCTCCGACGAGGGCAGCGGCACGATCCGCTCCGCCGGCAGGCCGATCTTGCGCCAGAGGTCGATCGCGACCTCGTCCGGGCCGAGCTTCAGCTCGGGATCGCCGGCGTGGACGCTCGCCCAGATGCGGTCCCAGTCGAGCCCGAGCCGCTCGCGCACGAACTCGGTCGCGTACTCGACGGCGCCCTCCTTGAAGTACTGCCCGAACGAGAAGTTGCCGAGCATCTCGAAGAACGTGAGGTGGTACGTGTCGAGCCCGACCTCGTCGATGTCGTCCGTGCGAAAGCACTTCTGCGCGGTCGTCGTCAGCGGACCCGGCGGCGGCTCGCGGCCGAGGAAATAGGGCATCTGCGGCTGCATCCCGGCGGTCGTGAGCAGCGTCGAGCGGTCGTCCGCGCGCGGCACGAGCGACGCCGACGGGCGGCGTAGGTGCCCCTTCTCCTCGAAGTAGGAGAGGAAGCCTTCGCGAATCTCCGCCGTCGTACGCACGGCCGGATTGTAGGTGCGCAGTTGCCGGCGCCCGCTATGAGGACGTCAGGTCCGCGTCGTATGCTCTCGTCGTGGGCAGCGTGCTGACCCCGGTCCGGCGGCGACGACGCCGCCGCCGCTACCGGTTCCGCCGGCTCACGCCCGTGCTCCTCGGCGTCGTGCTCGCGGCTCTCGCGGGCGCCTGGCTGGGCACGCACCGGCGGTCGTCGTCCGTCGCCTCGGCGGCACGTCCGCTCGTCGTCGTGCACCGCGACGTGCCGGCGGCAAGGGCCCACCCGGCGGGGGTGCGCGGCGCCCGGCCGACGCCCGAGCGGCTCCTCACGGGCGGCTCGCGCCTGGCGCACAGCTTCTCGCCGCGGCTGCTCGCGGCCTCGGCGATCCTCGTCGACGCGAACACGGGCCGCGTGCTGTGGCAGCTGCGGCCGCACCAGCGGCGCCACGTGGCGTCGACGACGAAGATCATGACCGCCCTCCTGGCGCTGCGGAAGCTCCAGCCGCACGACGTCGTCGTCGTCGACAAGTCGGTGCCGCGGGTGCCGCTCGTCAAGGAGGGGCTGCGCGCCGGCGAGCGGGTGCAGGCGTGGAAGCTCTTCTACGCGATGCTCCTCTACTCGGGCAACGACGACGCGCTCGCGCTGGCGATCGCCGCGGGGGGCGACAAGTGGTCGTTCGTGCGCCGGATGAACGCAGAAGCGCGCACGCTGGGGCTGCGCGACACGCACTTCGTCTCGCCGAGCGGCGTCGTCGACGTCGACAACTACTCGACCTCGTGGGATCTCGCTGCGCTGACGCGCGTGGCAATGCGCAATCCACGCTTTCGGCGCGTCGTCCGCACGCACGTCGTCCACGTGAAGTGGTCGGCGCCGACGTTCGCGAAGATCTACGTCAACAACAACCTGCTGCTCGGCTCGTATCGAGGCGCGAACGGCGTGAAGACCGGGTACACGCACAAGTCGGGGCCGTGCCTCGTCGCGTCGGCGAAGCGCGGCGGCATCTCGCTGATCGCCGTGGTACTCGACTCGCCCGATATGTACAGGGACGCGAGGCGCCTGTTGGACTTCGGCTTCGCCGCCATGTCCTGACGGCAAGCCCCGTCGAATCAGCGGCGGTTGCGCGAGTTCGTCTGGTCGCCCGCGTCGATGGCGTCCCGGATCTTCTCGAGCGAGCGGCGGATCAGGCGTGAGACGTGCATCTGCGAGATGCCGACCTGCTGGGCGATCTGCGACTGCGTCAGCCCTTCGAAGAAGCGCAGCTGCAGGATCTTGCGCTCGCGCTCGTCGAGCGCCTTGAAGCCCGGGGCCAGCACCGCCCGGTCCTCGGAGACCTCGTACTGGTGCTCTTCGGTGCCGATCGACTCGAGCGGGTCGAGATCCTCGTCGCCCTCGCCACCGCCACCGGACGAGAGCGAGAGCGAGGAGTACGCACGCCCCGACTCGAGCGCCTCGAGCACCTCTTCCTCCTGAGCCCCGGCGGCCTTCGCGAGCTCGGAGATCGTCGGCGAGCGGCCGAGCTGCACGGTGAGCTGCTCGACGAGCCGCGACAGCTGCACGTTCAGCTCCTGCAGGCCGCGCGGCACGCGCACCGACCAGCCCTTGTCGCGGAAGTGGCGCTTGATCTCGCCAATGATGTTCGGCGTGGCGTAGGTCGTCAGCTCGACGCCGCGCTCGAGGTCGAAGCGGTCGATCGCCTTGATCAGCCCGATCGCGCCGATCTGGACGAGATCCTCGAGCTGCTCGCCGCGATACGAGTAACGCCGCGCGAGCGAACGGACGAGCGACATGTACTGCTCGATCAGGCGTTCGCGCGCCTGGAGGTCACCCTCCTCGTGATAGCGGCGCAGGAGGATCTTGTCGTCGACGCGCGGCATCAGGCCGCTCCACGGGTCAGCTTCGTCAGCTCGACCCAGGAGCCGCCGCCACGCTCCTCGACCTGGAACGCGTCGCAGACCGTCTCGAGCACCCGGCGCAGGCCGAGCTCGTCGCCCTCGTCCTCGAGCTCGGCGATGGCGTCCGGCCGGAACGGCCCCACGGACGTCCGCACGGCGTCGTCGACCATGCGCACGACGACCGAGACCTCGCCCGCGTCGTGGCGGCAGGCGAGCAGGGCGTCGAGGGCGACCTGGAGATCCTCGAGGTGCTCGAAGGTGAGGTCGATCCGCGCGCCGAGCCCGCCGACGACGAGATGCGCGATGTGCCTGAAGTCCTCCTCGGCGGGTAGGACGAGCTGGATCTCGTCGCTCAAGGCTCGGCGCCCGCGTCTCGCAGCTCCTCGGTGAGCTCGTGCTCCCGACGAGCCGCAGCCTCCTTGCCCGCCTGCACGGCGTGGCGCCAATCCCGCTTCGCCTTGAAATCGGCGGCGCCGAAGCTGACGCCGGCGGCGAAGCCGGAGACCTTCTGCACGGGTCGCGTCACGGCCATGCTCACGGCGCGAACGGCGGTATCCACGCTGTCCGCCGCGTCGACCGCACTGTCCGTGATGCGGTCGACCTTGTCGAGCTGTCCGTTGACGCGGTCCACGCTGCCTCCGACCTTGTTGACCACGGGGAGAAGTTCCCGCTCTGTCCCGGATATCAACGCGGAAAGGCGGCCGACGGTTCCGCCCAGGCGCACGAGCAGGTACGCCGAGGACAGTCCTACGGCCAGGAGGAAGACCGCGAGCGCGAGTCGCCAGAGATCCGCCCAGGTGAACGCGGCGACAAGCATCCCGCGATACTAGTCGGCCCCGGAGACGAGACCACAGCCGACCACCGCGTCGCCTTCGTAGAGAACGGCCGCCTGCCCGCGCGCGACGCCGTACGCCGGCTCCTCGAGCCGGAGCTCGAAGCCGCGCGGATGCGGCGCGACGCGCGCGGCGACGGCCGGCGAGCGGTAGCGGAGCTTCGCGTCGGCGCGGTCGATGTCGACATAGAGCCGGCCGGAGGCGGTGACGCGCCGCCGGGCGAGCGACTCGCGCGGCCCGACCCGGACGCGGTTCGCCCGCGGCTCCGAGTCGAGGACGTACAGCGCGCGCCCGGCGGCCACGCCGATCCCCTTCCGCTGTCCCGGCGTGAAGCGCCAGAAGCCGTCGTGGCGGCCGAGCTCCGCACCGCTCTCGTCGACGATCGGACCCGGCCGTGGTGCGACGCCGTGGCGACCCAGGAAGCTGCGGTAGTCGTCGCCTGCGAGGAAGCAGGCCTCCTGGCTCTCGGCCCGGCGCGCAACGGCGAGGCCCGCCCGCTCGGCCTCGGCCCGCGTCTCGTCCTTGCCCTGCGTGCCGAGCGGGAACCAGAGGCGCCGGAGCCGTCCGGGGTCGAGCCGCGCGAGCATGTACGACTGGTCCTTCTCGGCGTCGGCGCCGCGCGCGAGGAGCAGCCGCCCGCGGTGCTCGGCGATCCGCGCGTAGTGACCGGTCGCAAGGCGGTCGCAGCCGGCGCGGCGTGCGAACGCGAGCAGCTCGGCGAAGCGGAAGCTGCCGTTGCAGCGGATGCACGGGTTCGGCGTCTCGCCGCGCGCGTAGCCGCGCACGAAGGGCGCGACGACCGCCCGGCGAAAGGCACGTCTCGCGGGCCGCGACGACCGCCTCGGGCGAGCAGCAGGCGCGGTCCGCCGAGGGGCCGTCCGGGTCGAGCCAGAGGCGCAGGGTCACGCCGACGGCCTCGGGAGCCGCACGCAGCAGCGCGACCGCACTGTCGACCCCGCCGCTCATCGCGACCGCGGTCCGCCCCTGCCGCGGCGCGGCGCGGAAGACCGGGCCGAGCGCGTTCGCGAGCGCGTCGACGGCGAGCGTCTCCCCGCCCACGGCCGCCGCCTCGAGCAGCGTCAGCCCGACGAGCGGCCGCGCCAGCCCACTGGCGTCCGCGTCGACGATCCGGTCGCAGTCGACGAGCAGCCGCACGGCGGCCCACTCGCCGTGACGCGTTGCGTCTCCGAAGCTCTCGATCACCCGTCCCACGGTAACGAAGAAGGAGCGGGGCCTCGCGGCCCCGCCCCCAACTCCACCCTGCCGATGACTCCGAGCTATGTGAACCTGGCGAACCAGGTGGGTGCCATGCCCTCCCGCGACCGCATGGCGGGCCTCGGTCGGGACACCGGCTCCCTTGATGTAGGCGTTGGTTCTACATTGAAGCCCGGAGCCACGCACAGGGTCGAGCGACAGGCAGCGTAGCGCCTCGACCGTCTATCGGGCGAAACGCCACTGGATCGCCTGGGTTCCGTGCAGCCCGAGCAGCTTCGCCAGCGCCCGCGTCAGGTCGAACTCGCGGCCGGGGGCCGTGTGGCCGCGGTCGATCACTTGGGTCAGCACCTCGCGGCCGCGGAAGCGCACGTACAGCTTCACCCCGCAGGGCAGCACCGGGTGCGCGATGCCGACCGTGCGCGCGCCGATCAGCACCCCGCAGGCGCTCTTGCGGTGCGCGGGCGTCGGCTGGTACGGCACCGCGAGCGCGGTCGACCACGGTCCGGCGCCGGCGGGAAGCTCCTGCCGGTGGTGTGAGCGGAGCGTGAAGCCGAGCGCGACGGCGCCGGCGACGAGCGCCACGCCGGCGAGTGCGGCGGCGCGCATTCCGGCCGACCCCCCGGGCATCTAGGTCGGTCCCGGGTCGGCGATCGAGCGGATTCCGAGCTCCCGCAGCACTGCGTCGGGCATCGGCGTCGGCGCGCCGGTCAGCGGGTCCGAGCCGCTCGCGACCTTGGGGAAGGCGGTCACCTGACGGATGTCCGGCTCGTCGGCCATCAGCGCGAGGAAACGGTCGAGCCCCATCGCGAAGCCGCCGTGCGGCGGCGCGCCCATCCGGAGCGCGTCGAGCAGAAATCCGAACTTCGCCTGCTGCTCGTCCTCGCCCATGCCCATTGTCCGGAACACTGCCCGCTGCATCTCGGCGCGGTGGATTCGAATCGAGCCGGAGCCGAGCTCCCACCCGTTCCAGATCAGGTCGTAGTGCTGGCCGAGCACGCCCGGCGGATCGCTCTCGATCCGCTCCGCGTCGCCGGCGATCGGGGCCGTGAAGGGGTGGTGCACGAACGTCCAGCCCTCGCTCTCCTCGTGCTGCTCGAAGAGCGGGAAGTCGAGCGTCCACAGGAACTCGTTGCGCCCCGCAGCGGCGAGCTCGAGCTCGCGGCCCAGGTGCGTGCGCAGGCCGCCGAGCACGCGCGTGACCGTCGCCTCGTCGGCGGCGGCGAAGAGGACGGTGGTGCCGGGCTCGCCGTGGAACGCCGCCAGCTCCTGTTCGGAGAGGAACTTCGCGATCGGCGAGCGGATCTCGCCGCCATCGTTGACGACGTAGGCGAGGCCCTTCGCCCCCCACTCCTTCGCGACCTCCTCGAGGCGTCCGAGCTCGGCGCGCGAGTACGCGCGCGGCGCGACGAGGTAGCGGACGACCGGCGCGTTCGCGAAGACTCCGAACTGCGAACCGCGCGTGACCTCCGTGGCGTCCTGGATCTCGAGGCCGAAGCGGAGGTCGGGCTTGTCGGAGCCGTAGCGTCGCATCACGTCGGCGTACGTCAGCCGCGGGAACGGGCGCGACGGCGGCTCCCGCTCGAGCGCCTCGAAGCTCGCGACCACGGCGCGCTCCATCACGTCGAGCACGTCCTCACGCTCGACGAACGCCATCTCGAAGTCGAGCTGGCGGAACTCGAACTGCCGGTCGGCCCGCAGGTCCTCGTCCCGCCAGCACGTGGCGATCTGGTAGTAGCGGTCGATCCCGCCGACCATGCAGAGCTGCTTGAAGAGCTGCGGAGACTGGGCGAGCGCGAAGAAGCGGCCGGGCTGCAGGCGCACCGGCACGAGGAAGTCGCGCGCTCCCTCGGGCGTCCCCTTCGTCATGCTCGGCGTCCAGACGTCGACGAAGCCGAGCTCGTCCATCGTGCGGCGGATCGCGGCGACGGCGGTGTGGCTCAGGCGCATGTTGCGCTGCATGCGGTCGCTGCGCAGGTCGAGCCAGCGGTAGCGGAGGCGCAGCACCTCGTCGACGCCTTCCTCGCCGACCTGGAAGGGCAGCGGCTCCGAGGTCGAGACGACGCGGAGCGTGTCGACCTGCAACTCGACTTCGCCCGTCGGCAGGTTCGGGTTGACGGCCTCCGGCGCGCGGCGCACGACCTCGCCCTCGGCCTGGAGCACGAATTCGTTGCGCACCTCGTGCCCCGCCCCGGCCGCCTCAGGGGCCCGCTCCGGGTTGAGCACGAGCTGGACGACGCCCGTGTGGTCGCGCAGGTCGATGAAGACGAGGCCGCCGTGGTCGCGCCGTCGCGCCACCCAGCCTGCCAGCGTCACCCGGCGCCCGGAGTCGTCGGCGCGGAGCGCACCGCAGGTGGTGTCGCGCCAGCTCACAGGAGCGCCTCCAGGTCCGGGCCGGACCGGTCGGGCTCGCCGCGGGCCCGCACCGACCAGCCGTCGGCACGGCGGATCGCGACCTTCGCCGCGCGACGCTGCGCATGGGTGAGCTGTCCCTTGAGGGAGCGGCCCGCGTAGTCGGTGTCGCAGGCGAGCCCTCGCCGCCGCAGCGCCGCCATGGTCGTGAGGAGGCCCTCGCGCTCGCCGTCGGCGTCGAGCACGAGGAAGACGTCCAGCGGCCGCTCCTCGGCCGTGACGCCCTCGAGCTCGAGCGAGAGCACGAGCCGCTCGATCCCGGCGCCGAAGCCGATTCCGGGCGTCGGCGGGCCGCCGATCTCCTCGACGAGATAGTCATAGCGGCCGCCGCCGCAGATCGTCGACGCCTGCGTGCTCTCGTCCGGCCCGAGGAACTCGAACGTCGTGCGCGTGTAGTAGTCGAGGCCGCGTACGAGCGTCGGCTCGAGGCTGTAGGCGACGCCGTACGCGTCGAGCCGGGCGCGCACCGAGGCGAAGTGCGCTGCGCATGCCTCGCAGAGCGAGTCGCCGATCTTCGGGGCCTCCTGCAGCGCGGCCCGCACCTGCTCGTTCTTCACGTCGAAGACGCGCAGCGGGCTCGTCGCGCGCTTCTGGCGCGCCTCGTCGTCGAGGACGTCGGCGTGCGCGTCGAGCCACTCGTTCAGCCGCTCGACGTAGGCGGGACGGCACTCGCGGTCGCCGATCGAGTTGAGCTGCAGCTCGTAGCGCGTCACGCCGAGGTTGCACAGCAGCGAGTCGTAGTACTGGATCACCTCCGCGTCGACGGCGGGATCGTCCGAGCCGATGCTCTCGAGCGAGAGCTGCCAGTGCTCCCGGTAGCGGCCGCGCTGCGGCGTTGCGTAGCGGTACATCGTCGCGAGGGTGAAGAGCTTCACCGGCTGCGGCTCGCGGTGCATGCCGTGCTCGATGTAGGCGCGGCAGATCGGCGCCGTGCCCTCGGGGCGGAGCGTCAACGAGCGACCGGTGCGATCCTCGAACGTGTACATCTCCTTCTGCACGATGTCGGATCCCCGGCCCGACGTGCGCTGGAACAGGTCGGTGTCCTCGAACACCGGCGTCTGGATGCGGCGGTAGCCGTACAGCGCGCAGAGGTGCTCCATCTCCCCGGTCACCTTCTGCCAGAGCGGCTGGGCGGACGGAAGGACGTCGTGCGTGCCACGCGGCGCCTCGATGCGCGTCACCTCGCGATCACGCGCGCAGCTCCGCGAGGAAGGGATTGCGTGCGAGCTCGTCGCCGAGCGTCGTCTGCGGCCCGTGCCCGGGATAGATGACCGTCTCGGGCGGATAGCGGTCGGCGAGGCTCCGCACGGAGTCGAGCAGCGTCTCCCAGTCGCCCCCCGGCAGGTCGACGCGGCCGACCGAGCCGGCGAAGACCAGGTCGCCGCTGAAGAGACAGCCGTCCGTGTAGAAGGCGACGTGCGCCGGCGAATGGCCCGGGACGGACACGCACTCGAAGGTGAGGCCGGCCACCTCGATCGTCTCGCCGCCCGCGAGGAAGTGGTCGGGCGTGTACGAGCGGCCGGGCATGCCCACCGGCGCGAACTCGCCGTAGCGCTCCAGCCGCTCGCGCTCTCCCTCCGGCATGTAGACCGGCGCGCCCGTGCCCTCGGCGAGGTCGGCGACCCCGCCGACGTGGTCGAAGTGCCCGTGCGTGATCAGGATCGCGGCGCACGCTGCGCCGGCTCGCGCCAGCTCGAGCCGCAGGTCGGCCGCGTCCCCGCCAGGGTCGACGACGACCGCCTCGGAGGCTTCGCGGCTCGCGCGGACCACGTAGCAGTTCGTCTGCAGCGGGCCGAGCCCGTAGGCGTCGACGACGGTGCTCATGACGCGCGAGTCTAGTGATGGGCCATGTGTAGTCGCCCCCGCGTGCGGGCATGTGTCGGGCGTGCGCCACTGGAAGCTCGGCGAGATCGAGACGCCGCAAGGGAGCCGCTCCCCGGTCGTGCTGCATTCGGAGGACGGCGAGAGCCGGATCGTGCTCATCGGGCTCGCGCCGGGGCAGCAGCTGGGCGAGCACCAGGTGAAGGAGGCGGCCCTCCTGCTCGTCGTCGACGGCTCGGTGAAGGTCGAAGCCGGCGACGAGTCCGTGGACGCGGCCGCCGGCGAGCTCTTCCGCTTCGATCCGGACGAGCGGCGCTCAGTCACGAGCGACGGCGGGGCGCAGGTGCTGCTGATGCTTGCGCCGTGGCCGGGCATCGGGCATTACCGCGGCGAGGAACGCGCGGGCTCGGGCGTCAGCGCTTCGGCTTAGACGAGCGGGTAGAACGGCTCGAGGCTCCGGCCTCCTGGCGCGCTTGCCAGCGACGGTAGGCGAAGCGGTCGAGCATGTAGGTGAACGGGATGAAGAGGGCGGTGTAGAGGGCGGCGAGCGCGGCGGCGGAGACGTAGCCGCCGCTGCGGCTCTTCGCGGTGAACGAGAAGAGCACGAAGACGACGACGCCAAGGAGCCCCGCGCGGCGGAAGGCGCGCTGCCACGACGGGGGCTGCGGTACGCGCCGGGCACCGCGCTGCGCTTGCTGCGGCGCCTTCTTCGCCTGCGGCAGGGAGCCGTTCCGGCGCTCGTCGCGCGGCTTCGGCTCGGCCTCGAGCTCTTCCGGCGGCTCCTCGAGCTCGCGCCCCTCGGCGTCGACGTACACGAACTCGTACTCGTGCCGCTTCGCCTTCGCCTCGCGGCGCCGCTGCTTCCTGGTCGGCATGCCCGCCTAGCGTAGCTCGCCGGCCTGCACCGCCCGGGCGACGACGTTGCCGCCGAGGTGATAGGCGAGGTAGCGCCAGTCGGGCGCGCCGAGGAGCACGACGTCGGCGCGGAAGCCTGGCGCGAGCCGGCCGAGCCGATCGGCGCGTCCGAGCACGTGGGCGGCGTTCACCGTGCACGCCGCGAGCGCCTCCGCCGGCGACAGCTTGAGCTGCGTCGCGGCGAGCGAGCAGCAGAGCGGCAGGCTCTCGCAGAAGGCGCTGCCCGGGTTGAAGTCCGTTGCAAGCGCGACCGCGGCGCCCGCGTCGACGAGCGCACGCGCCGGCGGCATCGGGCGGCCGAGGAAGAGCGCGCTCGCCGGCAACACGACGCCGACGACGTCGCTGGCCGCGAGCGTGCGGATGCCTTCCTCCCCCGTCGCTTCGAGATGGTCGACGGAACGCGCGCCGAGCTCGACGGCGAGCGGGATCGCGCCCTGCTCGGTGAATTGGTCGCCGTGCAGACGCAGCGCGAGACCCGCGTCGCGGCAGGCCTCGAGGAAACGGCGCGCCTGGCGCACGTCGAAGGCGCCGCGCTCGAGGAACACGTCGGCAGCCTCGGCGATCTGCGCGGCCTCCGGCAGCACCTCGGCGAGCGCGAAGTCGAGGTAGGCGTCCGCGTCCCCGCCGAGCTCCGGCGGCACGGCGTGCGCGCCGAGCCACGT
>WNGE01003565.1_pt1 | contig 18325 bp, 19 predicted proteins | sample 5400651 | NCBI WGS metagenome assembly WNGE01 (sample SAMN13153370, study PRJNA577476) | soil metagenome | isolation source: 60 cm soil or saprolite under grassland replicate 2 | place: USA:California | collected 2016-06-15
CCCCATGGACGCGGCTTCTGGTTCCCGTGCACGCTCGTCGAGGCCACCAACGACGACCGGGTGGCGCGCGAGGAGGTCTTCGGCCCGGTCGCCGCCGTGATCCCGTTCGCCGACGAGGCCGAAGCCATTCGAATCGCCAACGACACGCCGTATGGGCTCTCCGGTTCAATCTGGACGGAGAACGGCGCCCGCGCGCTGCGGGTGGCGCGTGCCCTCGAGACCGGCGTGCTCTCGATCAACTCCAACAGCTCGGTGCGACCGTCGACGCCGTTCGGCGGGTTCAAGCAGTCGGGGTTCGGTCGCGAGCTGGGAATGCACGCAATGGACGGCTACTCCGAGATCAAGAACGTCTTCATGGCGACGTGATGGGACGGCTCGATGGAAAGGTGGCGGTGATCACCGGCGCGGGCGGTGGAATGGGCCGTGAGGCAGCATTGCTCTTCTGCGAGGAAGGTGCGCGGGTGTGCGTTGCGGACGTCGACGCCGATGCTGCGCAGAAGACTGCCACCGAGGCGGGCGACGCCTTCGCACTCAAGGTGGACGTGTCCGATTCGGACAGCGTGCAAGAGATGTACGAACAAACGGCCGAACGCTACGGCGGCATCGACGTCCTCTACAACAACGCCGGGATCTCGCCGCCGGACGATGACTCCATCCTCGTGACCGAGCCCGACGCGTGGCAGCGCGTCCAGGACGTCAACACGAAGGGCGTCTACCTGTGCTGCAAGCACGGCATCCCCCATCTGCTCGAGCGCGGCGCCGGCTCGGTCATCAACGTCGCCTCCTTCGTCGCGCTCGTCGGCGCGGCGACGTCGCAGATTTCCTACACCGCTTCGAAGGGGGCGGTTCTCGCCCTGAGCCGCGAGCTCGCGGTCCAGTTCGCACGGCAGGGAATCCGGGTCAACGCGCTCTGCCCCGGGCCCGTCGAGACGCCGCTGCTGCTGCGGATCTTCGGCGACGACCCGGCGGCGTACGAGCGGCGCCGCATTCATCTGCCGATGGGCCGGCTCGCGAAACCGCGCGAGATCGTGAACGCGGCCTTGTTTCTCGCGAGCGACGAGTCGTCCTACGTGAATGGGACGACGTTCCTCGTCGACGGCGGCCTGACGGCGGCGTACGTCACGCCCGAATAACCGTCAGTGATTTCGAAAGTCGACGATCAGCCGACTCGGCGACGTCGCAGTCCGGACCCGAAAGTCGACCTTGTCCGAGAGCCCGATCGCCCAGCTCAGCACCGCTTCGAAATCGCCGGTGCGGACGAGCTCCTGCACGACCGAGGTGCCGGCCGCCGCGCCGTCGATCCGCTTCGGCCCTTTGTAGGCCATCACGCCCTCGGCCGTATTCAGATCGAAGCCGGAAGCCGGCTCCATGCGCACGAGCACGATCGCATTGCCCTGCACGCTCACCGGGTTGCCGGACCCGTCTTCCGTCAACGGCGGCTTGACGTACTCGATGCGAAACCCCGGGAGGCTGTTCTGGAACTCGAAGACGACGCGGTCGTAGCCCTCGTGCCGGCCCACGGCGATGCGGTCGAGGAGCGCGATCTCGCTGCCGCTCGAGGTGCCCGCGACAGGGGTCGTGCCCGCGTCCTCGAGCGGGTCGATCCCACCGGTGTTGGTCGTCGTCGGCGTCGGCGAGGGAACGGAATAGCCGCCCTGCGGAGTCGAGGACTTGTCGGACCCGCCGCAGCCGGCAACCGCCAGCAGGGCCGCGGCGACGACACCGATGGAGAAGAGCCTGCGGATGGGGCGCAGCCTACTGAGGTCTTGTTAGGGAAAATGGCGCCATGCTCGAGGTCGCACCTGGGTTGCGCCGCTGGACCGCGTTCCACGACCACTGGGAGGAGGACGTCGGCTCGCTCGCCGTGGAGACGAGCGACGGGCTCGTGCTGATCGACCCGATCGATCCGCCCGGCGAGGTTGCGGCAGCCGACCATGTGCTCATCACCGTCTACTGGCACGGACGCAGTACGGGTACGCTCGGCGCGAAGCGAGTGTGGTCCTCGGCGCGTTCCGAACGGCCGCTCAAGAGCCGAGGGATCGAAGTGACAGATCCGTTCCGCGCCGGCGACGCGCTTCCAGGCGGCATCCGCGCGTTCCAGACAGCGCGATCGGCGGAGGTCGTGTACTGGCTGCCGGACCAGCGCGCGGTCGTGGTCGGGGACGTCCTCCTGGGCGCCGGCGCGAAGCCGCGTCCGACTTCCGACCCGTTGCGCCTGTGCCCGGAACGATGGCTGGGAAAGGGAACGCACGACGATCTGCGCAGAACGCTGCGCCCCCTCCTCGACCTCCCGCTCGCGCGCGTGCTCGTCTCGCACGGCGTCCCGATTCTCAGCGGCGGCAAGCAAGCGCTTGCCGCCGCGCTGGATTAGATCAACTACGGAAGCGTGACGAACTGCCCGAGGAATGACCGAGCGGACGGCGTGTCCATCCGGTAGTCGACGTTCGTCGCCCGGCACATGAAGTCACCGGTGATAGTCGTGCCCGCGACGATGTTCGTCTCGGTGTCGCCGGCCCCGAGAAAGTTCGGGCCGCCCGAATCGCCGTAGCACGTTCCACCGTCACCGTGGGCCGGGTTCATCGAGATCTTCAACCACGCGTTCGTAACGGTATACAGGCCGCGGGTCGCGACGTAGCGAATGTCCGCGTAATGGAATGTCGGCCCATGGTCGATCGTCACCGACTGCGCGCCGTAGCCGACCGACGTGAACCTCGTCGCCGGGTCGAGCTTGTCGAGGGAACCAGCAGCCGGTAGACGCGCAGGTGCGATGCCCCTGACGGCCTTGTCGAGCACGACGACTGCAACGTCGTACGGGTCGCTCTGCGCGCCTCTGAACTTCGGGTCGGCGCGCCACGTGCCCCAGTACGTCTTGCCGGTCGCCGCGTTGTACGACGAGTCGAAGGTAACCGCGACCCGGCTCACGCCCTGGTCGCAATGAGCAGCGGTCAGGAAGACAGTCGGCGAGATGAGCGTGCCCGAGCAAGCCTCCCACGTCCCGTCCGAATACGCGACCGGCGCGAGCAGCGCGCCCACCTCCGGATGCCCGCCACCGTCCGGGGATCCATACGTGATCGCGCCTGCGGTGGAACCGAAGACCAGCGTGCCGAGCAGCACGGCGACGCAGGCCGTAAGGACTCTCCCCACTTTTGGAACTCCCTTCGCTTGACCTCGGAGACCGCCGAGGCTATCCAGTCCGAGTCGATCTTGGAAGGGCTATTTGCCGTGCTGCTCTCTCATCCGACTCTCATGGACGGCGGGCACACTTCAACCGATGCGCGTCTTGATCGTCGAGGACGAACTGAAGATGGCCAGCCTCCTCCGCAGAGGCCTGGTCGAAGAGGGACATGCGGCTGATGTGGCCACCACGGGCGAGGACGCAGTATGGCTGGCGCAGTCCCATCCCTACGAGGCGATCGTCCTCGACGTCATGCTTCCGGGGCTGAGCGGTTTCGAGACGTGCCGGCAGCTCCGGAACGCCGGCGTCTGGGCGCCCGTCCTGATGCTGACCGCGCGCGACGGTGTCGAGGACCGCGTCGCCGGCCTCGACGTCGGCGCCGACGACTACCTGACGAAGCCGTTCTCCTTCGCTGAGCTCCTTGCGCGGCTGCGCGCCCTCGTCAGGCGCGGCGGCGGCGAGCGGCCGACGGAGCTGGTCGTCGGGACGCTCCGTCTCGATCCCGCTTCTCGACGAGCGTGGCGCGGTCGGACGGAGATCAGCCTCTCCCCCAAGGAGTTCGCGCTACTGGAGGCGTTCATGCGCCGCCCCGGACAGGTTCTTTCCCGACTCCAGTTGCTCGAGCACGCCTGGGACTTCGCGTACGAGAACCGTTCGAACGTCATCGACGTCTACGTGCGCTACATCCGGGAGAAGGTCGATCGACCTTTCGGGACCGAGTCCATCGAGACCGTGCGCGGAGTCGGTTACCGGCTGCGCGAGGGTGACGAAGAGTGAACCGGCTCCCGATCAGGCTCCGGCTGACGCTTGTCTTCGCCCTTGCAATGGCCGTCGTCCTGCTGCTTGCGGGCTGGCTCGTCTATGCGCGCGTGTCGAACGACCTCGCCAACGCTCTCGACGAACAGCTGCGCTCGCGCGCGCAGGACGTCTCAGCGCTCGTGCGCCGTGACGGCTCGCTCAAGTCCACGCATGGTGCGCTCATCGAGCACGGGGAGACGTTCGCGGAGCTCTTGAGCGTGACCGGCTCGGTCGTCGACTCGACGAACCCGGTGGGGCATACGCCGCTTCTTTCGCCTCGCGATCTCTCGCATGCGCAACGCGGCCCTTTCTTCCTCGACCGGAGCTCTGTTCCGGGGCTCGACGAGCCGGCGCGCATGCTCGCGTTGCCCGTCCCACGCGGGGGCACCCGGCTGGTGCTGATTGTCGGCGCGACACGTGCGAACCGAGCGGAGACGCTTGTCAGTCTGCGCAACGGGTTCCTGATCGGCGGCCCACTGGCGCTGATTCTTGCCTCACTCGCCGCTTACGGGCTCGCCGGTGCGGCCTTGCGTCCAATCGAAGCGATGCGGCGGCGAGCGGCCGCCATCTCGGCCTCGTCGCTCGACGATCGGCTGCCGGTCCCGCCGAGCAGCGACGAAGTCTCGCGACTGGGAGAGACGCTGAACGAGATGCTGGCTCGCATCGGCGACGGGCTTGCGCGCGAGCATCGTTTCGTCGCGGACGCGAGCCATGAGCTGAGGACGCCGCTCGCACTGATCAAGACCGAGCTCGAACTGGCACTCAGACGGTCGCGGACGACCGCAGAGCTCGAGGCGGCGATCCGCGGCGCGGCCGAGGACACCGAGCGTCTCTCCCGGATCGCGGACGACCTGCTGCTCCTGGCACGCGCGGAGCAGGGCCGCGTGCCGTTGCGGCGCGAGCCGGTCGACGTCGCCGACGTCCTCGAGACGGTCGCGGGACGTTTCAAGTCCCGCTCGAAGTCTGAAGGCCGTGATCTATCGGTGACCTCGGACGACGATCCGCTCGTCGTCTCGGCTGACCGTTCGCTCCTCGAGCAGGCACTCGCGAACATGGTCGACAACGCGTTCACTCACGGCGCGGGCCGTGTGACCCTCAGGGCCGAACAGCGCAACGGCTCAGCAGAGCTGCACGTGGTGGACGAGGGCGAGGGTTTCCCCGCCGATTTCCTCCACCTTGCGTTCGAGCGTTTCAGCCGGGCGCAGAAGACGACCGCAGACGGCAGCGGTCTTGGCTTGGCGATCGTCGAAACCATCGCCGAGGCGCACGATGGAAGAGCAGGCGCTGCGAACGCGCCCGGCGGTGGAACCGACGTCTGGCTGGCTCTGACTGTCGAGCGTTAGCGATCTTCGCCGGACGCGGCAATTGCCGGATCGGCCGTAGCCGCTTCGTCAGTCGAGTCGATCGCGTCCAGCGCGGGAGCCTCGACCGGCTCGCCGTCGTACGAGTAAGTGCCGGCGGCCTTTGCCGCGGCTGCCGCTGCCTTCTTCTCTTCCTTCAGCTCGCGCTTTTCCTTCACCTTGCGCTCGCGTGTCAGTTTGGCCATCGTCGTCTGTCTCTTGGAGCCCAATGCAGCCCTTCCTCTCTATTGATGCGTGCAGAATAGCTTGAACAAGCCGCCGGACGCTGACCTAGGGAGACTTCCGGGAACACCGCCGCTACTACGATGGCTCGGTGATCGGTGACGCCGCGGTGGCCGCAATCGACGACGCGGCTCGGGTCGCGATGGAACGCGGGCGAATACCCGGACTGACACTCGGACTGACCGATCGCGACGGCACGATTCTCATCCGCACATACGGCTTCGCAGAGCTCGAATCGCGCCGACCGGTCACTCCCGACACGCTGTTCGAGATCGGCTCGATCGGCAAGACGTTCACCGCGGTCGCAACCCTCCAACTCGTCGACGAGGGGCTGCTCGACCTGCACGCGCCCGTGGACAACTACCTCCCCTGGTTCGTCGTGCCGCAACCCGTGGGCCACGCGCCGATCACCATCGCCCATCTGCTCTCGCACACCGGCGGCATCGTGGCCGGCATCGACGGAACTCCCGAAGCTGCGTTCCAGGTGTGGTCGCTGCGCGACTTGCCGACGTTCTTCGCACCCGGCGAGCGCTTCCACTATTCCAACGTCGGCTACAAGGCGCTCGGGCTCGTGCTGGAGGCGATCGAGGGCCAGCCGTATCCCGAGATCATCCGCACTCGCGTGCTCGAGCCGCTCGAGATGCCCTGCACCGAGCCCGCCATCACCCACGACATCCGTCCGCGACTGGCGGTCGGTTACGAATACCTGCACGACGATCGGCTCAGCCACTCCAGCGCGCCGCTCGCGCCGGCGACGTGGCTGGAGACCGCGACCGCCGACGGCTCCATCGCCTCAACTCCGGAGGACATGTCGGCCTTCGTCAGACTGCTCATGCGCGGAGGCGAAGGACCGAACGGCCGCCTTCTCACTGAGGGGGCATTCGCCCAGATGAGCACGGGGACTCCCCGGGAAGACGGAACGGTCGCGTACGGTTACGGGCTCTTGCTGCGCGAGTTGGGCGGCCGCCGTTTCATCGGGCACGGCGGCGGCATGGTCGGGTACCTCGCCGCCATGCAGGCGGATCCGGATGTGAACCTCGGCGTCATCGTCCTGCAGAACGGGATGGGCTCGAACCCGATGGGACTCGCTCGGACAATAATCCGGATCGCGGACGGGGAGCCTGAGCCCGCAGACCCTGCCGCAGCTGCGCACGACGACCTTGCCGGCCTGTACGAACCACCCTTGGAAATAGTCGCCTCTGATAACGGACTGCTGCTTCGCCACAACGGGCGTGAGATCGCACTCGAGGAGCTCGAAGACGACCTCTTCGTAGCGGCAGACGCAACGTTCGATCGATTTCCTCTTCGGGTGGATCGTTCAGTGAACGGCGCTCCCCTGCTGTGGCACGGTGGTCAACGGTATGTCCGTGCAGGAGCACCGGCGCGCCAACTCCGCGAGCCGTCGGCGGAAGTGCAGGCGATCGCCGGTCACTACCGCTCGCACAACCCGTGGACGACCAACTTCCGGGTCGTCCTCCGCGCGGTTCAACCGTGGCTCATCTTTCCCGCAGCCCCTGACGGCTTCGACACCGAGCAGCCGCTGATCCCCTCGGACGACGGCACGTACCGCGTGGGCGAAGACCCCGGCAACCCCGAGACGCTTCGCTTCGACACGGTGGTCGAGGGACGTGCGTTGCGCGCGTGGCTGTCGGGGTGGCCCTATTACCGGGCTAACCAGTGATCTAGGGTCGACGCATGGGACGAGATCGTCGGAATTGAACCGGCGGCTTGGCTACGCGTTCGCTGGCGTCGCGGGACTGGCTGTGGCGTACTACGCGATCCCGCCTCTGGTGGCAATCGGGAGCTTGGGCGAGCTCTGTCCGTACTCACCGCTGGGAATCAACATGTGTCCCCGAAGTGCTTCGGCGCCCACGCACGTCGGCAAGCTGCCGCCAGGCGTGAGGACGACCTTCGAGCCGACCGAAGGAACACTCTGCAAGAAGGCGGGGATCCGCTACGCGGGCACGACCACCGCGGGAGCAGAGGTCTGCTTCACACTGAGCTCCGACCGCCGCAAATGGACGGAGATCGGCTTCAGGTTCACCCGCGCAAGTCGCTGCCCCGTTCCTAGTGGGAACGGATTCACAACGGGCGACTCGTACTACGACGGACCAGTGCGGCTCACCGAGCCGGGGCGGATCGTCACTGCCGGCTTCACCGCCACGATCCGTGCCGCGCGGGCAGCGGGCGTTGTCGGAGATCCCAAGGTCTGCGGGAGCAAGACGTTCAGGTGGACCGCCTTACGCGTTCAGTAATCGCTACGAAATCCACCCCGGTCGAGACGAGCCCGTCGGCCTCGATGCAGAAGTTATCCTCGCCCACGCTGACCGCGCTATTGGCGAGAGGACGAACCGATGACCGAACCGTTGCGCTGGGGACTGATCGGAACGGGCGGGATCGCCGAGACCTTCGCTGCCGACCTGATGTTCACCGACTCGGGGCGGCCCGTGGCGGTCGGGTCTCGGCACAAGCATTCGGCCAACCGATTCGCCGATGAGCTCAGCATTCCGAATCGGCATGCGAGCTACGAGGCGTTGGTGGCTGACCCCGAAGTCGATGTCGTGTACGTCGCGACTCCGCACCCGATGCACCACGCCAACGCGCTACTCGCGCTCCGCGCCGGCAAGCCGGTGCTCGTAGAGAAGGCGTTCACGATGAATGCCGCCGAAGCCGAGGAGTTGGTGGCTGTCGCCCGGGCGGAGGGACTGTTCCTGATGGAGGCGATGTGGACGCGGTTTCTTCCCCACATCGCAGAAATCCGCACTCTGCTCGCTGAGGGAGCTCTGGGCGACATCGTCACGGTCACTGCCGACCATGGGCAGTGGTTTGCCAAGGATCCCGACTTTCGCCTCTTCGCCCCGGAGCTCGGAGGCGGCGCGTTGCTGGACCTGGGCGTCTATCCCGTCTCGTTCGCGTCGATGGTGCTGGGTAAGCCAGACCGGATCGTGACACTCGTCGACCCGGCGTTCACCGGTGTCGACGGTCAGACCTCGATGTTGTTCGGATATGCCAGCGGCGCGCAGGCTGTCTTGACGTGCACGTCTTCGGCGAAGAGCCCGACACGCGGGGCAATCGTCGGCACCGATGCCCGTATCGAGATCGACGGCGACTTCTATGCGCCGACCTCGTTCACGCTCATCTCACGAACAGGAGAGCAAACCTACTTCGACTCCCAGTCCGAGGGCAAAGGTCTCTGGCACGAGGCCGAGGCGGTTGCCCGCTGCCTGCGCGAAGGGCTCCTGGAGAGCCCATTGATGCCGCTGGAGGAGAGCGTCTCGATCATGGAGACGATGGACGCTGTACTCGCCCAGCCTTCCCGCTAATCACGGCGCAGGCATCAGACATCGACCGGCGGAGCACCTTGTCCCGACCGGAGAGAAGGGATTCAATCCTCTGGTGGTTCGGCCACACCAGGTCGTCTCGGCTCTCGCTGCCGCGGTTCGAAACGAGAACGTTCGGCGAGTCCAACTCGCCTGGGGTGCTGCGATCGCCACGGAGTGGGCGCACTTCGTGGCGCTCGGGGTGTTCGCCTACCAGCAGGGCGGTACTTCGGCCGTCGGAATCGCCGGACTGGTTCGACTGTTGCCCGGCGCAGTTGTAGCTCCGTTTGCAGCTTCGCTCGGCGATCGTTTTCGCCGTGAGCGTTTCCTCTTGGTGATGATGCTCGTAGGGGCGATCGCCCTCGCTGCGTCGGCCGCGGCCGCGTTTGCGGAAAACAGAACGTTCGTGTTCGTCTTCGCGGGCGTCATGGGCCTGTCTTCCACCCTCATCAGGCCTGCGTTGCAGGCGCTGTTGCCATCTCTCGTGCGCACACCCGACGAGCTGATCGCCTCGAATGGAGCCACGTCGACGATCGAGAGCATCGGAACTCTCATCGGGCCGTTGCTCGCAGGCGTTCTCGTTTCAGTCGCGGATGTCGGGCTCGCCTTCGTCTTGGGTGCAGTACTACTCCTGGCAGGTGCCGGCTTGCTCGCGCGCGTGAGCGTCGAGAGCCGCATCGAACTCCACAGCGCGACCGACCACGAAAGCGTAGGACGACTGGTCACGGCCGGCTTTCGGACCGTCGTTCGCACGCCCAGGGCGCGCCTTGTCGTGTCGCTTATGGTCGCGCAGAGCTTCGTGCGGGGTTGCCTGAACGTCCTGATCGTCGTCGCGGCGTTTCGCGTTCTCCACGGAGGGGCGGCCGACGTCGGTTATCTGACTGCAGCTATCGGCGTCGGAGGGCTGATCGGAGCGATCGGAGCGATGACTCTGGGCGGGCGGAGGCTCGCCGTCCCGTTTGGTCTGTCTCTCGTGTTCTGGGGGGTGCCGATCACGCTTATTGCATCGCAGCCGTACTTTGCAGCGATGATGATCTTGCTCGCGATCGTCGGTGCTGCCAACAGCATCGAGGACGTCGCAGGGTTCACGCTCCTCCAGCGGATCATCCCCAATGAGATGTTGACGCGCGTACTCGGCCTGATCTGGGGGCTTGCGATGGGCGCCGTCGCGATCGGCTCGATCGCGGCGCCGGCGGTCGTCACCGCAATCGGACCGCGTTCGGCATTCCTTGTCGTCGGATCGATTCTCCCTCTCTTGATGCTCGTGACGTACCGCCGCCTCGTCGAGCTAGACCGAGCAGTGGCGCCGAGTGCCGAGCGGGAGCTCATCGATCGCGTGCCGATGTTCGCACCTCTTTCGCTCGCGACGAAGGAGCGTGTCGCGTCCAGCCTTCTTCCGATTTCGGTGTCCGCAGGCGACCTCGTCATCCGTGCTGGCGACGAAGGCGATCGTTTCTACATCGTCGGCGATGGTGAGCTCGACATCGACGCAGAAGGCCGCCGTTCCACCGCGCGCGAAGCCGACTACTTCGGCGAGATCGCCCTGCTGCGCAACGTCCCGCGAACCGCCACGGTGAAGGCAACCGTCGACTCCCGCCTGTACGCCCTACAACGCGACGACTTCCTGGCGGCGGTCACCGGACACCGAGCCGCGCAGGCCGCGGGAGAGGCAGTCGCAGACGCACGGCTGGCGGGATCGGAGCTTACGAACGTGTAACTCCACTGCCCGGCCTCACTGACGTCGTCCACATGATTACGCCGGTCGAGCAGAAGATCTAGCCGGGCTGGCCGTAGCCGGCGGCCTTCAGCTTTGCGAGGGCCCGGTCGATCATTGCTGGCCCTTTTGCGTGTCCAAGCGCCCGCTGCAGATATGGCCCGATCGCCGCCGTTTTCTGTGGAAGGTGGTTCGCAGCGCCGGCCAGTTCAGCGCCGAAAGCGATCTCGCCCCTGGCGAGTAGCGCGTTCGCGCTCGCCGCGTTCGTAGGAGGCCGCACAGACCCGAACGATCTCCCGAGCTGCGTCTCCGTCTGTGCCCAAGCGAGGATCAGCGCCTTCACGTGCGCGGGTGTTGCCCCGGGCGATAGAGCCTGCTCCGCTGTTCCCTCGACCTTCGTCACACGCGCGTTCGCCCGTTTGAGCATCGCCGCGTACGCGGTCTTCGTCAGCGCGGCAGAAGCCCCAGTCCCGGAGGTGCCCTGTGAACTCGTGCTGCCGCACCCGGCCACGACAAGCGCCAAAGCGAGCGCGACTGCGACCAAGGGACTCATCTGTCCATGCTAACCCTCCGGTGTCGTCTGGAGTACGCGGTTCAGGTCTTGCATTGGAGCACTCGCCGCCGCGGCGGGCTTAGCCCGTCGCGGCCGCAACCGCTCTCGGAGAAAAGAAACGCCGGGAAATCATCATGGCCGCGAAGCGGCCGCATTTCCCGGCGCTATGGAGGCGGCGGGAATCGAACCCGCGTCCGTCGTCGCACCGGACAGAACGTCTACAAGCGTAGTCCGCGCTTTAGCTTCGACCGCCGGCCGGAGGCGGACGCCCTACCGACGGTCTAGCCATCCTTCAATGTCGCGCTTTGGGCGATTGGCTCTCCCTCCGCGCCGAGCCCGTTAGTTGGCGCCGCTACCCGAACCACGGGCCGAATCCGGAGCGACGTCGCTACCTAACTAGGTTAGGCGGCGAGTGCGAGATTGTTCTTCGCACTTGCTTTGTTTGCCGGTGGATTTACGAGGCCAACCGGCGACCTCGGCTTGCAGCTCTGCCGGAGAACCGACCACGTCGAAACCAGGTCGCCCCCGTATGTTTCCGAGGAAAATGCTAGCGCATTTTCCTCGGGTCTCCGGGTACTGCCTCGCTTCGCTCGCGGAAATCGAGCCGCCTACCGGCGGCTCTTGATGGCCCGCTGCATGTCCCGCTCGGCCTCGCGCTTCGCGATGTCGCGACGCTTGTCTCGACCTTCCTTGCCCCGGGCCAGCGCGAGTTCGACCTTGGCCCGTCCGTTCTTGAAGTAGAGCTTCGTCGGGACGAGCGTCAGGCCCTTCTGGGCCACCTTGCCCGCAAGGGAGTCGACCTCCCTCCTGTGGAGGAGGAGCTTGCGATCCCGATCCGGGTCATGGTTGGCGAGATTGCCCTGGTCGTAGACCGAGATGTGGGCGCCGACGAGCCAGGCCTCACCGCCCCGCACGTCCGCATAGGCCTGCTGGAGCGAAGCGCGGCCCTCTCGAAGCGACTTGACCTCCGTCCCGGTCAGGACGAGCCCGGCCTCCACGCGCTCGAGGAGGTGGTAGTCGTGCCGGGCGCGCCTATTGTCCACGATCAGCTTTTCCTCTGTTTTTGCCACTTCGCCGAGTGTACGGACACCAAATGGACAGTCCCCTGAATCGCTTCTACAATGGCCTGTCAGCCGGGGGAGAAGGAACAGGTTCGGTGAGGAGATTTGGGGTCAGATGGAGAGCTGTCGCCGTGGCGGCAGGCATGTTTGCTCTGCTCACGGCGGGAGCAGCGCTCGCGCTCGCGGTAGGCGCGGGCGCGGCACCGCTGGGCGCGCTGGACGACACCACCACACCGGTGCCGACCCAGCCGACGCCTGATCCAGCTCCGGCGCGGAAACCCGCTCCAAAGCCCAAACCCAAGCCGAAACCGACTGCCACCGCTCCGAAGCACACCTACAGGGCCCCCACGAGGACCTACAGCGCGCCGACCTACACGCCGTCCCGATCCGTGCGGACGCCGAAGTCGGCGAAGCCGCACGTGGTTCGAAAGCCCAAGCGGCACCACAAGAAAGCGCAGAAGCCCGCCGTCACGACCACCGTGCCGACGGAGACGACACCATCGCCCTCGGTTCTCATCCCCGTGCCGTTGGGCGCTAAGCGCACGGCTTCGCAAGCGAACGGGGAAGGCATGGTAACCAGCGTCCTCTTCATCGCGGGGGTGAGCTTCGCTGCGTTGCTCTTCCTGCTCGCCGCCACGGTGCCGGGAACCCCAGCGCGGTTCACCCCGGTCGGGCGAGTGGTGATCGAGCACCAGCAAGACCTCGTGCTGGTCGGAATCGCGGCGTTCATGATCACCGTGTTCGTCTACATCCTCACGGGGCACGGGTTATGAGACGCCGGTTCCTCTACTGCATCTTGCTTTTCGCGCTAGCCCCAATCGGCTACGCCGCCAGCGCTCCTGCCCTGCCCACTAATTTCTCGTGGCTTGAAGATCCCACGACGACGGACACGACCACCGATACGACTGCAACCACCGACACGACAATAACCACCGACACGACAACAACCACCGACACGACAATAACCACCGACACCACAACAACCACCGACACGACAACAACCACCGACACGACAACAACCACCGACACGACAACAACCACCGACACGACAACAACCACCAACACCACAACAACCACCGACACGACGACTACCACCGACACGACAACAACCGATACAAGTTCAACGACCAGTACCACGATGTCGACGACGACAGTCCCACAATCGCCGCCGTCTCCCCCGGCGCCCCCTCGCGCGACGACTGTGGCTCCTACCACCACAGCTTCGGGTGCAGCGATCCCTCCGAGCGTCAGGAACCTCAGTGCCACCGTGGGCGATGGTTCGGTGAAGCTCACGTTTGAGATCCCGGCTGCCGTAGATCACGTGGTGATCAGGCGCTCGACAGGTAACGACCCCGAGCAGGTTGTCTACCGTGGCACAGCGACGACTTTCACCGATCGCGGTCTCTCGAATGGAATCGAGTACCGCTACGTCGTGACCTGCGTGGACGATGCGGGCCACAACTCGGCGGATGTAGCGATCGCCGTGGTGCCGAGGAGGAATCTCCTTCGCTCGCCGAAGGAGGGCGCGCGCCTACGCAAGGCTCCTAAGCTCGTCTGGCTCCGAGACAGCGAGGCCAACTACTACAACCTCCAGCTTTATCGCGGCAGCCGGAAGATTCTGAGTGCTTGGCCCAAAAAGCCGACACGAGTGCTCCTCAGGAAGTGGCGGTTTGAAGGCCACAGCTATTCGCTGGCGCCCGGCGTCTACACCTGGTTCGTATGGCCCGGTTACGGTGCCCGCTCGGCCGTCGACTACGGCGAGCTGATGGGTTCCCGAACCTTCCGGATCGTTCGCTGAGTTAGCGGGCCGAGACAGCCATCCAGCGGAGCGTGGCCGCGAGACTCACGATCGGCAGGAAGGCGAGCGGGGCAGCGACTGCCAGGGTCAGCATCAGTCGCTCCCCGTCCCGATGATCATCCCGAGGCCCGCGAGGACGAGGGCTGCGAGGACGAGCAAGATGATGAACAGTCGCTTCTTCATGTCCTGAGTCTTGTCTACAGGACGTGCGAAGTCGTTACGGTTTTCCCTACCTCCTAGGGCGGCCTGCCTGTGAAAGCTCGACCTTGCCCTCGGCCTTCTCGATCTTCTCGACGAGGACCCGGATCGGGTCTCCCAGGCGGTAGGTGCCTCCCCCGCGCCGGCCGCCCATGGCCGTTCCCAGGTCGTTGAGCTCGAAATAGTCCCCGGCCAGACGCCTCGCGGGCAGATAGCCCTCGAAGACCTCGCCGAACCGGATGAAGAGGCCCGAGGCGATCATCCCGACGATCTCGCCCTCGAACGGATCGTCCCAGCCGCGCTCGTAGAGCGTGGCCTCGAGGAGCCAGGACAGGCAGAGGTCGTCGGCGAGGTGCTCGATCTGGGCTGCCTCCCGCTCGCGGGCCGACGTGTGCTCGGCGAGGCCTTCGAGATCCGCCGCCGGCAGATCGTCGGAGAGGCCCAGCTCTCGGAGCAGCGCGCGGTGGACGACGAGATCCGGGTAGCGGCGGATCGGCGAGGTGAAGTGACAGTACGCGCGGCTGGCGAGGCCCGAGTGGCCGAGGTTGTCGGGGTCGTAGCGCGCCTGCTTGAGCGAACGAAGGACGAGCGACGGGAGCGCTTCGCGCCCCCGGCCGGACCTGTCGACGTAGTCCGCGACCCGCTCGCTCACTTCTGCGACCACCGTCGCGGCCGCTGCGGGCGAGAGCTGCTTCGGTGCAGGCGGTGTCGGCACGCCGAGATCGGCGAGCTTCTTCAGCAGGAGCTCGATCGCCTGCGGGTCCGGCCGTTCATGGACGCGATAGAGCGCAGGCCGCTTGCGCCCGGAGAGAAGCTCGGCCACGGCCTCGTTGGCGGCGATCATCAGCTCCTCGATCAGGCGATGCGCTGTCGGCTCGGTCTCCGTCCACGCGCGGGCCACGCCGCCCTGGCCGTCGAACTCGAAATTGATCTCCGGCGTCTCGATGCGAAGCGCACCGCGCGCGAAGCGACGGTCACGCATCGCTGAGGTCAGGCGGTCGGTGAGCTCAAGCGCCGCGACCACATCTGGTGGCGCATCCCGCCGTTCCGCCTCTGCATACGTGAGCCGCGCGCGGCTGCGGATGATCGAGCGGTAGAACTTCGGCTCGCCGTTCGGCGGCATCTCGACGGTGACGCAGAGGCGGTCCTCGTTGGGCCGCAGGCTGCAGCGGTTCTCGGACAGCTCCGGCGGCAGCATCGGCGCGACGCGGCCCGGAACATAGGTCGAGAACGCACGCTCGGCGGCGCCACGATCGAGCGGCACGCCCATGGGCAAGTACGCCGACACGTCCGCGATGTGGACCCACCAGCGAAACCCGTCCCCTTCCTTCTGGACGGAGATCGCGTCGTCGAAGTCCTTGGCGGTCTCGGGATCGATCGTGAAGCAGAGCTGCTCACGCAGATCGACGCGGTCGGACAAATCGGGTTCGGGCGCCTCGTAAGGCTCGAACTCGGTGCGCACGCCTGAGTGCACGAGCAGCCCCTCGAGCACGACCTGGATGTCCTTGGCCTTGCCGAGCTTGCGCTCGACCCGCGCGCGGCCCCGACCGGTGCGGACGACGACGAGATCGCCGGGCCGGATGTCGCCGCTGCCTTTGCGGTCGATCGTGACCGGAACATTCGGGACGAAGTACGGCTCGCCGACGAACAGCTTGCCGCGCTTGTCGATCTCGACGACTAGAAGGTCGGTCAAGTGCCCCTGCCAGTGATGCTTCCGAGCTTCTGGCCCGCGAGCACCAAGCCAGAGGCCGCACTCGACTGCAGCCAAGGCTGGATTGCCTTGGTCAGGGCGAGGGTGGACTCTGGCGCCGCGTGATCGCGGGCCAGAAGCCGGCAAGCATTGCTGGTAGGGGCACTAAACCTTGAGGAAGCGGCGGATGGTGAAGCCCGAGCCGGCAGCCCCGAGCAGGAGACCCGTGCCGAGCAAAATGAGTGCGTTGAGCGAGAAGGCGATCGCGTTGACGTCATTACCGGCCTTGAGCGGCCCGCTGTGGAGGAGCGATGGCAACGCGATCTCCTTGCCGATCACGAGGAGCAGCACAGCTCCTACCGCCCCGGCGATGCCGCACAGAAGCCCTTCGAGCATGAACGGTCCGCGCACAAACCAGTTCGTCGCGCCGACGAGCTTCATCACTTCGATCTCCCGACGGCGAGAGAAGATCGATAGGCGAATCGTGTTCGCGATCAGCAACGTCGAGGCTAACAACAGGAGCGCGACGGCGATGACGAAGAAGATCTCGATCACGTGCGCCAGCTTGAGCACGCGGTGCGTCGTCTGTTTCCCGTAGTCGACCTTGTCGATCCCCAGCGCCGGGCTCGCTTTGAAGAGCGTCGCCACCTTCTCGACGTCCTCCCCACGCTTCGGGATGACCGTCAGCGCGTTCGGGAACGGGTTTCCAGGTAGCGCGTTGACCTCTTCGGGGTGCTTCTGCTTCATGATCGCGAGGGCTCTCTCCTTCGAAACGAAGACGACGTTCTTCACGAGCGGGCTGTCGGTGGCAACTCGCGCGGTTTCGTTCATCTGCGCAGTAGTCGCGTCCTTGGCGCAGCTGTCGCTCGTGCAGTAGTAGACATGCACGACGAGCTCGCGCTTCACATGGTTGCTCCAGGAGACGACCCACGTGCCGAATGCGATGAAGAGCCCGAGCAGGAACATGCCGATCAGCACGGTCACGGTTGCGGCGAGCGTCGTCGAGAGGTTCGCGCCCAGCGAGCGTATGGACTCCGTGAAGAGGAGCTTGAAGCGTTCTATGACTCGTAGCCTCCGCGGCGCTCGTCGCGCGCGAGCCGACCGTCCTCCAGCGCGATCACGCGGCGGCGCATCTTGTCGACCATCTCCCGGTCGTGCGTCACCATCAGGATCGTCGTGCCGGCACGGTTGATGCGGTAGAGGAGCTGCATGATCCCGACGGAGGTGTCGGGATCGAGATTCCCCGTCGGCTCGTCGCAGACGAGCAGCGGCGGGTGGTTCACGAAGGCGCGCGCGATCGAGACGCGCTGCTGCTCGCCGCCGGAAAGCTCATCGGGGAGGGAGTTCATCTTGTGCGAGAGACCTACCATGTTCATGACCTCCGGCACTTTGCGCCGGATGTTGTTGGCGCCTTCGCCCTGCACCTTCAACGCGTAGGCGACGTTCTCGGCCGCGGTGCGGCTCGGCAGGAGCTTGAAGTCCTGGAAGACGCAGCCGACATTGCGGCGCAGCTTCGGCACGTTCGAACGGCGCAGCCGGGTCAGGTCGCGGCCGCCGACGAAGATCCGTCCGCGGGTGGGCTCGAGCTCCTTCAGCAGGAGCCGGATGATCGTCGACTTGCCGGACCCGGAGGCGCCGACGACGAAAACGAACTCGCCCTTGTCGATCACGAAAGAGACGTCCCGGAGAGCCGTCACGTCGGGTTCGTAGACCTTGGTGACGGACTCGAACACGATCATCGAGCCGGGGCCCGGGGCCGGAGCCTCGGTCGGCTGCGGCTCCGGGAGCGTTGCCGCGGGAGTTTCCTCTGTCTGAAGGGTTACGTCCGACACCAGGTTTCTGGGGGGCGCGGATTCCTGGGCGCGCACCGGCCTTGGAATTGCGGGCCAGTCTACCTGAGGGGTCAGACCACCTTTCCGGCTGCTCGGGCCAGCAAATAGGCGTGGATGAAGGGGTCCAGATTCCCGTCGAGGACGCCCTGGGCGTTGCCCACCTCGTAATCGGTGCGGTGATCCTTGACCAGCTGGTACGGCTGGAGGACGTAGCTCCGGATCGGGTTGCCCCCGAAGCCCATGCTCACGACCCCCCGTTCCCTGGCGAGCTCCTGCTCCCGCTCCTCCTCGGCGAGCTCGGCGAGGCGGGATTTCAGGATGCGCATCGCGGTCTGCTTGTTCGCCGTCTGGGAGCGCTCGTTCTGGCACTGGACGACGACGCCCGTCGGGAGGTGAGTGATCCGGACGGCTGAGTCGGTCTTGTTCACGTGCTGGCCCCCCGCGCCCTGCGCGCGATAGGTGTCGATTCGCAGATCGCCTTCGTCGATCTCGAGGTCCTCATCCTGCGCGAGCAGCGGCGCGGGAATCACCTGGGCGAACGACGTGTGGCGCCTATGCGCCTGGTCGAACGGGCTCAGGCGGACGAGGCGGTGCTTGCCGCGC
>WNGE01003567.1_pt1 | contig 18324 bp, 18 predicted proteins | sample 5400651 | NCBI WGS metagenome assembly WNGE01 (sample SAMN13153370, study PRJNA577476) | soil metagenome | isolation source: 60 cm soil or saprolite under grassland replicate 2 | place: USA:California | collected 2016-06-15
CCAAAGACTCTCTCCGATCGCCCGCTCGCGCAGCATCCGTCACCTCCGAAAGTCGCTCTTTGCAGCGACTTTAGGACCGGGATCGGACAGACCGACCCGACGACGGGCGCCGACTATTTCAGGGGGAAGTAGCGCTAGACCGGATCCATCAACCAGACTTGCGTCTCGGCAAGGTGGCGGGCGGGATCGGGGTCGAACGCACGCCGCTCCGGGGACGCGTAGTACGCCTCGTTGGCCGACTCGAAGTCCTCGTGCCCGACGATCCAGACGAACCGGTTTTCCGCGCCGACGACCCAAGGGCCGAGCACCTCGAAGCCCTGCGCTCGCCGTAGCGGGAGAACGTGCTCGCGCCACTCCGCGATCCAGTCGTCGAGCTCGCCGTCCCTGATCCGGTAGACGCGAAGCTGGTAGCGCCTCCTGGACGTCACGAAGAGTCGGAGAAGGTCGCGATCAGCGCGTCCGCAACCACGCGTAGCGGGCGCCCCGAGATCTGGCTCGCTTTCCGCAGCCGCTGGAACGCTTCCTGCTCCGAGAGGTTCTCCTTCGTCATCAGAAGACCCTTCGCGCGCTCGATCGCCTTGCGCGCGGCGAGCGCCTCCGCGAGCGACTCGGCTTCCTCCCGCAGGGCAGCGAGCTCCTCGTGCCGCGCACGCGCGGTGCGGATCGCCGGCAGCAGATCCTGCTCGCGGAAGGGCTTGACGAGATATCCGAAGACGCCGGCCTCGGCGGCGCGCTGCACGAGCTCGTCTTGCCCGTAGGCGGTGAGCATCACGATCGGGATCGGCCGCTCGTCGAGGATCCGGCGCGCGGCCTCGATGCCGTCGAGCTTCGGCATCTTCACGTCCATGATCGCGACGTCGGGCCGCTCCGAGCGGGCCAGCGCGACCGCCTCCTCGCCGTCCCGCGCCTCGGCGCAGACCTCGAAGCCTGATCGCTCGAGAAGGTCCTTCAGGTCGAGGCGGATGATCGTCTCGTCCTCGGCGACCAGCACTCGCATCGGCGAAGTCTGGCACGCACAGGAGCTCTTAGACTCGGCGGTGATGAAGAGCTGCTGCCCCCCGCCCGGAGCCGAGGTCTTCACCGAGCGCATGGCCAGGCGCGACGCGGCGCGCTACCGGCGGAAGGGCTTGGGGCCGGTCGGCCAACGGCTCGTCGAGCTGGTGCGCGGAAAGGGCGGGGACGTGCTGGAGATCGGTGGCGGCGTCGGCGCCTTGCAGCTGGAGCTGCTCCGTGACGGCGTCGAGCACGCAGTGAACGTCGAGCTCTCTCCGACGTACGAGGAGGAGGCCGGCGCGCTCGCGCGCGAGGCGGGCGTCGAGACCCGAGTCGATCGGCGCGTGCTCGATTTCGCCCGCGGCGCCGGCGAGCTCGACGCAGCTGACATCGTGCTCATGCATCGCGTCGTCTGCTGCTACCCCGACATGCCGGCACTCGTGGCGGCGGCCGCCGAACACTCCCGCCGCGTCCTGGCGCTTTCGTATCCGCCCGACACGTGGATGTTCCGTGCGGCAGCGCGGGGAATCAACCTGTGGAGCCGGCTGATGAAGCAGGAGTTCCGCTTCTTCGTGCACAAGCCGCCGGCGATCTTCCGGGTCGCGGCCGAGCACGGGCTGGAGCTGGCATCGCGGGAGCGGCGGCGGTTCTGGGAGGTCGCCGCGCTCGAGCGGCCGGGCGCATGAGTCGGGAGCCGATCCGGCACAGTTTCGGCACAGACACACGCGTTTTTCGCCGCTAGCCTGACGGCTGGTGGGCGGGGTAAGGGGCTCCCGGTTGGCGCGTGTTCCTCTAAGGGGCGCTGCTCAAGGCTCAACGGGAAAGACGACCTCCGCGCGCGTTCCGCCGTCGTTCCGTAGATCGAGGCGGCCCTTCAGCTCGTCGCGGACGAGCGCGCGCACGATCGAGAGGCCCGTCCCGGACGCGGCATCGTCGATCCCGCGCCCGTCGTCGGCGATCGCCAGCACTACGTCCCCGTCGCGTCGCGCAAGCTCGATCCGCACCAAATCGCCGCCGTGCTCGAGCGCATTCTGGAGGAGCTCGCTGAAGACGAGCGCAAGCGCCGTGGCGCGGCCGCCGGCCAGCGAGACCGGCTCGAGCTGAGCCTCGACCGCCTTGCCGGCGCCGATTCCCTGCACGAGCATCGCCCGGAGGCGATCGAGCAGGTCGCGGAGCTCGACTTCCTCGTCGCGGCGTTCGGTCAGGACCTCGTGCACGGCGGCGATGGCGAGGATCCGGTTGACGGAATCCTCAAGTGCCTTGCGCGGATCGGCGTGCGTGGAGCGCGCCTGCAGCCGGAGCAGCGACGCGACCGTCTGAAGGTTGTTCTTGACGCGGTGGTGGATCTCCTGGGCCAGGACCCCCCGCATCACGGCGCGCCCGTGCTCGAGCGCGACAGCCGCGTGATGCGCGATCGATGCGAGCAGCGCCCGGTCGTCGTCGGTGAACGGCGTGTCACGGTCGCAGACGAGCTCGCCGATCTGACGGCGCTTCCACCGCAGCGGGAGTCGGACCGCATGCTCGCCGGCGCGGCCTTCTGGCCACGCGATGTTGCCGTCCTCGAGCACGAGCGCGGCACCCGTGGCGCCGACAGCCTCCATCGTCGTCTTCACGATCGCCTCGAGTGACTCCTCGAGGTAGAGCGATTCGGAGACCGCCTCGGAGATCCGCGCGAGCGCCTCGAGCTCGGCGACCCGCCGCTGCGCCTGCGCATAGAGCAGCGCGTGCTCTAGGGATTGGGCCACCTGTGCAGCAATCGCCACGAGCAGGTCGATCTCGTCCTGCGTGAACTCGCGCGGCGCGATCGTGCGGATGTTGAGCGCCCCCGCGAGCCGGTCGCGCGCCAGGATCGGGACGGCGAGGATCGACTCGTACTGCTCTTCCGGCAGGTTGGTGAAGGACTTGAAGCGAGGATCGAGGTCGGCTTGGGCGGGGATCATGATCGGCCGGCGCTCGGCGGCGGCGCTGCCCGTGATCCCCTCGCCGCGGCGCATCTTCGGACGGCGCGTCATCTCATCGACGGACGTTCCGTAGGTCGCGCGCAGCACGAGCTCGTCCGCTCGGTCGTCGTACAGGTAGACGAAGCAGGCGTCGGCGCCGAGGGCGTCGGCCACCTTCTGAGCGACGAGTCCGAGCACCTCCTCGAGATCGAGCGTCGAGTTGACGGCCGCGATCGTCTCCGTCAGCAGGCGCAGGTGACGTTGTCGTTCGTCCATGAACCGATTGTAGGAAGCGGTTTCCGGTCATAGGCTGAACGCATGACGAAGGCCCTGCTTTTCATGCATCTCGTGTCGGCGTTCCTCCTTGTGGCCGGAGCTACCGTCGCCGGCGTCGCCCAGATCTCGGCGCTTCGCCGCGAGCGGCCGAGCGAGATCGTGCTGCTGCTGAGACTCGCGCGCCCGGGTGTCGCCCTCGTCAACCTCGGCGCGCTCGGCACCCTCGCCTTCGGAATCGCTCTCGCCGAGCAGACGGACATCGGACTCGACACGGGCTGGGTGTCGGCCTCACTCGCCCTCTGGGTCGTGATGATGCTGCTCGGCGGGCTCGGTGGCCGAAGCGCTCGCCACGCCCGCGAGCTCGCCGAGCGCCTCGCCGCAGAAGGTGACCATCCGAGCGAGGAGCTACGGTCGCTCGTATCGCACCGCCCCAGCCTTCTCCTCAGCTACGCGAGCACGGCCGCGATCGTGGCGATTCTCGTTCTGATGGTCTGGAAACCCGGCTCCTAGCGAGCCGAGTACGCCGCATCGTTAACGAAATCCTTACTCCCAGCGGGGGAAATTCCTTAGAGAGGGGGAATAGCGTCGAAACGTGGCTATCGCTGTAGCACTCGATTTGACGAAGACGACCGGCTTCCTTGTCGCCGACAACGACGGCCGCGTCGTGGGGACGGTCGAGTGCCCGATGTACGGGACGTACCCGGACGTCCCGGATGCCCTCTCGGTCCGCGCCGGCCGCTTCTCGCGCCAGCGCCGCCTCGTCCCGGCGGACACGATCGCCGAGATCGACCCGGCGAGCGGCGTCGTCGCCCTACGCGTCGCCCGCAACACGATCCGCCGCTTCCTCTAGGCGGCCGAGCAGGAGCTCACGCTCTCGCTCCACAACGACCACGAGCTGCGCCAAGAAAGCAGCAGCTCGCAGTCGGCCGTCAGTTTGACCCTGCATGCCGCAGAAGACGCACAGGGCCTGCCGGGATTTTCCCTCGCCGCCAGACGCCTGGCAAGTGCTTTTCGATCACAGCACGGACAGGTATCGCTCCAGCTCCCACTCCGATAGCTGCACGCGGTACTCGTCCCACTCTTTCCGCTTGAGCTCGACGTAGCGGTCGAAGATGTGCGGCCCCAGCGCCTTGGGGACCAGATCGGACTGGGCCAGCTCGTCGATTGCCTCGCCGAGCGTCTCGGGGAGGGAGACGATGCCGCGCTCGCGCCGCTGCTCGGGGGTCAGGTGGTACAGGTTCGTTTCCATCGGATCGGGGAGCTCGTAGCCCTGCTCGATCCCCTCGAGCCCTGCATGGAGGAGCGCCGCGAAGGTCAGGTACGGGTTGCAGGAGGGATCCGGGCAGCGGATCTCCGCACGCGTTGCCTGCTCTGCGCCGGGCTTGTACAGCGGGATCCGGATCAGCGCGGATCGATTCCGCTGCGACCACGCCACGTACACCGGAGCCTCATAGCCGGGGACGAGTCGCTTGTACGAGTTGACCCACTGCGCGAAGACGGCGCTGATCTCGCGCGCGTGGCGGAGCTGGCCGGCGATGAACGCCTTCCCGTCGGCGGAGAGGTGCCACCGGTCGTCGGGGTCGAAGAACGCATTGCGCCCGCTCTTGAACAGGGACTGATGCGTGTGCATCCCGGACCCGTTCTCGCCGAAGAGCGGCTTCGGCATGAAGGTGGCATAGACACCGTTCTTCGCTGCGATCTCCTTGACGATCAGCCGGTACGTGACCGTGTGATCGGCCATCGAGAGCGCGTCGGCGTATCGCATGTCGATCTCGTGCTGCGACGGGCCAACCTCGTGATGGGCGTACTCGATCGGAATCCCCATCCCCTCGAGCGCGTGGATCGTCTCCTGCCGCAACTCGGTCGCGGCATCGAGCGTCGTCATCGCGAAGTAGCCGCCCTCGTCGAGCGTCTCCACGCCACCGGAGTCGCGGAAGAGGAAGTACTCGAGCTCGGGGCCGACGTTGAACGTGTCGAAGCCGAGTGACGTCATCCGCTCGAGTGCGCGCCGCAGGACGTGGCGCGGATCGCCTTCGTAGGGATTGCCGTCGGGCGTGACGACGTCGCAGATCATCCGCGCGACGAGCGACTCGCCTTCCGAGTGCCGAGGCATCAGCTGGAAGGTCTCCGGATCCGGGATGGCGACCATGTCCGACTCCTCGATCGCGTTGAAGCCCGTGATCGACGAGCCGTCGAAGCCCATGCCGTCGTCGAGCGCGCCCTCGAGCTCGCCGGGGGTGATCGCGAAGCTCTTCAGGTGCCCCTCGATGTCCGTGAACCACAGCAGGACGAAGTCCACCCCCTCCTTGTCGATGCGCGAAAGAACGTCCTTGCGGGACTCCTCGCTCGACGTCGCCCTGTTCCTGCTTTCCACTTGCGCCATCACGCCCTCCCCTCAGAAATGCGAAAAGCCCCAGGCGCCAAGGAGGCACCCGAGGCTCCGTTGCCTCGACGACTTCGGCAGTCTATACCGCGGCATGCGGATTCTCGTTTCCGGCGGCGCCGGATTCATCGGCTCGCACTTCGTCAAGCGGCTGCTGGCGGCCGCTGAGGACGTAGTCGTGCTCGACAAGCTCACGTATGCGGGAAATCCCGCGAACCTGCCGGAGGGCGTCGAGCTCGTCCAGGGTGACATCGCCGAGCCGGCGAGCCTTGAGCGCGTCGGCGATTTCGATGCGATCGTCAACTTCGCCGCCGAGACCCACGTCGACCGCTCGATCCTCACGCCGCACGAGTTCGTCCGCACGGACGTTCACGGCGCGCTCGTGCTGGCTCAGGCGGCCCGAGAGCGCGGCGTCCGCCTCGTCCAGATCTCGACGGACGAGGTCTACGGTGACGTCGAGGAGGGCTGGTCGTCACGCGAGGACGATCCACTGCAGCCGTCGAGCCCGTACAGCGCGTCCAAGGCCGGCGGCGACCTGCAGGTGCTCGCGGCCGTGCGCACCTTCGGCCTCGACGCCTGTGTAACACGCGGCTCGAACAGCTACGGCCCGAACCAGTTTCCGGAGAAGCTGATCCCGCTCTTCGCGACAAACGCACTCGACGGAGCCGCGCTCCCGCTCTACGGAGACGGACAGCAGGTCCGCGACTGGCTGCACGTCGACGACCATTGCGCAGCGATCGAGCTCGTCCTCCGCGAGGGTGAGCGCGGTGGCGTCTACAACATCGGCGCCGGAGACGAGCACGAGAACCGCGAGGTCGCCCAGCGCATCCTCGATCTGACCGGGGCCGACCCTTCGCTCCTTCGCCACGTTCAAGACCGGCCGGGACACGATCGCCGCTACTCGCTCGACACGACGAAGCTCCGCGGCCTCGGGTGGGAGCCGCGGCGCACGTTCGAGGAAGGCCTTGCCGAGACGGTCGAGTGGTACCGCGACAACCGCGACTGGTGGGAGCCGCTCAAGTTCAAGTCCGCCGCGTACTACGAACAGCAGTACGCGCAGCGCCTCTCAGGCTAGGAGCATTTCTCCGCCTGCTTGAGCGCCTTGCGCGGTTCGTGGCGCCACGGCTCGAGGCGGTCGGCCTTCTGGAGGTACGGGATCGCCTCCGCACAGCGATTCAACTTCAAGAGTGAGTAGCCCAGGTTGTAGTTCGCGAATGCCTCGTACGGATCGCGCGGCCCGGTGCCGCTCAGCTTCCGCACCGCGTCCTGCAGGAGCGGTACCGCTCCGGCGAAGTCGCCGGCCTGCATCTTCCCGTAGCCCTGGTCGTTGAGCGCGTGACCGCCCGCGCCTGACGGCGGCGACGCAACCGACGGAGTCGTCGTCGTCTCCTGCTCGACGGTCGTCGTCTGGCCCGACGGCCTGGTCACCGTCTTGACGACGGTCGTCACCCGCGGCTGCGGGGGCGCCGCCGACTTGCCGTTGTCGCGCGTGAGGAAATACGCGGCAAGGACGCCGCCGGCGATTCCGGCGACGAGCAGCGCCACCAGGAGCGGCCACGCTGTCGAGCGCACGCGAGTTCCGCGCTGCGGAGCTGAAGCGTAGTACGCCTCCTGCCGCTCCTCCGGCCGCAGCGGCCAGGTTGCGACCGGCGGCGTCGCTGCGGGAACGGGGGCGAGCTCGCTCGTCGATCCGGCCTCCTCGGCCAGAGCGTCCCGCAGGGCGGCCACGAACTCGGCGCAGCTCTCGTAACGCTGGTGCGGCTCCTTCGCGAGCGCCTTCTGGAAGACGGGGTCGAGCTCACGCGGAAGGCTGCTCGTGTCGCCGACCGACGGGACCGGCGCGTTCACGTGAGCCGAGGCCTCCGCCGTGGGACTGTCGGCCTGGAACGGCCGTTGACCGGTGAGCAGCTCGTAGGCGACCACCGCGAGCGCATAGCGGTCGCTCGCCGGAGTGGCCCGGTCGCCCACCGCCTGCTCGGGCGAGAGGTAGCCGGCCGTGCCGAGGACCATCCCCGTCATCGTCAGCGAGTCCATCCCCGCGGCGCTCGCGATCCCGAAATCGGCGACGTGAACGTTCCCGGCGCGGTCGAGCATCAGGTTCGCCGGCTTCACGTCGCGATGGACGACTCCCTCGCCGTGGGCGGCATCGAGAGCCCGACCCGCCTGCTCGAGCCAGGTGAAGGCTCGGGTCGGAGATTGCGCACCCTCCCGGCGGAGGACGTCGTCGAGCGAGCCGCCGCCGAGGTACTCCATGACGATGTAAGGCCGGTCGTTGTGCTCGCCGACGTCGAAGATCGTGACGATGTGGCGCTCGCTGGAGAGGCGCGCGGCCGCCAGGGCCTCGCGCGTGAAGCGGGCCCGGAGGGCATCGTCCTTCGCATACCGCTCCGCCAGGATCTTGATCGCAACCGCCCGGCCGAGCGTCGAGTCCGTGGCCCGGTAGACATCTCCCATACCGCCGCGGGCTATTTGCCGGTAGCCGCGGTAGCGCGGCGGAAAGATGTCGGTGTCAGCGGCCATGCGCTGTTGTGCAGAGTTGCCGACCCCGCCGTCAGGGAAACGCATGAGATGAGCGTTCGGTAAAGAAAGCGGCTCCTCATGGGGCCGTTTGCTAGCCTCGTCACGTGCTCGGCGGCGGCCGCCGAGGCTCGGGGGTCCGCCTGATGCGTCGATCGTTCTTACTCGCTTCGCTGCTCGTCCTCGTCGCCGGCTCGGCTGCGCCCGCGGAAGGCCGCCGCACGACCGTGACCGGCGCGACGTTCGTCGTCACCGGCCACGGCTGGGGTCACGGCGTCGGTATGAGCCAGTACGGCGCCTACGGCTACGCCCAGCACGGGCTCACCTACGCGAAGATCGTCGCGCACTACTTCCCGGGGACGGAGCTCGGCGCGCCTCCTGTGTCCCGGCTGCGCGTCCTCCTCACCAGCGGAGCGGCGACACTCAAGATCGGCTCGACCGACGACTTCGCCGTCCGCGACTCGAGCGGCGCGACGCACGACGTCGCTGCCGGCACGTACACGCTGACGCCCGCGCTGAAGCTCCGACTTCTCGGCGAGGACAAGGCCAAGGCGCTCCCCGGGCCGCTGACCTTCCAGCCCGGCCCTTCTGCCCTTGCGCTCAAGCACCGCTACCGTGGGTCGATCCAGGTCGACGTCACCGGCGGCAAGCTCCGCGCGATCAACTTCGTCGGGCTGGAGCAGTACCTCTACGGCGTTGTTCCCTCGGAGATGCCCTTCACGTGGCAGCCCGAGGCACTGAAGGCCCAGGCCGTCGTCGCCCGGTCGTACGCGCTCGCCGTCCGCAAGACCGGCGTGTTCGATCTCTATCCGGACACGCGCAGCCAGGTCTACCTGGGGTTCGATCACGAGAAGCCGTCGACGAATGCGGCCGTCGACGCCACCGCCGGCAAGGTCGTCCTCTACAACGGCCAGGTTGCGAAGACGTACTTCTTCTCCACTTCGGGCGGGCGGACAGCTTCCTCACAGGACATCTGGGGAACCGCGGTGCCGTATCTCGTCTCGGTTCCGGATCCGTACGACTCGATCTCGCCGTACCACGACTGGGGGCCCATCGCGTTCACGGGCGCGAAGCTGGGCCGCGTCCTGCACGCCCCCGGCCGGCTGGTCGACATCCAGCCGGAGCTGAACTCCTCAGGTCGGGTCAGCTCGCTCACCGCCGTCGGGACGAAAGGAAGCGTCGCCGTCGCGGCGGGCGACCTCCGCCGCCGGCTCGGTCTGCGCTCCACGTGGTTCAGCGTCGGCGTCCTTTCGCTCGCCGCCCCGAGCACGCCGGTGGTCTACGGCTCCTCGACGCGGCTCTCGGGCGTCGCGCGCGGCATCGGCGAGGTTTCGCTACAGCAGCGGTCGACTTCGGGCTGGCAGGACGTCGCCCGGGTGCCCGCAACGAAGAGCGGCGCGGTCAGCCTCGCGGTCAAGCCGACGACCACGACGCAGTACCGGCTCGCCAGCGGGAAGGTCGCTGCTGCCGCCGTCCGCGTGCCGGTCGCGCCGCTCGTCCGCCTCTACCCGCCGAGCAGCCAGGACGAGCTGCGCGGCTACATGCGGCCGGCCCTGCCCGGATCGCCGGCGCTGATCCAGCGACAGGCCGGCACCGTATGGACGACCGTGGCACGAGCGACGATCGCAGACGACGGGAGCTTCAGCGCCAGGCTGCGGCTCGTCGACGGGACGTACCGGGCGCGCGTGACGCCCGGTCACGGGCTCGTCACCGGGACGACGCCCATCCTCCAGGTCTCGAGCTCGTGAGGCGCATCGCAGTCGCGGCGCTGGTGACGGCGCTCGCGGTTCCGACCGCCGCCGCGGCGATGCTGTTCCGCGCCGGCTTCGTGCCGACGGACCCGCTGGCCTCGAAGCAGTACTACCTCGCCCAGGACCACGCCTTCGACGCGTTCGGCCCGGAGCTCCCGATCGTCAACCCGGTGCGCGTCGCGATCATCGATTCCGGCCTCGACGGGTCGCACCCGGAGTTCCCGCGCAACCGGATCTGGGCCGGGCGCAGCTTCGTCGGCGGGCGGTGGGACACCGACGAGCAGGGCCACGGCACCTTCGTCGCGGGCATGATCGCGGCGGCGCTGAACAACAACGAGGGGATCGCGGGAATCGCCTTCCCCGCGCAGTTGATCATCGCCAAGATCGCCCGCGGCGACGAGGCGATCTCGGTGGAGGACGAGGCCGCCGCGATCCGCTGGGCCGCCGACCGCGGGGCGCAGGTGATCAACCTCTCGATCGGCGGGCTGCGCGATCCGCTCAATCGCAAGCGGGACACGTTCTCGCAGGCCGAGGCGAACGCCCTGGAGTACGCCTATCGCCGGGGCGCCGTCCTCGTGGCGGCGATCGGGAACGGCGACGAGGCGCCGACGATGCCCTGGTCGTACGGCAGCTACCCGGCGGCCCTACCTCACGTCGTCGGCGTGAGTGCTCTGACGCCCAGCGGGAACGTGCCCGTGTTCTCGAACCGAGACCTGATCTACAACGACATCGCCGCCCCCGGCCAGGACATCTACTCGACTCTGCCTCGCACGCTCACGGCCCAACGACCGACGTGCACCAACCAGGGCTACTCCGAATGCGGCCCGGACGAGTTTCGCCACGCCTCCGGAACCTCGTTCGCCGCGCCGCAGGTGACCGCCGCGGCGGCCGTGCTGCTGGCCCTGCGGCCGTCCCTGACTTCCGATCAGGTCACGAACATCCTCGAGCGTACGGCGACCGACGTGAACGCGGCCACGGGCTGCCGCCAGTGCGCACTGCTGCGTGACCCGCTGAGCGGCTGGGGCCGGCTCGACATCTCCCACGCGGTCGCGGCGCTGGATGGTCCGCTACCGCCGCCGGACCGGCTCGAGCCGAACGACGACGCCGGCACGCACGCGCCGAATCTGCCGCGAGCCGTCCAGACGCTGCACGCGACGCTGGACTTCTGGGACGACCAGGTCGACGTCTACCGGACGCAGCTCAAGAAGGGCGAGCGGCTCGTGCTCGACCTCGAGGGACCGAAGGGGACGACGATCAACCTCCTGCTCTGGCGGCCAGGGACGAAGCGGGTGGGCGGGCTCCGCGGTCAAGAGATGCGCGTCGCACAGGCAATCCGACCGGGCCCATCGCAGCGACTCGGTTACCGGGTCAAGCGCGGCGGCGCCTACTACATCGAGGTCAAGCTCGTGACGCGCAACTTCGGGTCGTACACGCTAAGCATCGCCCGGAAGTAGCTCCTCTTCCGGGACGTCGCGGAGCACGCGGGCCGGGTTGCCGACGACGACCACGCGGGGCGGGACGTCGCGCACGACGACCGCTCCCGCGCCGACGAAGGCCTCCTCGCCGATCTCGACCCCGGGACAGAGCACGGCGCCGCCGCCGACGCGGGCGCCGCGCCTGATCGTCGGTCCCTTGATCAGCTCGTGCCGCTTCTCAGTCCGGCCCATGAAGTTGTCGTTCGTCGTCTGCACGCACGGCGCGATGAAGACGTTGTCCTCGAGCGTCGAATAGGCGGTGATGTAGGCCATCGCCTGAATCGTCGTCGACGCCCCGACCGTCGTGTCGTTCTCGATCAGCGAGCCGCGGCCGATGACGACGTCGTCGCCGAGGACGACGCGCTCGCGTATGCACGCTTGGTCGCCGACGATTACGCGAGCGCCGACCCGAGTCCCCGCAAAGACGATCGCACCTGTGGAGACGACCGTCCCCGGCCCGAGCTCGGCGGGCGGCAGATCCTCACGCTTTGTCGTGGAGCGCGGAGACAGGGTCGGTTGCTTGCCGACGACGGCGCCGTCGAGGATGCGGCAGCCCTCGCCGAGGATCGTCCCGGGATAGACGACCGCGCTCGGGGCGAGTTCCGCATTCGTCGGCAAATCGTTCATTGCAGCTCTGGCGAGCATGGCGACGGATAGACGATCCCGCAGTCCGGCGAGCCCAGGAGCGTAGCTCTCAAGCGACGACGGCTTCGAGCGACGCCTGCAGCTGCTCGAGAGCGCGCACGACCAGGAGACCGTCACGGGCCGCGCGGAGGGGATCCCCCTCGCCCGCGAGGAGGCGCAGGAAGTGCTCGCATTCCAGGTGCAGCGGCTCCGCGTTCGGGATCTTCGGGCTGTAGATGTCGCCGGTGCGCGTCTGCCACTCGCCGTGGGTCCGCGTCGGCTGTTCCGGCGCCTTGTCGTAGATGGTGACCTTGCGCTCGAGCTCCATGTCGTCGAACACGGCCATCTTGTCGCGGCCGACGACCGTGATCCGCCGGATCTTGTGCGGGTCGAGCCACGAGAGGTGCATGTGGGCGATCTTCCCCGAAGGGAAGCGCAGGTAGCAGAAGACGACGTCCTCGACGCCCGGATTCAAGAATGCGTTGCCGTGCGCCCACAGCTCGGACGGCTCTTCGTCGACGAGGTAGAGGAGCACCGACAGGTCATGGACGCCGAGCGACCACAGCGCGTTCTCGTTGGTGCGAATCGTGCCGAGGTTCTGGCGGTTCCCGTAGATGCAGAGAACTTCGCCGAGCTCGCCCGCATCGACGAGCTCCTTCACCTTGCGCACGCCCGGGTGGTAGAGGAGGAGATGCCCGGGCATGAGGACTCGGCCTCGCTCCTCAGCGAGCTCGCACAGCTCCTCCATCTCGGCACCGCGCATCGCCGGCGGCTTCTCGACGAAGACGTGCTTATCCGCCTCGAGCGCGCGCCGCGCGAGCTCGTAGTGCGTCGGAACGGGTGTCGCGACGACGACCGCCTCGAGCGAGTCGTCGGCGAGGAGATCGTCGAAGTCCGCCGTCACCTGCCCAGCCGGATGCCGCGAGGCGAACTCGGCACGGCGATCGGCGGCCGTGTCGCAGAGCCAGCGCAGCTCGGCCAACTCGTCGAAGTTGCGGACGAGGTTCTTCCCCCACTGCCCGAGCCCGGCGACGCCGACGGGAACCCTCACAGCTTGAAGACTTTCCCGTTCTGCGAGCCGTTCCTGCCGGTGGCGTTGCGGAGGTCGACGACGAGCTGGGCGTCCTCGACCAGCTTCTCGTAGTCGATCGCCGAGTGGGCCGTGACGATCACCGCGCAGTCGTACGCGCCCGGGTCGAGCTCGACGGAACGGAGTCCGAGCTCGGGCAGCTCGGGGACGTGCGGGTCGTGGTAGGAAACCTCCGAGCCGGCGGTCTGCAGCAGCTGGAGGATCTTGAGCGCCGGCGACTCGCGCATGTCGCTGATGTCGGCCTTGTAGGCGATGCCCAGGACGAGCACCTTCGAGCCCTTCAGCGACTTCTCCGCACCGTGGTTGAGCGCCTGCGAGATCAGCGAGCGGCAGAAGTAGGGCATGTTCTCGTTGACCTTTCCGGCCAGCTCGACGAACTCGGTGTAGAAGTCGTACTCGCGCGCCTTCCACGTGAGGTAGAAGGGGTCGATCGGGATGCAGTGGCCGCCGAGGCCCGGCCCGGGCTGAAACGACATGAACCCGAACGGCTTCGTGGCGGCGGCCTCGACGACCTCCCAGACGTCGATCGACATCCGGTCGCAGAGTTGCGCGAGCTCGTTGACGAGCGCGATGTTGACCGAGCGGAAGATGTTCTCGAGCAGTTTCGTCAGCTCGGCGGTCTCGGGCGACGAGACACGATGGACGGTCTCGACCGCCGATCCGTAGAGGTCGGCGGCGCGCGCGGTGCAGCCCTCGGTGACTCCGCCGACGATCTTCGGCACGTTCCGCGTCGTCCAGTCCTCCCGGCCTGGATCGACCCGCTCCGGCGAGAAGGCCAAGTGGAAGTCCTCGCCGGCCTTGAGCCCGCTCCGCTCGAGGATCGGCTGCACGCACTCGCGCGTCGTCCCTGGATAGGTTGTCGACTCGAGCACGACGAGCTGGCCGCGCTGAAGACGAAGCCCGATCTCCCGGGTAGCACCGAGGAGGATCGAGAGATCAGGCTCGCGCTGCTTCGACAACGGGGTCGGCAGGGCGATCAGGATCGCGTCCACCTCGCGGAGAACGTCGTAATCCGTGGTCGCCGAGAGGCCGTTCTCTCTGACGAGCTTCTTCAGCGTCTCGCTCGGGACGTCCTCGATGTAGCTCTCGCCGCGGTTCAGCATCGCGGCACGCCGCTCGTCGATCTCGACGAGCACGACGCTCTTGCCCGCCTCCGCGAAGATCTGCGCGAGCGGAACGCCGACGTAGCCGGCGCCGACGATTCCGACGTCCCTCTTCATCCCGGGGAAGGCTATCCGGGCGAGTTGGTTCGCCCGCAGCGGTCGTATCCGCAAACGGCTATCGCGCGTTCCATTTGCCGGATGTTGGTCCGAGCAATCGGACTGTGCGGTTCCATCCATCGGGGGAAGACCGCTGGGCTGGCGGTCATCTTGCTGACGGGGAGCGCAGGTACTTCGGAGAGCCTGCTCGTACCGACTACGTTATCTGCGTCCACATCCACACGCTCGCATCGAGCACATACGACCGAGGTGTCATCAAGGGCGTCGTCAAGAGCGTGAACCCCGTCCCCAACCTGCTCGGACTCGACGTGGGCGACGTGGTCGATTTCGGGATCAAGGATGGTGGCAACTCATCGCCGGCGACACCCGTAGACGACTTCTGGGCGCCCAGTAGCCCAGGCATTCCCCCGGACGCTTCCTGCAAGCGGTTCGTCTACGACGGAAATCTCAACAACGTCACCCAGGGGACGTCAACATCAAGGAGCCCTAGCTTCGCCGAGGATTGACGCGATTCGCTCCGACGCCCGGCCGTCCCCGTAGAGCACCGGCCGGTCCGCCGGCATCCGCGCCTCGGCGACGGCGCGCGCGATCTCGCCGGGGTCGTCGTCCACCAGGCGGTTCGCGCCCACCTCCACGGTGTCCACCCACTCCGTCGAAGGACGCATCGTCACGCACGGCACGCCGTACCAGTACGCCTCCTTCTGCAAGCCTCCGGAATCGGTGGCGATCACGCGGGCCTGCGAGGCGAGGGCGGCCAGATCCGGGTAGCCGAGCGGACGGCTGAGGACGACGCGGCCGTCGACGTGCAGCCCCGCCTCCTCGATCGTGGCGCGCGTACGCGGATGGGCCGGGAGGACGACCGGATCCTCGACGCGGCCGAGGCCTGCGAGGATGCGCGCGAGCCGCTCCGGACGGATGTTGGCCTCGCGGTGCACGGTGGCGACGACGTACCTGCCGGGCTCGAGCCCCAGCTCCCTGAGGATGCCGGAGCGTTCGCGGGCGATCGGCGCGAACCGCATCGCCGCGTCGGCCATGACGTCGCCGACGACCTCGATACGGCCTGCGACGCCCTCGGCGACAAGCGTTGCGCGCGAGCGCTCGTCCGGGCAGAAGAGCAGCCCTGCGATCCGATCGATCTCGACGCGGTTGTGCTCCTCCGGCATCGACCAGTCACCGCTGCGCAGCCCGGCCTCGACGTGTGCGACGGCAACCCCAGCGTCGACTCCCGCCCGTGCGCCCGCAAGCGTCGAGTTCGTGTCGCCGTAGACGAGTGTCCAGTCGGGCCGCTCACGCTCGAGCGCCGCGGCGATCCCGGGCCTCATTGCATCGGTGTCGGCGGTGTGCAGATCGAGGCTGTAGGCGGGCGCCGCAAGCCCGAGCTCTTCGAAGAAAACGCGCGACATCTCGTCGTCGTAGTGCTGTCCGGTGTGGAGGACGACGTCGTCGATGCCGGCCTCGCGCAGAGCCACGGAGAGGGGCGCCGACTTGATGAATTGCGGCCGGTTTCCGACCACGGAGAGCACCCGCATCCCGGCTACACTACGCACCCGCCCGGGCCGTTAGCTCAGCTGGTAGAGCAGGGGACTCTTAATCCCAAGGTCGAAGGTTCGAATCCTTCACGGCCCATTCGCCGTCGTGCGGTCACGCGAAAACCGCATGGTTATGCGGGTCAGGTGTGTCGTGTGAGACGGGTTTGCGCGTGGCGTGCCCCCCTCGGTGCACCCCCGGAGCCGCCGTCATTTTCGGCAACGCGTCGATCCATCCATTTCACGATGATCCTGACTCGCGTAGCGGCGCGATCTGCGTTCTCGACCTACGGCACTGCGAGCCGCTGAATCGTCCCGTCGCGCGAGGCCGTCCAGAGCCCGTTGCTCTGCGACCGCGAGAGCGACGCCGATGCGGGAATCGAAACGGCGAAGCAGCCTTCCCGTGCTCGGATCGACGCGGTCGACCGACGATCCGCCGATCCGTGCAACCCAGAGCGAGCCCTTGCCATAAGCGACTGCGAGCGGGCCCGAGGGCAGCTGTGTCACAGCGATCACGCGGTTTCGGGTCGGGTCGATTCGAGCGAGACCGTTTCGACGCGTCGACACGCCGCCCTGCGTCCAGATGCCGACCGCGAGGATGGCACCGCGGGCGAACAGGAGTCGGGTGGGTACGAGCCGGCCCGATAGCGGGCCGACGTGGATTCGCGCCACGACGCGGTTGGTCGCGACATCCACGCGATACAGGCCCGCGAGGCTCTCTGAGATCCAGATGGCGCCGGCGCCAGCTCCCATCGTTTGGTACGCGTCGCAAGGGAGCCGGACGAGCGCAACTACCCGGCTGAGACGCTGGTCGACGCGCGCGAGCGCGCACCACTCGGTCGATACCCAGACAGCGTTCGCTCCGAGGGCGAGATCGGTCGGGAGGAACGTGGCGCGGCGTGGTCTGATCTGGCGCGGCAGCACGAGCTTCAGGCTTGCTGTCTCCCGAAGCGTGCCCGGATCGAATCGGCGCACGCTGTCACGCCAGAAGTCGGTCACGAAGACGCCGAACTCTGCGACGGCGATCGCACCGGGCCGCTGCAGAGCCGCCGCTGCGGTGACGCGCCCGCGCCGCGGATCGATGCGGATGACCCTGCCCGTACTGCGCCGGCCCTCTCCGGAGCAGCGCCGGTCGCAAGTCACGACCCACAAGGAGCCGCGCCCTGAGACGATCTGTAGCGGTATCCCGCCCAAGCGCAGAGAACGCTCCTCAGCTCCGTCGTGCCGGTCGGAGCAGCGCCGACCAGGACAACCGCGGCCAGCGCGAGGCAGAACGCACTACGGACCATGCATCCACCGGTACGCAGCCGCCAGCCGGCGGGGTCCGCGGCGGAACTCAATCTGAAGGACGTTCCGAGGCCTGGGAAGCAACCCCGAGGTGGGCGACGAGGTGCGCGTGGTCAAGCTCGCGGTCGTCGAGCAGGACATGCGTGTACGTGTCCGCGGTCACCGAGAGCGAGCGCTGGCCGACCCGTGCGCCGATCAGCGCCCAGGTCTCCCCCTGCCGGTGCCAGAGGCTGATCCGCCGGTGGCGCAGGTCGTGCGGCGACCAAATCGGTGTCCCGGATGCTCTGCAAGCGCGTGCGATCGCAGTTCGCAGCCGCTCTTGGGTTAGACCGGGGAATACGGGCCGATCCGAGGTGCGGTCGTCGCGCGGGGGGAGCGTTGCGAGGACGGCAACGAAGAGATCGGGTGGAAGCGAGACCCAGCGCCCACGGCGGCCCTTCTCGACCGCACGGCGGATACGCCATCGCGTGTTCGGCTCGTCTAGGTCGCCGCAGCAAAGCCCCTTCTCTTCGAGTTCGCCGACGCGCATCCCGGTGGCGTCGAGCACGAGCAGTGCGAGCGCGTAGGGCCGAGGCATGAGGGGCAGAACGGCCTCGATCTGGTCGGCGGTGGGCGGCGTGGGCTCTTCGCGCTCCTCTCGTGGAAGCCGGACGTGGACGCGGTCGCGGGCCGGGTTGTCCTTGACGCCCGAGTAGTCGAGCACCTGCGCGAGCACGGTGAGGCTCTTACGGATCGTCTCTCGCTTGCGGCCTGCCGCATGGAGCGTCGAGACGAGCCCGGCGACGTCGGCCGGCGTGATCTCGTCCACGCGTCTTGAGCCGAGAAGGGGGAGGACGCGACCGAGCTGGACTCGGTGCCCGACCGCGGTTCCCTCCGTCACGTCGACTCGGGACGCCCTCCAGCGTTCAGCTGCCTCGGCGAGCGTCGGCGCACCTCCAGACGAGTCTTCAAGTTGGCCGAGGCGAGGGACGCGCACCGCGGCCAGTTCGCCCGCCACCCAGGCGCGCCGCGCGAGCGCCTCGCGCCTGGTCGCAAACGAGCCCGCGTAACGGTGAGCGCTCTCGCGGCCGCCGAGCCGATACCTGACCCGGTAGCGGGTGCCACCGCTGGCCGTCTCGCGCCGCTCGATCCAGACGCTAGGCATGGCAGGGGCGGACGCGGTCGTCACGGTAGGTGTGCTCCTCGACGAGCTGGAGGTACTGCTCGACGCGAATCATCGGCCGCGAGTATCCAGGCAGCGCG
>WNGE01006560.1_pt1 | contig 18323 bp, 17 predicted proteins | sample 5400651 | NCBI WGS metagenome assembly WNGE01 (sample SAMN13153370, study PRJNA577476) | soil metagenome | isolation source: 60 cm soil or saprolite under grassland replicate 2 | place: USA:California | collected 2016-06-15
GGGGAGCGCTGTTCGAGTCGCGGGCGACGAATGACCTACTCGGGGTCGTGCTCCTGCGCGAGAAGCTCATCTTCGAGGAGGAGCTCGCCCGAACCCTGTCCCAGCAGCTGTCGATTCCCTACATCAGCATCATGCGAGTTGGCATCAACTCGTCTGTCACCCGGTTGCTTCCCGCTGCTGTGGGCGCCGCCGCTGCCGCGATTCCCGTGCGGCCGATCGGCGAGAAGGTGCAGGTGGCATTCGCGGATCCAACCGATCCCCGGGCCCTGGCGGCAGTCGCCCGCTATCTGCCGAGGATCGACGTCGCGGTTGCCGAACTGTCCGACATCAGGCTCGCGTGGCGAGGCCTCACGGACTCGTTGACGTCGCCGCGCTAGCCGTAGCTCTCCAGCGTCGGTCAGACTTCGTAATTGTTGCGTAAACCGTGCGTAGCACGGGTGCCGCGGCGAGCCAAATCGGGCACTTTGGGCGTGCGCCGGGCCAAGCGCGGCGGAGAGCCGAGCGGACCCAGCTCTCCCGGGGAGAGGTACCACGCAGGCCCGGCTCTTTTGCCCTACCCGCTCCTTCGCACACGCACACTGCCTCTGTGCAGAGCGGCTCAAGCGTCTCATGTGGGACCAGCCGAACGAGCAGCGCTGCGGCAGCAACCTCCATCTACATCTGGAAGGCGGGCGCGGCCTGAGGTTCCGAACTCCGGGGCTGCGTCCGCCCACCTGTCGAGCCGATGAGGCGCAGCGTCGCCGCCGAGTCCGTTGTTGTCAGGCGGGGTCTCGTAGTGGAAAAATCGGTCGGAGGGGAGACGCTGCGGCGTTTCTGTATGCAGGAGGATAGGAGGGGGATTGCGATGAATCACGCGATCCGCTCGCTGCTTGTCCTGGCCGCGACTCTCGCGGCCGTACTGGCCATCACGGCGGCCGCTGCCAGCGCAGGTGTGACGCCGGATCAGCTGAGGCAGGCGGGCTGGACCTGCATTGTGCCGATGGCAGACCCGACCCGGCTCATCTGCGCGCCGCCGGGCCTCGGCCTGCCCCCACTTCCGAACACGCCTGGCTTTGCCGACAGAGCACCATCGTATGAGCTCTTGGTCTTCGCGGCCGCGACGGGCGAGTTGATCGGGATCCAGCACCTCCTCCGGCCCGATATCTACCTCAGCGGCAGGCCGAAGTGTCCGCAACAGCCGGGCGGGGAGTACGGCTACATCCCGCGGAACGACACCTGGTCTTGCTTCCGAGCTAAATAGGAGCACAGGCGGCGCGTTTCGAGCGCGCCTCGAGAGGGGCGGCGGCCCGCCGCCCCTCTCCCTTGCCGCGGCGCGGCTGGCTTCGATGGGCCCGCTTGGACTCGAACCAAGGACCAAGGGATTATGAGTCCCCTGCTCTAACCAACTGAGCTACGGGCCCGCCGTTGCAGATTCTCCTGAGAGAGTGGGTTCCCCGGTTGATCGCCGGGCGGTATCGAGCAGAATAGGCGCCCGTGAAGGTCTTCCAGCGCGAGACGAAGCTACGGACCGCCGGCGGCCTGACGGTCCGGGACATCACCGAGGACGTCCAGGAAGCCGTTCGCGAGAGCGGCATCACCGACGGCATCGCCTGCGTCTACTCGCCGCACACCACGTGCTGCGTGCGGGTCAACGAGTTCGAGACGGGCTTCCTCGAGGACTTCGCGGAGCTGCTCCGCCGGCTCGTGCCCACGGAGAGCTACTACGCGCACGACGACTTCGACCGGCGCACGGAGAACATCTGCCCAGAGGACATGGAGCAGGGCAACGGCCACTCGCACTGCATGGCGATGCTGCTCGGCACCGCCGGGGAGTCGGTCCCGGTGCGCGAGGGCGAGCTGCAGCTCGGAACGTGGCAGCGGGTGCTCTTCATCGAGCTGGACCGAGAGCGCGACCGCCGCTGGCTCGTCCAGGTCGTCGGTAACGAATAACGCGCAGTCGTTCCGACGACTGCCGCCTGGCTGAAGCCAGGCGGCGTGACTACTCCGGCGTAACGTAGGCCGCGGTCAGCCCGCCGTCGACGAGAAAGGTCGACGCGTTGACATACGACGACTCGTCGCTCGCGAGAAAGAGCGCCGCGTTCACGATCTCGCGGGGCTTCGCCATGCGCCCCATCGGGACGTGCACGAGGCGGCGCTCGGCGGCACCCGGTGTCTCGCTCCAGATCCGCAGCAGCAGTGGGGTCTCTACCGGGCCGGGGCACAACGCGTTCACGCGCACGCCCTGCCGGGCGAACTGCACGCCGAGCTCCTTGCTCATCGAGAGCACCGCGCCCTTCGACGCCGTGTACGAGATCTGCGATGTCGCCGCGCCGACGAGTGCGACGAACGACGCGACGTTGATCACCGACCCGCCGCCCCGCTCGAGCAAGTAGGGGATCCCGTACTTGCAGCACAGGAAGATGCCTCGCGTGTTCACTGCCTGCACGCGCTCCCACGCGTCGAGCTCCGTCTCGAGGATCGAGTCGTCGTCGGCGGGCGAGATGCCGGCGTTGTTGTAGAGCACGTCGATGCCGCCGTAGCGCTCGGCGGCGGCTCGGTACATCGCCTCGACCGAGTCGGCCTCGGAGACGTCGACCTGAACCGCGAACGCATCGCGCGCCTGCGACGCGACCTCCTCGGCGGCTTCGAGGTTCACGTCGGCGACGCACACCTCCGCGCCCTCCTCCGAGAAGAGCACCGCGGCGTCGGCGCCCATGCCGCCGCCGGCGCCCGTGATCACGCAGACCTTTCCGTCGAGACGACTACCCATCAGCCCTCCGTCGAGTAGAAGACGTTCTTGACCTCGCTGTAGCCCTCCATCGCATGCATGCCGAGCTCGCGGCCGAAGCCGCTCTGCTTGAACCCGCCGAACGGGGTCGAGGGGCGCACCGACGAGTTCGAGTTGATCGACAGGACGCCGGTCTCGATCGCGCGCGCGACGCGCAGAGCACGCGCTCCGTCGCGCGTCCAGATCGAGCCGGAGAGCCCGTAATCCGAGTCGTTCGCGATGCGTACCGCCTCCGCCTCGTCCGCGAACGGGATCAGCGCCGCGACCGGGCCGAAGACCTCCTCGCGCGCGATCCGGTCGCCGGGTCGCGCCTCGACGAGCGTCGCCGGATACCAGAACCCCTTCCCATCCGGAGCCTCGCCGCGGAAAAGCGGCTCGGTCTCGACGAAGCTCGCAACCGTGTCGCGGTGCGAAGCGGAGATGAGCGGGCCCATCTCCGTCGACTCGTCCTCGGGATCGCCGACCTTCAACGCTCGTGTCGCCTCGACGAGCAGCTCGGCGAACCGGTCGTACGCGCTCTGCTCGACGAGGATCCGCGATCGAGCGCAGCAGTCCTGACCCGCGTTGTCGAACACGGCGTACGGCGCCGTCGCGGCTGCGCGCTCGAGATCGGCGTCCGCGAAGACGACGTTCGCCGACTTGCCGCCGAGCTCGAGCGTGACCCGCTTGATCGTGCCAGCCGCGCCCTTCATCACGAGCTGCCCGACCTCGGTGGAACCGGTGAAGCCGATCTTCGCCACGTCCGGGTGCTCGATCAGCCGCTGACCGACCACCGAGCCCTTTCCGACGACGACGTTGACGACGCCCTCGGGGATCCCGGCCTCGAGGGCGAGCTCGCCGAGCCGCATCGTCGAGAGCGGCGTCAGCTCGGCCGGCTTGATCACGACCGTGTTGCCGCACGCGAGCGCGGGGCCGAGCTTCCAGGAGGCAATGTTGAGCGGGAAGTTCCAGGGCGTGATCAGCCCGACGACTCCGAGCGGCTCGCGGAACGTCATGTCGACGCCGCCGCCCACTGGGATCGTCTCCCCATAGAACTTGTCGACCGCGCCCGCATAAAAATAGAAGACCTGCGCAACCATGCCGACCTCGCCGCGGGCGCCGCTGATCGGCTTGCCGACGTTCCGCGACTCGATGCGCGCCAGCTCCTCGGCGTGCTCCTCGATGAGCGTCGCGAGTCGGCGCAACAGCCGCGCACGGTCGGCCGGCGCAACCGCGCGCCAGGCCGGATACGCGGCCTTCGCGCGCGCGACCGCCGCGTCGGTCTCCTCGGCGCCCGCCGGCTCGAGCTCCGCGAGCGACTCCTCGGTCGCCGGGTTCAGGACGGTGCTCACTTGCGTCGTTCGTCTCTGTAGGCGCTCGCTTCGGCAACGAGCGCCTCGAAGAGCTTCATGTCCTCGCCCGCCTCGGGATGCCAGAGAACGCCGAGCGTGAAGCGGCGCTCCGGGTCCTCGAGCGCCTCGACAGTGCCGTCGTCGGCCCACGCGGTCTCACGCAGCCCTTCGCCGACGCGCCCGAGCCCCTGGTGGTGCGACGACTTCACCGGCGCGCGGTCGCCGAGCACCGAGCCGAGCCGAGAGCCGTCGTCGATCTTCACCGGATGCTCCGAGAAAGTGCCCTTGACCTCCCGGTGCGACTCGCTGCCCACCACCTCCGGGAGGTGCTGCACGAGGTCACCTCCGCGCGCGACGTTGAGCACCTGGACGCCGCGGCACACGGCGAGCACGGGCATGTCGCGCGCCAGGGCCGCCTCGAGCAGCGCGAGCTCGGCGCGGTCGCGCTGCGGCCGGACGGCGTTCGTCTCCGGGTGTGCCTCGGCGCCGTACGTAGCCGGATCGAGATCCGCGCCGCCTGAGAAGAGGATGCCGTCGAGGGCGTCGAGCGTCTCGTCCACCCCGCCCTCGCTCGGCGGCACGAGCAGCGGTCGTGCGCCCGCGCGCTCGAGGGCCCGGACGTAGTCGTAGGGGATCAGCGCGGCGTCGAGCTGCCAGTAGCCCCACGATGCCGGCTCGACGTAGGTGGTGATTCCAACGATCGGCTTAGCCACGTTCGAACATCCGCTCGCGCTCGTAGCCCGTCACCGTCCGGTCGAAGAGCTCCTGTTCGGTGCGCGCGTAGTTCAGGTAGTGGTCGACGACCTCGTCGCCGAGCAGCTGCCGCGCGAAGGTTCCGTTCTCGAGGCGCGCGATCGCGTCGCGCAGCGTGTGCGGGAAGCGCTCGACGTCGGACTCGTAGGCGTTGCCCTCGAACGCCGGCCCGAGCTCGAGGCCGCGCTCGACCCCGTGAAGCCCGGAGGCGAGGAGCGCGGCGAAGGCGAGGTACGGGTTCGCGTCCGCGCCGGGAATCCGCGTCTCGGGCCGCAGCGAGGAGCCATGGCCGACGATGCGGAAGCCGCATGTCCGGTTGTCGTGCGCCCACGCGAGGGTCGTCGGCGCCCAACTGCCGGCGGCGAAGCGCTTGTACGAGTTGATCGTCGGCGCGAAGAAGATCGCGAGCTCGGACGCGCACGCGATCTGGCCGGCGAGGTACTGCCTGAAGAGGTCGGACTCGCCCGCGAATGCGGCCTCGCCGTCGCGCCAGAGCGACGAGTGGATATGGCACGACGAGCCGACCCACGTGTGGTCGGGCTTCGCCATGAAGGTCACAGACATCCCGCACTGGTGGGCGAGCTCCTTGACGCCGGTCTTGTAGATGACGTGGTCGTCGGCGGTCTTGAGCGCGTCGGCAAAGCGGAAGTTGATTTCGTGCTGCCCCGGCCACGCCTCGCCCTTCGACGACTCGACCTTCATCCCGGCGACCTTCATCGCCTTGCGGATCGCCCGCATGAACGGCTCGTCGTATCCGCTCGCAAGGATGTGGTAGTCGAGGATGTACGGCACCGACGGCGTCAGGTCGCGGTAGTGCTTCGCGTGCGCCTCCTCGTAGGTCTCGCGGAAGAGGAAGAACTCGAGCTCGGAGCCGAACATCGCCTCGAAGCCCATGCCGCGGGCCTTGTCGACCTGGGCCTTCAGCACCTGACGGGGCGAGGGAGCGACGGTCGAGCCGTCGTGCCACTGGACGTCGCAGAGGACGAGCGCCGTCGCATCGTGCCAGGGGATCCGGCGCAGGGTGCCGAGATCCGGCTGGAGGCCGAAGTCGCCGTACCCGCGCTCCCAGCTCGCGAGCGCGTAGCCCGGCACCGGGTCCATCTCCATCTCGAGGGCGAGCAGATAGTTGCAGCCCTCGACCTCGTGGCCCGCGTCCAGCTCCTCGAGGAAGAACTCGGCGTCGAGGCGCTTGCCCATCAGCCGGCCCTGCATGTCGGTGAAGCCCGCGATCACCGTGTCGACCGCGCCGGTCTCGACGTCGGCCCGCAATTCCTCGACGCTGAGCACGAGTTCGACCCTATCGCACCATTGCAACCGTCCGACCCGAGGCGTTAGCTTCTCGTGCGGCTTCTCACGACAAGGAGGACGGATGAGCTCCGAAGCACCAGCGGCGCATGCCCACAGCGAGGACGAGCGGCTGCTCCACCGGCTCGGCTACGCGCAGGAGCTGTTCCGAGCGATGGGCGGATTCCAGAACTTCGCCATCTCGTTCACGATCATCTCGATCCTCGCGGGCTGCCTGACGTCGTACTACATCGCGTTCAACAACGGCGGGCCGATCGCCATCTCCTGGGGTTGGCTGCTCGTCGGCCTGATGAGCACGATCGTGTCGCTCGGGATGGCGGAGATCGCGTCGGTCTACCCGACCGCGGGCGGCCTCTACTACTGGTCGTCGAAGCTCGGCGGACCGGCCTGGGGCTGGTTCACCGGCTGGTTCAACCTCGTCGGCCAGATCGCCGTGACCGCTGCGATCGGTTACGGGCTCGCGATCTTCCTCACGACGCTCCTGAACTTCTGGTTCGACTATCCGAACACGAAGGAGTGGACGCTGCTCGTCTACGGGATCGTGATGCTGATCGCCGTCGTGATCAACCTCTTCAAGGTGTGGATCACGGCGCTCCTGAATACCGTCTCGGCGTACTGGCACATGGTCGGCGTCGCGTTCATCGTGCTCGTGCTGATCATCGTTCCCGATCATCACCAGTCCTTCGGATACGTCTTCGGGCACACGATCAACAACTCGGGCTTCGGTGGACACAACTTCGGCGTGTTCATGTTCTGGTACGTGTTCGGCCAAGGCCTGTTGATGTCGCAGTACACGATTACGGGGTTCGACGCCTCGGCGCACATGGCCGAGGAGACGGGCAGAGCATCGCGGATGGCGGCGGTCGGGATGTACATGTCGGTCGTGGCGTCCGTCTTCTTCGGCTGGATCCTGCTGCTGGCGGTGACCTTTGCGATCACCGGCGGCGACCAGGGCGTGCTCGATTCCGTGGGGAACGCGGTCATCCACATCTGGCAGACGTCGATGGGCCAGCGCTGGGCGGAGGCCCTTCTCTTCATCTGCTGCGTGGCGCAGCTGTTCTGCCTGACGGCATCGGTGACGTCTGCATCGCGGATGATGTTCGCGTTCTCGCGCGACCGTGCCGTCCCGGGTCACCGCGTGTGGCGCCGCATCGGCACCAACCGCGTGCCGATGAACGCGGTGCTCGCGATCGGCGTGCTCTCGTTCGCGCTGATGATCCCGACGTATTGGAACGCCTACACGGGGTACCTCGTCGGGACGTCGATCGCGGTGATCGGCCTCTACATCGCGTTCATCCTGCCGGTGATACTCCGCTACCTGAAGCGTGACGACTGGGAGCCCGGAGCCTGGAGCCTCGGCCCGCACTACAAGTGGATCGACCCGATTGCGATCGTGTGGGTCGGATTCATCTCGATCCTGTTCCTGCTCCCGTTCTCGCCTGCCGGTATCCCGTTCAAGAGCGATCCCGGCTGGGACTGGAATCTCGTGAACTACGCACCGGCCACAGTCGGCGGCGCGCTCGTCCTCTTCGGCGGCTGGTACCTCCTGTCGGCCCGCAAATGGTTCAAGGGGCCGGTGGCGATGGGCACCGAGGAAGAACTCGAGCGGATCGAGGCGGGTCTCGAAGCGCGCGCGGCCGCGCCTGCACACGGTCGCTGACAGGTGCTCTGCGGGTAGGGCGGGTTCGGGCTGCCCTACCCGTTCAGCAGGCTCGCAACGAGGTTGATCGTCACCGCGACGATCACGGCGCCGAAGAGATACGCCAGCAACGCGTGGCGGAGCACCGTGCGGCGGATCGCCCTCTTCCGGACGTCCGTGTCGGAGACCTGCCACGTCATGCCGACGGTGAAGCCGAAATAGGCGAAGTCGAGAAAGTCGGGCTTGTCGCCCTTGAAGTCGATCCCGCCGTCGGAGTCCCCGAAGTAGAGGTCGGCGTAGCGCAGCGTGTAGACGGTGTGCACGGTGGCCCAGCCGAGCGCAACCGCGAGGATGGCGAGGCCGATCATCAGCCCTTGTGTCGTCTCCGAGCGCGTGCCCGCCTCGATCAGCGTGTAGCCGACGGCCCCAAGGCTCGCGATGCTGGCACCGACAAGCAGCGCGTCTGCCGTGGCGCGCGACCCGTCCTCAGCTTTGGCTTTGACGTGGTCGGCGATCTCGTCGGGGCCTTTTCCGCCGAGCGTCAGCCAGACCCAGGCGAGGAACACGAGCGCCGCAGCGCACCACCCCGCGGTCAATGCGATGCCCCGGGGCGCGTCAGAGGCAAGGATCACCGCCGCGGTTACGACTCCTATGAGCGTGGCGACCGTCAGTCGAGTCGCCGCGAGACGGTGCCAGGGCATCCATCGAAGTATCGCGGCGCGGGGCGGGCGGCGCTCCCGCCCGCCCCGCTACCTCCTGCGAACGCTACGCCACGAGCCGAACGGCGCTCTCGCCGTCGAACGCGCGGAGCCGGCGGATGCGCTCGCCGAGCGGCGGGTGCGTCATGAAGAGTGTCGCGACGCCGCGCCGCGGCAGCGGATTCACCGCGTAGAGCGACGCGGTCGCCGGGTTGACGTTCATCGGCAGCGCCTGCGCGCCCCGCTCGAGCGTCTCGAGAGCGTTCGCGAGCGGCGCCCCCCGGCCGAGGAGCTGCGCCCCCGTCGCGTCGGCGAGGTACTCGCGCTGGCGCGACACGGCAAGCTGGAGCAGCATCGCCGCCAGCGGCGCGAGGATGATCGTCGCCAGGACGCCGATGAGCCCCAGCGGGCCGGAGTCCTCGTCGTCGCCGCCGAAGAACAGCGAGAACTGGAGGATGTTCGCGATCGCCGAGATGGCCCCCGCAACCACGGCCGCGATCGACGAGACGAGAATGTCGCGGTTCTTGATGTGCGCGAACTCGTGTGCGAGCACGCCCTTCACCTGGTCGGGAGGGAGGTACTGCAGCAGCCCGTGCGTCACCGCCACCGCGGCATGCTTCGGGTTGCGGCCGGTCGCGAAGGCGTTCGGCTGCTCGGAGGGGATCAGATAGAGCCGCGGCACCGGAACCTCCGCGCGGTGCGCGAGGTCTTGCACCATCGCCTCGATCTCCGGCAGCGTTCCGGGCTCGACGGCCTGTGCCCTGCTCGCTCTCAGTGCGAGCTTGTCCGAGAACCAGTAGCCGACGACGTTCATCAGCACCGCGAGCGCCGCAAAGAGGTACAACGCGCTGCCGCCGATGACGCCGCCGATCGCGATCAGGAGGCCGGTGAGGCCCGCGATCAGGAGCCACGTCCGGGTCTTGGTAGCGAAACGAGTCGCCGTGATGTTCATCTGCTCAGAGTCTCCTTTCGACTGAGCGCCGTGGTTGACGATCAGCCGAAGGTCTCTCCCGCCCCGAGGTACTGAGGCCGGTGTGCCCGGGCTCTCGTTCGAGCCGTACTGACGGGCGACACCCGTTCGGGGATACTGCCCCCCGGCACGCGCATAGTAGCTACCGGCACACGTCCCGGGGGGGTCCAGGAAGAAGGAGCTACCCGGCGTGTCCGGGATTCCCAACGTCCCGGTAGAGCGCCTCCACGTTGTTTCCGTCGGGGTCGAGCAGATATGCGGCGTAGTAACCAGGAGCGTAGTCGCGGTAACCCGGCGCGCCGTTCGACTCGAAGCCCGCCTCGACTCCAGCGGCGTAGAACGCATCAACCTCGGCCTTCGAGCGGGCGTAGAAGCAGAGGTGGAGATTCGTCGTCGGCGGCTGAGTGTCAACGACGTTTACGTGCGTGAAGCACGCCGACCCCTCACGTTGGTAGAGCTTTGGGATTCCGAGGGGTGTGAGGACGGCCTCGTAGAATCGGACGCTGTCCGAGAAGCGGCTCGCGTGAAGATCGAGGTGGTCAACGACCACCCTCGACCAGTCCCACTCCTCCGGCTTCACAGGCACAAGTCTGATACGTCCGCGCTTGTCCAGGCGAGGATGAACCAGGTGGCTCTCCTACGCCTCCCGGCTACAACGCCCGCGAGTAGCCGCAGTCGCCCGCGTAACGCCGTAACATTCGCTGCATCGGCAGCGCCAACGGCATCCCGCTTCTGTGGTCGCAAAAGCCCCGGCCGGTACCCATTCCGCCGGGTCGGCGCAACCCGCCGCCGGATGGGCCGGTACGCGAACCGCGCCGACCGCGCAAGCCCAACTCGGGGGCTAGTGCGGCACTCGCGCCCGATCATCTCGCCTGACCACGACTCGTCAACCGACCATGGGTGGTCCACCTTCGGGGACGCTTGCCTCCCAGGCCTAGCCTGGGAAGAGGTAGCCCACTTGAGCGCAACTTGCCAACGAGCCGTCACAGAGCTGTGCGACCCGCTCTGCGTTACTTCGGGTGATGACCCCCGAGCGAGCGAAAGCACTCGCAGCCTCACTCGACGTCGGCCTGGGATCGCCGGGCGTGTGCTGTGCCTGCCTTAGCCTCGTCGCGATGGAGCTGGAGGCCGGCGACAGCCGCGTCATCGGCGGGCGGATCACCACGATCGCCCCGACCCTATGGGCAGAGGGGCTCGGCGACGAGGTGCGAGCCTCGTTGGAGCGCTCCCGCGCTGCAGAGGCGAAGGAGGCGCTCCGGGACCTCGACGAGGGAGGGTTCCGAAGTCGTAGCTTCCGCGCCGTCGTCCGCCGCCTCGCCGAGGAGCTCGAGGACGACATGCGGCGCGCCTATCTCGCGTCGCTGAACTAAACCGCCCACTCGAGGGGCTCGGGCGGCGCGAAGCCCGACCCCACCTCGATCGCGCCGGCGCCGCGCGCCGAGGCCTCGATCGCGTTCAGGACGTCGACGACGTGCGCGGCGTGCTCTGCGCTCATGCGGTGCGGCCGGTCCTCCGCGACCGCATCGCGCAGATCGGAGAGGGCGCGCGCCCAGTTGACGCCGGGATACGGCTCGCGCAGGAGCGGCACCGGTGTGTACGTCTCGCCGTCCGGTCGTCCGCTCGAGCCGGGAGTCGAAATCGGACCACGTCGGCATCCACAACGACGCCTCGTCGCCGTGGAACTCCAGACCGCGCTGGCGCCCGGCCCGAACCCAGAACGTCGCCGTCAAGCGCGCGAGAACGCCCCTCTCGTGCTCGAGTTCGGCGACGTAGAAGTCGGGCGTCGACAGCGAGAATCGCTGCCCGTCCTGGCGCACGCGCTCCTGGAGGAGCGTCGTGCCGTACGCCGAGACGCGACGCACAGGCCCGAACATCGCCGTGAGGATCGTCAGCGGGTAGACGCCGACGTCCACCATTGGCCCCGACTCGTACAGCGTCTCCGGCGCGGGATGCCAGGTCTCGATCCGGCCCCAGTTCGCCTCGGCGTAGACCGCGCGCACAGTGCCGAGGCCGCCCTCCCGGACGAGCTTCCAGGCGGTCTGCTGCGCCTCGCCGAGCAGCGTCGCGGGCGCACAGCTCAGGCGGACGCCGTTCTGCGCTGCGGTCTCTGCCAGCTGGCGCGCCTCGTCCGCGCCCAGGGCGACCGGCTTCTCCGTGTGGACGTGCTTGCCGGCCTCGAGGCACGCCTTCGTCACCGTCGCGTGCGCCATCGGCGCGGTGAGATTGGCGACGACGTCGACCCCGTCGTCCGCGAGCACCGCTTCGAGCGACTCGTATTCGCGCCCGCCGTATGCGGCGACGAGCTCGGCGGCGCGCCCCGGCAGGACGTCCGTGGCGCCGGCGAACGTCAGCCGCGGCTCTTCCGCGATGCACCGTGCGTAGCGCGCGGCGATGTTTCCGGCACCGACGAGGGCGATGTTCACGCGAGCCACCCCTCGAGTTGCGCCCGCATCGCGCGGACGTCCTCCGTCGGATCGAAGGTCTCCGGCTCGTGCTCGACCGCGATAGCCCCGGCGTAGCCGATCCGCTGCAGCGCGCGGACGCAGGCCTCGATCGGCACGATCCCCTCGCCCCAGCGGCAGGTGTCGTGCGGCTCGCCGAGTGCCTTTACGTCCTTCAGGTGCACGTGGAGCACGTGCGGGCCGAGCTCGTCGATCGCCTGCGCCGCGTCGTAGCCCTGTGTCCCCCACCACCCGGTGTCGACGGTCGTCCCGAAGGCGCCGTCTCCACGTTGGATCTTCGCGAGCACCTCTTGCGGCCTCTTCTCCGGATGGTTCTCGATCCCGAGGCGAACGGCGTACTTGGCGAGTACGGGCGCAATCGCCGCCGGCTCCCCCGAGAAGCCGCCGCCGATGACCGAGGCCCCGAGCGCGACCGTCAGCTCACAGGCGCGCTCGACGTTCGCCGGTTCGACCCACATCGCATAGGTCGCCATTCCGAGGCCGTGCAGCGCGAGCGCGTCGCGCGCTGCCTCCACGTGCGCATCGGTCGCCCACTCCGGGTTGAGGTGAGCGCCCCAGAGGTCGATCGTGTCGAAGCCGAGCGTCGCGACGTCGCCGAGGAGGGCGTCGAGCCGCTCGGCGTACGTCTCGATCGGGGCGAACGCTTCGTTGGTCGTCCGGTCGCCGTGGCGCCAGCCGTGCATCGCATAGCCCGTCTCGCGGGCGACGTAGTTTGCGGTCACGAAGGTGATGGTGTTCGTCAAGGGAGAAGAGACCCTGCCGGACGGCCCGCGCGACCGCAAGTCGTCGGCGTCACCGAGGCCCGACGGCGCACTCGCGCTCGGCGAGGCGCTAGTACATCCGGCTGGAAATTCAGTGGGTTATCCGGCGAGTGGCTCGGCGTTCGTGGCAAGGACGCAGGGAGCCCCGATAGTTTCTACTATCGGGGCGACCGAGGACGCGGCCACGGGCGGCGAGACGCCGCCGGGAAGCTGCCGAACTTCCGGCCGGGCCGACGCGCAGGAGCTCGATTACCGGCCGGCCGAGCTCGGCGAGCGCTTCGGCCCACTGTGGGCGACGTTCTGGTTCCGCCTCCGGGCGACCGTGCCGGCCGAGTGGAGAGGGCGCCGCGTCGACCTGCTCTTCGCCTCGAACAGCGAGGCCGCGCTCTGGGACGACGGCCGCATCGTCCAGGGACTCAACACGGGCGGGGGCGGTGAGCGTCCCGACGCAATGCTCACCGCGAGCGCCGAGCCGGGCCCGCTCGAGCGTCAGGTCGAGCTCGCATGTAGCGGCCTTTTCGGGGCGATGTCGTCGCCGGCCGAGCTGCGGCGGTGCGAGATCGCGGTCTTCGATCCGGCGGCGTGGAAGCTCCACCACGACTTCGAGACGCTGCGCGCCCTCGAGGTGGCCACGAATGACCCAGCCTGGTCGGGCGTCCTTCGGGATGAGCTCCACCGCTTCTGCAACGAGCGCGATCCGTCGATTCTCGACGCCTTGTACGAGCACGGGAACGCAGCTCACGCGCACGACCTGGCGGCGATCGGCCACGCGCACATCGACACCGCGTGGCTGTGGCCGCTCGCCGAGACCTACCGGAAGATGCTTCGGACGTTCAGCTCGCAACTCCGCTACATGGACGACTATCCCGAATACCGGTTTGCGTGCTCGCAGGCGCAGCAGTACGCGTGGATCAAAGAGCGCAACGCCGACCTCTGGACGGAGCTGTGCGCGAAAGTCGAGCAGGGCCAGTTCGTGCCTGTGGGCGGCACCTGGGTCGAGCCGGACTGCAACCTGCCGTCGGGCGAGTCACTCGTGCGCCAGTTCCTGCACGGCCAGCGCTTCTTCGAGCGCGAGTTCGGCCGCCGCTGCCGCGAGTTCTGGAGCCCGGACGCATTCGGCTACACCGGGCAGCTGCCGCAGATCATGCGCGAGGCGGGCATCACACGCTTCCTGACCCAGAAGCTCTCGTGGAACCGCTTCAACAAGCCCGAGCACCACACGTTCACCTGGCGAGGAGACGACGGGAGCGAAGTGCTCGCCCACTTCCCGCCTGCGGACACCTACAACAGCGAGGCGAATGTGCCCGACCTGCTCAAGGTGCAGCGCGACTTTCTTGACCACGATCACTCGCGCACGAGCCTCCTCGTCTTCGGCTACGGCGACGGCGGCGGCGGCCCGACGAGGGCGATGCTCGAGACGCTGCGCCGCGCCCGCGATTTGCAAGGGCTTCCGCGCACAGCGCAGCGGACGAGCGAGGAGTTCTTCGACGCACTCGAGGCGGAGCCTGGTGAACGGCCGATCGTCGTCGGCGAACTCTACTTCGAGTATCACCGCGGGGTCTATACATCACAGGCGCGAACGAAGCGCGGCAACCGCCGCGGCGAGCAGGCGCTGCACGACGCCGAGTTTCTGTCGTGCGTGCGCGGCAACGATGCGCGCGCGGAGCTGGACCGGCTGTGGAAGCTGCTCCTGCTGCAACAGTTCCACGACATCCTCCCCGGCTCTTCGATTCGACTCGTCTATGAGGACGCAGAGCGCGATCTCGCCGAAATCGAGGCGGGTGCGAATGCGCTCTGCGGCGAGGGCGACACGCCGGTGAACACGATCGGGTTCCCCCGCCGCGAGGTCGTCGCCGGGGAGTTCGTCGAGGCGCCTGCCTACGGGATCGGCCGCGTGGTCGAGGCGGACGACTCGGTGCGCGTTGAAGGGCTCACGCTCGAGAACGCGCATCTCCGCGCGACGCTCGCTGAGGACGGCACCCTCTTGAGCCTTGTGGACAAGGCGACCGGTCGGGAGAGCCTGAAAGCGCCGGGCAACCGGCTCGAGCTCTACGACGACGACCCGGTCGCCTGGGACGCGTGGGACATCGACCCATACACGCTCGAGACCGGACGCCCCGCGGCGCCCGCTGACTCGCACACGGTCGCCTCCTCCCCGCTTCGGGTGGAGATCGCCTTTGTACGGTCCCTCGGCGAGGCGAGCAGCCTCGTCCAGACCGTTCGCCTCGACGCTGAGTCGCGGCGGCTCGAGTTCCGCACGACGGTCGACTGGCGGGAGAGCCACACGCTGCTCAAGGTCTGCTTCCCACTCGACGTGCACGCGCCGAATGCGACCTACGAGATGCCGTTCGGCTACGCGGAGCGGCCGACGCATTACTCCACGAGCTGGGACCGCGCACGGTACGAGGTGCCCGGACACCGCTGGGCGGACCTCTCCGAGCACGGCTTCGGTGTTGCGCTGCTCAGCGACTCGAAGTACGGCTGGAGCTGCTACGGCCACGAGCTGCGGCTCAGCTTGCTGCGCTCGACGAAGAGCCCCGATCCCGAGGCGGACATGGGCGAGCACGAGTTCGCCTACGCGCTGCTGCCGCACAGAGGCGGGTGGCGCGAGGCCGGCATCGTCGCCGAGGCAGCGCGATTCAACGTGCCGATGCGCCTGACGGCGCCACCTCCCGTCGAGTGGCTCGCCGCCGTCGACGATCCGAACCTCGTTCTGGACACGGTCAAACGCGCCGAGGACTCCGACGCGCTCGTGCTCCGTCTGTACGAGGCGCACGGCGCACGCGGAACGGCGCGCGTGCGGCTCGGCGTGCCGTTCACCTCGGCTCGCCGGGCGAATGCGCTCGAGGACGACGGCGAGCCGCTGGAAGTCGAGGGCAGCGAGATCGCGATCGCCTACCGGCCTCACGAGCTCGTAACGGTGAAGGTTCCGTGACGCACGTCGTCCCTCGTAAGGCCCAGCTGAGCCGCGTGCGGCCGACGCGGGTCTATCGGTTCTACCGGGGCGCGCTCATCGACCGGCTGCGCGGCGAGCCCGAGCACGACGGCGAGTTCCCGGAGGACTGGGTCGGGTCAGTTCCAGAGCCCGCAGGCAGGTTCGGCGTGCTGCTCGTGCTCGAAGGTGAGGGCGAGATCGATGGGCAGCGCGTGCGCCCGGGCGATGCGTTCGCCCTCCCCGCCGCGGCCGACCCGTTCGACGTTCGCGGCGATCTCCGTGTCCTACGCTGCCTGGGAGGCATCTGATGAAAACGAGTCTCGGTATCTGGGCCCTCGGCCCCATGGTCACCCGTTTTGTCCCCGGCGGGTACCAGCCTGAACGTGCCAACGAGCCGATCGGGGAGAAGGTGCACCGTGCCGTGAGCGGGCTCGGCGACCTGATGGACGACTACGAGTTCCACTATCCGGGCGAGCTGAACCGGGACAACCTCGACGAGGTGCGATCGGCGCTCGACGGCCACGGCATCTATGCGGTCGCGGGTGGTCTGCACGTCGACCGCCGCTTCGCGAAGGGCGGCCTGACGGCGCTCGACGACTCCATCCGTGCCGAGGCGCTGCGCATCTTGCTCGAGGCCGCCGATCTCGCCGGCGAGATCGAGGCGCAGATGATCGTCTGGCCGGGCGGCGAAGGCTACAACTACCCGTTCCAGGTGCCGTACGCGGAGGTGTGGTCGCGCCTGCTCGACGGGCTCGCGCAGGTCGCCGAGCGGCTTGGGCAGCACGGCCGCCTGCTCTTCCTCGAGCACAAGAACTCAGAGCCGGCAATGAAGATCCATATGTCGAACATCGGCATGACGCTTCACGTGATCCACAAGCTGCGCGAGCGCGGGATCACGAACGTCAAGGTGAACATGGACTGGCAGCACCTGATCATGAACGGCGAGCACCTGCCGGAGTACGCCGCGCTGCTCGCGTCCGAAGGTCTCCTCGGTCACCAGCACGCAAACGACGGCTGGGGCACGTTCGACGACGACAACATGGTCGGCACGATCCGGTTCATGGAGACGGTCGAGCTGGCCCTCGAGCTACGGCGCGCGAACTACGGCGCCAACGGCGAGCGGCTCGGCTTCGACCTCTACCCGTACACCGAGGATCAGGTCGCGGCGGTCAAGCGCTCGGTGTTGCATTGGAACTTCATCGATTCGATCGCGGCGCGGATCGACGAGGCCGCACTGCGTGAGGCGCAGTCGCGCAAGGACGCCGTCCGCGCCTACGAGATCGTCTACGCGGCACTCGGCGCGTGAGCAACCTGCTTGAAAGCAGGCTGCAGCAGTCGTTGGATCGTTCGCGCAAGTCGAACGACTGCAACCAGGTTGAAACCTGGTTGCGTGCGGAAGCGGCGTGATTGTCGGGCTCGACGTCGGCACGACCGCGGTCAAGGCGATCGCGATCGACGACGCGGGCGAGGTGCTCACGCGCGAGGAGGAGTCCTATCCTCTCTCGACGCCGCAGCCGGGCTGGGCCGAGCAGGATCCGGACGACTGGGTCCGCGCGGCGGAGAAGGCGCTGTCACGACTCGACGCGACGACGGTCGGCTTCTCCGGTCAGATGCACGGGCTCGTCTCACTCGGCGCGGATGACCAACCGCTCCGGCCCGCGATTCTCTGGAACGACCAGCGCACGGCCGCCGAATGCGCCGAGATCGAGCAGCGAATCGGCCTGCCGCGGCTGATCGAGTTGACGGGAAACCGCGCACTCACCGGATTCACCGCCCCGAAGCTGCTCTGGCTTCGGACCCACGAGCCGGACGTCTACGCGCGGATCCGTTCCGTGCTCTTGCCGAAGGACTACGTGCGGCTGAAGCTCTTCGGCGAGCGCGCGATCGACGTCGCGGACGCCTCCGGCACGCTGCTCTTCGACGTCGAGCACCGTCGCTGGAGCGACGAGGTCGTAGCCGCGCTCGAGCTGCCGGGCGAATGGCTTCCCCCGGTGTACGAGTCGCCCGAGATCGCCGGGGCAGGCGACCAGGCAGCCGCCGCGCTCGGAGTCGGCGTCACCGGGCCGGGTCCCGTGTCCGTCGTCCTCGGCACGTCCGGCGTCGTCTTCGGGACGCTCTCGGAGTACCGCGCGGATCCCGAGGCGCGGGTGCACGTCTTCTGCCACGCGGTGCCGGCGACGTGGCACGCGATGGGCGTCATGCTCTCCGCGGCTGGATCGCTCCAGTGGCTCCGCGACGCTGTCGCGCCCGGCGTCTCCTTCGACGAGCTCGTCGCCGAGGCCGAGGGCTGGCCGCCGGGCGCGGAGGGCCTGTTGTTCGCTCCGTACCTCGCCGGCGAGCGGACGCCTCACGCCGATCCCGACGCGCGCGGTGCGTTCGTCGGCCTTTCCGTACGTCACGATCGCGGCGCGCTCGTCCGCGCCGTGCTCGAAGGCGTGGCGTACGGCCTTCGGGATTCGCTCGAGCTGCTCCGCGATCTCGGCGTGCAGCCGGAGCTCGGACGCCTGTCGGGTGGCGGTGCGCGAAGTGCGCTCTGGCGCACGATCGTCGCGTCGGTCCTCGCCCTGCCGCTCGAGACGACGGCCGTGGAGGAAGGCTCGGCGTACGGCGCCGCGCTCCTCGCGGGCACGAGATCGGGCGTGTTCACCGATCCTGCGGACGCTGCCGCGCGTTGCGTGCGAGTCCGCGGCCGCACGAATCCC
>WNGE01004945.1_pt1 | contig 18322 bp, 16 predicted proteins | sample 5400651 | NCBI WGS metagenome assembly WNGE01 (sample SAMN13153370, study PRJNA577476) | soil metagenome | isolation source: 60 cm soil or saprolite under grassland replicate 2 | place: USA:California | collected 2016-06-15
TGCAGGTCCATCCCGACGACCTGCCGGCCGTCATATGCTTCCGTCATCGTGGGCCTCCTGTTCCCTGGTAGGTGACGGATTGCTGCAACTTCCAGCATCCGCCAGGAGCGGAGGCCCGCTCCTTCATCGCATCACATCGTCGTGGTTAGAGCAGGACCCTGAGGCGTGGCGGCTGGGGACTGTGGGATCTCAGGTGTCGAAGGAGCAGGTGGGATTGCGCGCGGGGGTTAACGGGTGCGGCCGACCTTTTCGGCCGCGGCAAGCGTGTGCGGGTGGTCCGGTCCTAGCCTGCGGCTCAGGTAGGGCAGCATGTCCCGGAACTCCTTCGCGGCCCCGGTGTGGTCTCCGCGCTCGGCCATCTCCCTGGCGATGCTGAACCAGAGGGTCAGGGTGACGGGATGGTCCAGGCCGAGCCTGCGCTCCAGGTGCGGCAGCACCGCCCGGAACTCATCCTCCGCCCCGGCGTGATCGCCGCGCGCCGCCATCTCCTGCGCGATGCTGAACCGGGTGGCCAGCGTGTCGGGATGCTCCGGGCCGAGCCTGCGCCGCAGGTGGGGCAGCATGCCCCGGTACTCGGTCTCGGCGCCGGCGTGGTCGCCGCAGGCCGCCATCTCCTGGGCGATGCTGAACCAGGTGATCAGCGTGTCCGGGTGATCACGGCCAAGCGCCCGCTCTCGGGACGCGAACACCTCGCGGAACTGCTCACGCGCCCCGGCGTGATCGCCGCGCGCCGCCATCTCCTGAGCGATGGCGAACCGGGCCGCCAGCGCGTCCGGGTGATCCCGGCCGAGCCTGCGCTCCAGGTGCGGCAGCACCGCCCGGAACTCATCCTCCGCCCCGGCGTGGTCGCCGCGCGCCGCCATCTCCCTGGCGATGCTGTACCGGACGATCAGCGTGTCGGGGTGCTCGGCGCCCAGCGTTCGCGTCCCCACCGCCAGCACGTGCCGGAACTGTTCCTCGGCCCCGGCGTGGTCGCCGCGCGCCGCCATCTCCTGGGCGACGCTGAACCAGGTGGCCAGCGTGTCGGGATGATCCGGCCCCAGCGTCCGCTGCCGGGCCGCCAGTACGCCCCAGAACTCCTCCTCGGCCGCGGCATGCTTTCCGCCGGCCGCCATCTCCTGGGCGACGCTGAACCAGGTGGCCAGCGTGCCGGGATGATCCGGCCCCAGCGTCCGCTGCTGCGCCGCGAACACCCGCCGGAACCCGTTCTCCGCCCCGCCGTGATCGCCGCGCACCGACATCTCCTGAGCGACGCTGGACGAGGTCGCCAGCGTGTCCGGGTGATCACGGCCAAGCGTCCGCTGCCGCGCCGCCAGCACCGCGCGGAACTCGGTTTCGGCCGCGTCGTGCCTGCCGCGCGCCGACAGCTCGCGCGCGATGCTGAACCGGGTGGCCAGCGTGTCGGGATGCTCCGGGCCCAGCGCCCGCTGTTGCGCTGCCAGCACGATCCGGAATTCGTCCTCTGCCGAGGTGTGCGCGCCGCGCGCGGCGATCTCCTTGGCGATGCTGAACCGAGTGGCCAGCGTGTCCGGATGCTCCGGCCCGAGCATCCGCTCCCGGATCGCGAGCACGGCCCGGAGTTCGCCCTCGGCCGCGGTATGCTCCCCTCGGGCCGACATCTCCTGGGCGATGCTGTACCTGGTCGTGAGCGTGTCCGGATGCTCCGGGCCCAGCGCCCGCCGCTGATCGGTCAGGGTTCGCTGCTGCAGCACGACGGCCTCGTCCGAGCGGCTGGCCTCCTGGCGGGCGGCCGCGAGGCTGGCCCGGCTGGCCAGCGCGTCCGCCTGGTCCAGCCCGAGCTTGAGCTGCTGGTCGGTCAGGGCCCGCTGGTGCAGCACGACGGCCACATCGGAGTCGTACCGCTGGAGCCCGGACGCCGCGCGCAGGTCGTCGGCGAACTCCCCGCAGGTGAGATACCGGTCTTCGGGCGTCTTGGCCAGGGCGCGCAGCAGGACGTCATCTACCGCCGCCGGAAGATCCTGCCGCCGCGACGTCAGCCGGGGCGGCGGCTCGGACAGGTGTGCGTACAGCACCGCCAGGCCCTCGTCCCGCAGGAACGGCGGCTCGCCGGACAGCAGCATGAACGCCGCGCACGCCAGCGCGTACTCGTCCGCGCGCGCGTCCACCGGCTGGCCCCGGATCTGCTCGGGCGCGCAGTAGGTCGGCGTGCCCAGGAAGTGCCCCGTCCCGGTCTGGGTAGCCGACGCCTGCCCGCCCTTGGTCAGCCCGAAGTCGGACAGGTACACGTGATCGGGCCGGCCGGGCCGCGAATCCACGAGCATATTGGCGGGCTTGACGTCACGGTGCACGAGACCCACGGCGTGGGCGGCGTCCAGGGCCGAGGCCACCGCGGAGATGATCGCGGCCACCCGCGCGATGGGCAGCGGGCCCAGCCTGCGCACCAGCGTTCCCGCGTCGCCGCTCGGCACATATCGCATCGCGATGAACAGCACGCCGTTCGCGTCGCCCGCTTCGTACACCGGGATAATGTGCGGGTCATCCACTGCCGCGGCCGAGCGGGACTCACGGACAAAACGGTGACGGAATTCATCATCCGCCGTCAGCGCGGGCGAAAGGATCTTGAGCGCCACCTGCCGTGGCAGCCGCTCATCCTGGGCCCGGAATACCACGGCCGTTCCGCCGTGGCCTATCTGCTCTTCCAGGCAATAACCGGCGATTCGCGAGCCGGGCGAGAAATCGGTCAGGAACCTGACGGTTCCCGGCTTTTCATCGCCCATCGCGGTCACCGGAACGGCCGCCGGGGCTGACGGCAGCCGGTATTAACGAAGGATGACAAGTCCCGGCCACGTGTAACCCCCTCGCGATTACCCACCCAGAACCAGGCATCGATTTACACCGGCGGCGGCCCCGGTTCCGTTCCGGTTCCCAAAGCTAGCACGGTGGCACGAAATCCGGCCCGATATGCCGGATCGACCATGGCCGCGACCGGGTAATCGCGAAATCAGCGGGACGCGGGGGCCCCGCTCGACGCGCGGGCCAGGGCGGCGACCCGCTCGAAGGAGCCGAGGCGGTCGGCCGGGTCGTAGACCATGGTGGTGATCATCAACTCGTCCGCCTGGGTGGCGTCGACGAGGTCCGCGATGCCCCGCTGGACGGTGTCCGGCGCGCCGATGATCTGGGTGGCCAGGCGGTCCTCGATGAACGCGCGCTCCATCTCGTTGTAGGGGTAGGCGGCCGCCTCCTCGGGTGAGGGCAGCGGGGCCAGAGCGCAGCCGGAGGAACGACAGCGCGCCCGAACCGGCCAGGAAGCGAGCGCGCTCGTCGGTCTCGGCGCACACCACGGCGGCTGCGACCATCGCGTACGGGCGGTCGAGCACGTCCGACGGGCGGAAGTGCTTGCGGTACAGGGCCAGCGCGGGCAGCGTGTTGGCCGCGCTGAAGTGATGCGCGAAGGCGAACGGGAGGCCGAGCAGGCCGGCGACCTGGGCGCTGTAGCCGCTGGAGCCGAGCAACCACATGGCGGGCAGGTTGCCGCGGCCGGGCACCGCGGTGATCTGCGCGAACGGGTGGTTCTCCGGCCAGCGGCCGGTGAAGAAGCCGAGCAGGTCCATCAGCTGGTCGGGGAAGTCGTCCGCGGACAGCGCGTCGGTCGAGCGGCGCAGCGCCGCCGCGGTGACCTGGTCGGTGCCCGGGGCGCGCCCGATGCCGAGGTCGATCCGGCCGGGATGGAGCGCTTCCAGCATGCCGAACTGCTCGGCCACCACCAGCGACACGTGGTTGGGCAGCATCACTCCGCCGGAGCCAACCCTCATGGTCGTGGTCGCGTCGGCGATATGGCTGATCAGCACGGGCGGCGCGGAACTCGCGATGCCGGGCATGTTGTGGTGCTCGGCCACCCAGAACCGCCGGTACCCGAGCCGTTCGGCCCGCCGGGCCAGGTCGATGGTGGCGTGCAGGGCCTGCGCCGCGGTACCGCCGTCCGGCACCGGGGCGAGGTCGAGAACGGACAGGGGCACCGCCCGCGGGCCGAAGGTCAGGGCCGTATCATCCACGATTTGTCCCAACCGCGCGAAGCTGCGCATTCTTCCGTCGGTGCTGGCCGGCGGCGGCGAGGCACGCGCCAGGACCGTTCGGGATAATTAGTGGACGGTCCGGCGCGGGCCTGACCCGCTGCCGTAGGGCTGGCCGGCCAGGTTCCAGCTCCACGAGATCTCCGGGGTGATCCGCATGTACGCGCCGGGCCCGAACCGGCCGGACCGCTCGATCAGCTCGGCCGTCCCGTAGACCCGCAGGCCGCGCGGCGTCCACGGGTCGGTGGACACCAGGTCGTCGACGACCAGCGCGACCCTGGCCTGGCCGGCCTCGACGTTGAGGAACTTCCTGGTCCGCTCGGGCGCCCGGCCGCCGACGTACAGGTAGGTCCCGTCGAACTCGAACCCGACCGGCGCCACGTCCGGCTGCCCGTCGGGACCGACGGTGGCGATCCTGGCCAGCGGCTGGGACCGCAGGTAGGCGGCTTCTTCTTCGGTGAACGCCATGGTCCATCTCCCGTCAGATAGTTCGTGTCGATTACAATAAACATCACGAACATCTTTATTCCGAACGGACGGGTGATCCGTTGACCGAAGCCCGGGAGCATCCGGTGGCGGACGGGCTGATCCGGCTGTCCGGCATGACACAGGCCGTGTTTGTCCGGACGGCCGAACGCCACGGGCTGCCGGCCGCCCAGGCCCGGCTGCTGTGCATGCTGGCCGCGGGGCCGCGGCGCATGTCGGAGCTGGCCGGCCTGCTCGGCATCGAGAAGGCCGCGCTCACCGGGCTGGCCGACCGGGCCGAACGCCGCGGCCTGGTCGCCCGGACCGCGGTGCCGGGTGACCGGCGGGCGGTTTCCGTCGCGCTCACGCCGGAGGGGCGCGAGGTGGCGAGCGCGTTCCACCGCGACGTCTCCGCCTCGCTCGACCGGCTCACCGACGTGCTGCCACCGGGGGAACGCGAGCGGTTTTGCCGCAGCCTGGCCCGGGTCACAATGGCTTGAGGGCTGGCTTGAGCGCTGGCTTGAGGGCTACCCCGGCCCACATCTGAGCGGGGGCCTTCGCGTCGATGGCCATGGCCGGGCGCGGCAGGCGTCGTCGACGAACTGCGGGCAGTATGAACGAGTGCGCCCGGGCGCGGACGGAGATATCAGTACTCACGAGAGTGCATCGGCGGCACAGGGGCACCAGGCGCATGGCCAGAAGCTGCGTCGTCGGCTCGCCCATGATCAACTTGAGCTCACCGGCAGCGGCTAGAACGACATGAACGCGGCATTCACGCCTTAACGGCGGGCCTCCTCCCGCTCGCGCTGCTCGGCGGTTTCCCGGGGATCGTGGATGGTGGCGATCTCGCCGGGTGCCACGTCGGTGTGGTGCGCGATGGTGTAGAAGCGCAGTGCGTGGCCGTCAGGGTCGAGGACCTCGGGCAGGATCCAGCCCAGGCTGGCCCGGTGTACGCCGGCGTGCGGCTGGCCGAGCCCGTCCAGCTTGCGGGCGAGGGCCTCCATGGCGGCCTTGTCGGGCACGCCGATGGCGAAGTAGTCGAACCCGGCCGCCGCGCGGGCCCGGTCCGGGTCGAGCCGCAGGGCGAGGTCCGGGCCACCCGCGGGATGAGCCAGTCCGCAGCCCATCAGCGTGCCCTGCTCGACGAACTCGACCTGGACCTGGTAGCCCAGGCGGCTGCGGTACCACTCCAGCGACCGGGCCAGGTCGGTGACGGGCAGCTTGAGATGGTGGATTCCGGCTAGGACCGGTGCGTCTGCGGTGGTCATGTTCCCCTCCAGTGCAGTGCACTATTACTCGTTACAGTTATACTGCAATGTATGACTGCTGACGTCAACCCTGTTGGTGAGGGTGCAACGCTGCGGCAGGCGCAGACCGCGCTGACCGAGCAGCGGATCGTGGCCGCCGCCACCGAGTTGTTCCTCGCCGACGGCTATGTGGCCACCACGCTGGAGGCGGTCGCCCGGCGCGCCCGGGTGGCGGCGCGCACCGTTTACGTGCGGTTCGGCACCAAGGCGGCGCTGTTCAAGCGGGTGGTCGACGTGGCCATCGTGGGCGACACCGAACCAGTGGACGTGCTGGGCCGGGACTGGATGATCGAGGCGATGAACGCTCCGACCCTGGCCGGGCGGATCACCGCCGGGGCGGCGGTCAGCCGGCAGATCATGGAGCGCACCGGGGCGCTGTTCGGCGTGGCCCAGCAGGCCGCCGCGGTCGAGCCGCTGATCGCCGGGTACTGGCAGGAAGGCCGCGAGCAGTCACGGCACGCGCAGCGGGTGTTCTGGACCCGGCTGGCCGACGACGGGCTGCTGCCGCCGGGCACCGACCTGACCTGGCTCATCGACACCGCCAGCGTCATCGCCGCGGCCGAGACCTACCTGCTGGTCACCCGCATGCTCGGCTGGGACCTGGACGCATACCAGGCCTGGGTCGCGGCCACCTGGACCCGGCTGCTGACCGGTCAGTGATGGACGGCGGCGAGGAGGGCGGCGTAGGCCCGGACCAGCGCGGCGTGCTCGAGCGGCAGCAGGTCGCTGTCGGGCTGGCAGCCGTCGGCGACCCACTGGTCGGACAGGTCTATCGCCTTGGCCCGGTGGACGGCGGCGGGCCGGACCGCCTCCTCCGGCTCGCCGTAGAGGAAGCAGTAGAGCCGGACGAGCGATTCGACCAGTTCGTCCGGTGTGCGGCCGGGCTCGTGCTGGAGCTCCCGGTGCACCCGCCACCAGTCGACCTCGAGCTCGGCCGCCTTGGCCGGGTTGGACGGCTCGCCGTAGGTGAGCCGCACCAGAGCGTAGAACCGGCGCATGCAGGCCCGGGCGCGCTTGGGGTGGTTGTCGGGATACGGCGCCCACAACTGGTTGGCGCGCAGCACCAGCCAGGCGCCGTGCAGCGTGCGGAACCAGTCCATGCCGAAGCCCAGCCGGACCAGCCCGATCGAGGCGCGCAGGACCTGCGGCCATTTACGCAGGTAGTACCCCACCCAAGCGCGGTACTCCAGGTCAGCGAGCCGGATGGGATCGAAGGACCGGAGCCGCGTCGGCGTGCCCGTGCTGATCTTGCCAGTGCCCATGAGCTTCCCTCTCCCCTGTCCGCCGGCATGAACTTGCCACTCGCGGGACGCTCATGTCAACTACGCGGTCAGGCCTGTTCGACCGGGGCATCGGGCATCCGGCCCCATTCGGCCCACGAACCGTCGTAGACCCGGACGCTCTCGCGGCCGAGCAGGTAGGTCAGGACGAACCAGGCGGCGCAGGCGCGGCCGCCGATCGTGCAGTACGTGATCAGCTCGTCCGCGCCGTCGAGGTCGACGGCGGAGAAGACGCCGCGCAGGGCGGCGGGGTCGCGGAACGCCCCGCGCTCGTCGTACAGGCCGTCGATGGGCTGGTGGATCGCGGATGGGACGTGACCGGCTCGCCCGCCGGGCTCGAGACCGCCGGAGGGCCAGAACCGCTCGCCCTGGTACTCCTCCCGCGAGCGTACGTCCAGCAGCGTGCGGCCGGGGTGGCCGATCGCGTTCCGCACCGTCGCGTGTCCGGCCTGCAGCCGCGGGTCCGGTGCGGGCAGGCCGTAGCCGACCGGGGCGAGCCCGGACGGCCGGCTGCTCACCGGGTGGCCCTCGTCCCGCCAGGCGTCTCGCGAGCAGTCGAGGATGCGCGCGCTCTGGTGGCCGTAGAGCTTCATCAGCCAGAAGCCGAGGGCGGGCGCGTAGCCGTGGAACACTACCGTGGTATCCGGTCCGATGCCGGACCTGGCCAGCAGGCTCATCGTCGCCTCGGTCCCGATGAGCCGGTAGTCGGTGTCCTTCAGGTCGCGGTAGACGTCCCACAGCACGGCGCCCTCGATGTGCCACTCGTCGTGCGCGCGCCCGCTCACGTCGACCTCGACCACCCGCACCGCGGGATCGTGCAGGTGCGCGTCCAGCCAGGCGGCGTCGACCAGGACGCCGACGTCGGCCGCTGGCTCATTCCGGGCTGAAAGGGTTTTCATCATGGCTCCTCAACGCTTGAGCTCGGTCACCGCGGGGCGGGGTGAGGTGTCGACGCACAGCCGGAAGATGTCGGGCCGGTGGTAGTGACCGACCGGATCCATGTGGCGGCGAGCTATCGCGACGGTCCGCAGGTCAAGGTCTGCGACCAGGGTTTCCTCCCGCTCGCGAACCGGGCCCGCCAGCACCGAGCCGTCCGGCGCCACGATGACGGTGTTGCCTTCTTCCAGCCACGGACCGTTCTGCTCGAGGTAGCCAGGAGCGAGCAGGCGGTCACGCGCGGGGAAGTCGGCCGGTACCTGGTCGGCGTGCAGGACCGGGTTGACGCCGACGACGAACATCCGGTTCTCCCGGGCGAGGTGGCGAATCGTCGCGATCCAGCCGTCGCCCGGCGCCAGGGTAGGGGCGAGCCACACGTCGATGCCCTGGGCGTACAGGTGGAACCTGGCCAGCGGCATGTAGTTCTCCCAGCAGATCAGGCCGCCGATCCGGGCCGGGCCGGTGTCCACCACGGGGAGCGTGGATCCGTCGCCCATGCCCCAGACGGTCCGTTCGGCCCCCGTGGGCACGAGTTTCCTGTGCCGCCCGGCCAGCCCTCCGTCCGGGGAGAAGTACAGCACCGTGTTGTAGATCGTGGCGCCGTGCGGCTCGCGCTCGTCCACGCCGACCACCAGCCACACCCCGTGCTCGGCCGCGATGGCGGCGAGGCGGTCGCTGGCCGGGCCGCCGATCACCACGGCGTTGTCCGCCAGCAGGCCGAACCACTCCTCGTCCCCGTCCCAGATCGGCTGGGTGTCGATCCAGACCGGCGTGCCGGGCACGAACACCTCGGGGAACACCACGAGATGTGCCCCCTCGCGGGCAGCCGAGGCGGTCAGCGCGGCGATGCGGTCGATGGTCGCGTCGCGGTCCATCAGGACATAGCTCGCCTGGACGGCGGCCACCCGCAGCACGGTCATGACTCCTCCTCCCCGAGCGAGACCGCCGCGCGGGCCGAAGTGTCGACGACCAGGCGGAACACGTCGCTGCGGCTGTAGTGACCGACCGGATCGAACTGCTGGCGGCTGATCTGGGCCCGGGCCGTGTCGATCTCGGCGTAGAGCACGCCTTCCTCGCCGGTCAGCGGGCCCGCCAGTATGTCCCCTTCGGGGCCGACGATGACGGTGTTGCCGCGGGACAGCCAGTCACCGCCGTCGCCGTACAGGCCGTCGCGGCCGGGCAGGTCCGCGGGCAGGTCGGCGGCGCTGATGCAGGACGTGACGCCGATCACGTAGGTGCGGCCCTCCCGGGCGATGTGCCGCAGGGTCGGCACCCAGACCTCGGAGTTGTCCCAGGTAGGCGCCAGGTAGATATCGATGCCCTGGGCGTACAGGGCGGCCCGGGCCAGGGGCATGTAGTTCTCCCAGCAGATCAGCCCGCCGAGCCTGCCGAACCCGGTGTCGACGACCTGCAGGGTCGATCCGTCGCCCATCCCCCACACCAGCCGTTCGCCGCCGGTGGGCATGAGCTTGCGGTGCCGGGCCGCCAGCGTGCCGTCCGGGGCGAAGTGCAGCAGGGTGTTGTAGATGGTGGAATCCCGGTCGTCGCGCTCGTCCACGCCCACGGACAGCCAGATCCCGAGCCGGGCCGCCGTCTCGGCGAGCAGGTCGGTGGCCGGGGAGCCGACCACGACCGCCTGGTCGAACAGGCGGGCGTACAAGGCGGTGGCGTCGGCGTCCCACGGCCGGGTCCGCCACACCCAGTCCGGATAACCGGGCACGAAGGCCTCGGGGAACGCGACCAGGCGGGCGCCTTCGGCCGCGGCCTTCGCGGCCAGCGTCACCACCTTGGCGATCGTCTCGTCGCGGTCGAGCAGCACCGGGGCGGCCTGCACGGCCGCCACCTTCACCGGCTCCACGACGCCTCCTGGGTCAGGCTGATCAGCAGGTCGTTGACGGCGGCCGGCTGCTCCATGGTGATCATGTGGCCGACGTCCGCGACGACGCGGTAGGCGGCACCGGGGATGCGCCGGGCCAGCACGGCGGACATCTCGCGGAAGCCGGGCACGTCCCGCTCTCCCACGGCGACGAGGGCCGGTACGGCGATGCCCTCGAGCACGTCGATGGGCCGCCGGGTCTCGCGGTGCGGATCCTGGCCCAGCCAGTGCTGGCCGGGGTAGCCCGCCACCATGGCCGCCAGCGGCGCGATCTGCGGATCCCACATGCGCATGTCCAGGCCGAAGCCGTGGATGAGGACGACGGCGGGCCCGTCCCCGGACACCTCGAAAACCAGCCGCGCGCCGGGGCGTTCCAGGACGGCGGTGACGCCGCCCGGTAGCTTCACGTGATCGGTGATCATGTCCGTCATGGTGACTCGCGGGCCGGGGCGCCGGCATCGGTGCGCGCACCCAATCAGGACGGAGGCCGGCTACCCATCTAGCCCGGCGGAATACCCAGCTAGCTGCCCCCGGCGCAGGCCGGTCTTGGACAGCAGGCTGGCCACGTGCTTCTCCACGGTGCGCGGCGACAGGAACATCCGCTCCGCGATCTCGCGGTTGCCGAAGCCCTGGGCGACCAGCCTGAGCACGTCCGCCTCGCGTTCGGTCACGCCCAGCGCGCGCAGCGGTCCCGGCAGGTCCCCGTCGTCGGCCGGGCGCGGCACCGGCGCGCCGGCCCGGCGCAGCAGGGCCCGGCAGGCGGCCGCCACCCGGTCGTCTCCGCGCGCGGCGAAGTACGCGGCGGCTTCCCGCAGCCAGGCGACCGGCTCGCCCCAGCCGTCGGCCAGCGCCGCCTCGGCGGCCAGGCGTCGCGCGTACTGCCGGTACCAGGCCACCAACGGCCCCATCTGCCGGTCAGCGGCGGCGAACGCCGCCTCGGCATCGGCCGTCCGGCCCTGGCGGCCGGCCGAGACCGCGTCGGCGTAGCCAAGCAGGGCCGCGACCACCAGGTGCCGGGTACCGTGGGCGGCCCGGACCCGGGCCGCGGCACTGGCCGCATCACTGGCCGCATCACTGGCCGCATCACTGGCCGCGTTCCGGCCGAGCAGTGCGCCGAGCAGCGGCCAGAGCCCGAGGAACGGCGGCGCGATCGTGGCCGGCGAGCTCAGCAGCAGCCCAGCTCCGGTCGTCATCCGCGCGTGCGCCGCGTCGAGGTCGGCGGCCAGCAGGCAGAACGTGGCCCGGCAGTGTCCCCAGGCGCAGCCGGTCACGTCCTGGTCGCCGGGGGCGAGCGCGACCGCCTCGGCGATCCGGTCCTCCATCGGGCCTTCTTCGCCGCGGATGGCGTGCGCGGTGGCCTGGAAGATCAGCGCCATCGGCAGCGTGGCCAGGTGAAAGCGGCGGGAGGCGTCCGCCGACCGCCGGGCCGCCGCCAGGGCCTCGTCCGCGCGGAACTGCTTGTTCAGCCCGGCGGCGATCTGCAGGTCGAGCGTTGCGGTGAGGGCCAGTGCTCCCTGGGCCACGGCCAGTTCGCGCGCCTGCTCCAGCCGGTCCACGCTCTCGGTCCTGAGCTGGTCGATGGTGCCCAGCTCGTGCAGGGCCCGCAGCCGCCACAACCGCAGCCCGTGCGCGCCGGCCAGGTCCGCCGCCCGGGCGAACGCCCGCTCGGCGGCCTCGAGGTCGCGTTGCCGGGCGACCCGGCCGATCACCTCCAGGGCCTCGCACGCCACGTCGGGCTGAACCCGCTGACCCTCGTGGCTGCCCTCGGCCGCCCGCAGCGCGGCCCGGGCCAGCCGGTCCGCCTCCTCCAGGCGCCCCCGGCCCGCGGCGACCTGCGCCGCGCACGCGTCGATCTGGGCCGGGTCGGCGCCGGCCGACTCGCGAGCGATGTCGATGCTCGCGGCGGCCTCGGCCCACCGGGCACCGGCGATCGCCGCCCGGGCAATCCCCAGGTGCAGGTGCGCCGCCCGCGGCGACGGCGGGCCCAGCCGGGCGAGCAGCATCTTGCCGGTCTCCATCGCCCGGTCGACCTGCCCGGACATGGCGAAGACCTCGGTCAGTGCCTCGTCGACGCTGGTCCGCAGCGCGGGGCCGACCAGCTCCCGCGCCTGGGTCAGCGTCTGCTCGGCGCTGGCCAGCGCGCCGGCGGCCAGGTCGCGCCGCCCGGCTTCGAGCAGCAGCGCGCCGGCCTCGGCCGCGTCGCCGGCCCGCCCGGCCAGATCGGCGGCCAGCGTGCACCACGCGCCCGGCAGGCCCGGATGGGCCGCCTCCGCCGCCGCCAGCGCCTGCCCGGCCAGTATGGTCCGCTCCGGCGGCAGCAGCCCGGCCAGCACCGCCTCGTGGGTGAGCGCGTGCCGGAACCGGAAACCGTCCCGCTCCGCCACGACGAGCTGCAGGTCCGTGCCCTCGCGCAGCGCCGCGACCACGGCGGCACCGGCCAGGCCGGTGACCGGGCCGAGCAGCGCCCAGTCGAACCGGCGGCCCAGCACGGCGGCCGCGCCGATGACCCGGCGTGACTCCGCGCGCATGCCGTCCAGCCGCCGCCGGATCGTGTCGGCGAACGTGGCGGGCACCCCGGGGGTGCTCAGGTCGGCGGCGTGCCAGCGGCCGTCCCGCTCGGTCAGCGCCCCCTCCCGCACCAGCCCGGCCAGGACCTCCTCGACCAGGAACGGGATGCCCTCGGCCCGCCCGGCGACGAATTCGTGCACCGCGGCCGGCAGGTGGGCGGCGTCCAGGCAGGCCCGGGCCATGTCGGCCATCGCCGCCGGGTCGAGGCGGCCCAGCGCCAGCATGGCGGCGGACCCGCGGGCCGCGAGCGCGCTGGCGAGCGCGGCCGCTTCGCCGCCTTCCTCCCTGAGGGTGGCGAGACACAGCACCCGTTCGGCGGCCAGGTTGTCGGCGAGGTACTCCAGCAGCGCCAGCGTCTCCTGGTCGGCCCAGTGCAGGTCCTCCAGCACGAGCACGCAGCCGGCCTGCGGAGCCAGGACGCGCAGCAGGCGCAAGACCGCCTCGCCGAGGAAGACCGGCGTCTCCTCCCCCGGCACCGGCTGCGGTGGCCGCCACTCAGGAATCAGCCGCCCCAGTACCGGCCGGAACGGGCCGAGTTCCTCGCTGGCCGGCAGGCGCCCCGCTCGCCCGGCCGAGGTCAGCGCCTCGGCGAACGGCCGGAACGGCGTGGGCGCGCCGCCGGCCACGGCCCGGCCGGCCAGGACGGTCAGGCCGCTCTCGCCCGCTGCGCGCACGACCTCCCGGACCAGCCGCGACTTACCGATGCCGGCCTCTCCGGCCAGGAACACCGTGCTGCCGCATCCCGTCCCGGCCGCGGCCAGGGCGGCCCGCAGCCGGCGGGCTTCCTCGTCCCGCCCGACCAGGACCGGGCACAGCACCTGCGGCACAGGATCAGTATCGTCCCGGAGGCCGGAGCTGGCCTAGGACCTGGCGGAGCCAGCGCAGGAGCTCGGCGAAGTCGGCGTCGATGACGGACTGGTCGTGCTGGCGGAACCGGCCGCTGGCCTCGCTGGCGGCGAAGCCGAGGACGGCCGTGCTGATCAGGCGTTCGGCCCGGGCGACTTCGGCCTCGGGAAGGCCACCCTCGCGCAGCGCGGCCTGCACCGCGTCGCGGGCCACGCGGGCCGCCGGGGTGACGGCCGGCCTGGTCAGCAGCAGCGGGAAGACGGCCGGGTGGCGGCGGGCGGTGTCCCTGATCCCGTCGGCCAGCGCGGTCAGCCGCTCGTCCCACTCGCCCTCGGCCCGCGGCAGCGGATACTCGGTCAGCAGCACCTCGACCAGCCCGTCGAGCAGGGCGTTCTTGTCATCCACGTGCCGGTACAGCGCCATCGGCGTGACCTGCAGGCGCCTGGCCACCGCGTGCATGGTGACCGCGTCCAGGCCCTGCTCGTCGGCCAGCCGCAGCGCGGCGGCCAGCACCGCCTCGCGGCTGATCTGCGGCGCACGTCCCAACGCGACGGCTCCTTCCTGGCGATCTCTGCCAAAGACGATGGCAAACTCCGGCGGCGTTCATGATCGTTCGTCAGTTTTGGTCGTCATGACGGCCTAAACCGACGAAGAATCCGGCTCTTGCCAAGTTTAGTATAGGGTATATGCTTACATCATATACTAATCACGCGGCGAGGTGCGAGAGTGCGGCGGATAGGGCACACGGGGCGCGGGAATCGGAGGCGGTCATGCTGATACTGCTGAGCGACGGGGCCGGGCTGACCGCCCGGCAGTGCGCGACCGTGCTGGCCCGGGCCGGGCATCGGGTGGAGGCGCTGTCTCCCGCCGGGCTGTGCCTGTGCCGGATGACCCGGCACGTGCGGCGGGTGCACGACGTCCCGGCCCTCGGCCGCGATCCGTCCGGCTGGCTGGAGGCCGCCCTCGACGTCGCCGCGCGGCGCGGGGCAGACGTGCTGCTCCCCGTGCAGGAACAGGTCGCCGTCATGGCGATGGCCCGGGACAGGATCGAGGCCGCGGGGCTGGCCACCGCGGTGCCCGGCTTCGCCGCGCTGGCCGAGGTCCAGGACAAGGTGTCGGCGTTCCGGACGCTGGCCCGGGTCGGCGTACCGCAGCCGCCCGCGGTGGTGGCGACCACCGCGGCCGAGGTCGAGGCGGCCGGGGCGGAGCTAGCCGGGGCCGGGCCGGGCGGGTGGCCGCTGTTCGTGAAGACGCCGATCGGCACGGCGTCGGCAGGGGTGCGCCGGGCCGGCTCGCCGGGCGAGCTGCGGCAGGTCGCTGCGGACTACGAGCGGCTCGGGGAGTTCGGGCCGGAGGGGGTGCTGGTCCAGCAGTCGGTGGCCGGCCCGCTGGCCATGGTTCAGGCGGTGTTTGCCCGCGGGGAGCTGGTCGCGTTCCACGCGTGCCAGCGGGTCCGCGAGGGCGCCTCCGGCGGGGCCAGCCACAAGCTTGGCCTGGACCTGCCGGAGGCGCGGGAGCAGATGGCCCGGCTGGGCGCGGCACTGGACTGGCACGGCGCGCTGTCCGCGGACGTGATCATCGGCCCGGACGGCCCGCGGTTCATCGACATCAACCCGCGGCTCGTCGAGCCGGTCAACGCCCTGGCCAGCGGCGTCGACCTGGCCGGGGCGCTGGTCGAGGTGGCCAGGGCCCCGGCCAGGTCAGGCTCGGTCCGGCCGCAGCCGACCGCGGTGCCGGGGGTACGGACCCACCAGCTGCTGCTCGCGGTGCTCGGCGCGGCCCGCCAGGGCGGGCGGCGGGACGTGGCGCGGGAACTGGTCCAGGCGGTGCTGCACCGCGGGGAGTACCGGGGCAGCCGGGAGGAGCTGACCCCGGGACGGGGCGACCCGCTGGCTCCGCTGCCCGTCATGGCGATCGCGCTGGCCACGCTGATCCGGCCGGATGCGTGGCGGTACTTCGCCGGGGGCAGCACCGGCGCGTACTCGCTGACGCCGGCCGCGTGGCGGCAGATCCGCCGGGCCGCGGACGGCGGCCGGGGCGCGGACGGCGGCCCGGGGGTGGTTGCGCCCGGGCCGCTGTCCGGCGAGAGCGAGGTCAGCCGCCGCTGACCTGCTGGACTCCGGAGATCGTGCCCTGCGCCGTCTGCAGCGCCGAGCCCACCGAGGAGGTGCCGGTGATCGCGGCCTGGATCGCGGTCCAGATGGCCTGCGACACCTTCGGGTAGTTGGCGCCGTACTCGGTGGTCCGCGGCCGGGCGGTCTGGGTTTCCTTGGCGAAGACCGTGTACTCCGGCCCGCCCTTGAGCACCTGCTCGGTCACCGCGGGCTTGGTCGGCAGGTAGTACATGAGCGAGGTGACGTGCGTCATCACGTCTGGCTGCTGCATGCCCTGCACCCACTCCCAGGCGAGCTTCTGCTGCTCGGTGGAGCCGCCGGCGCCCAGGTCGATGGTCTCCCCGCCGAGCGGCGCGATCACGGTCTGGCCGGCCTTGTTCGTGGGGATGGGCACGATGCCGAACTGGTCGTTGTACTTCCAGCCCTTCTGGTTGAGCTCGGGGAAGATCCACGGGCCGTTGACCATCATCGCGGCGTGCCCCTGCATGAACTGCTGGGTGAGGTCGGGGTCCTGGCCCCAGTTCAGCACGGACTTCGAGGCCGAACCGGCCTTGACCATGTTGACCCAGAGCTGCAGGGCCGACTGGAAGGGAGGCGTGTCCACCTTGGTCAGGCTGGCCCCGTTGCTCCAGAAGAACGGCTCGAGCTGCCAGGTCGACTGCTCGTCGGCGGTGGCGTCGAAGGCCATCCCGTAGACCGGCGGCTTGGTCAGCTTCTTGGCGTCGGCGGCCAGCTCGTCCCAGGTCGTGGGCGGCTGGAGGCCAGCTGCCTTGAGCATCGCCTTGTTGTAGAACAGGCCAACCGAGTTGGTGCCGATCGGGTAGCAGTACTGCTTGCCCTGGTAGGTGCACTCCTTGATCGCGCCGGGATAGTAGCCGCTGGTGGTGAACCCGGGCAGGTCGTTGAACGCGCGGAGCTGGCCGGTGGCCGCGACCTGAGCCACGTTCGGGTTGTCGAGCAGCATAAGGTTCGGCATGTCGCCGGCGCTCGCGTCCTGCAGGACCTTGGTGATCAGGTTCGCAAAGGCGACCGCCGTCCGATGCACGGTGACGCCGGGGTGCTTAGCCTCGAACTGCTTGTTGTACCAGTTCAGCGCCGCGTTGCCGCCGCTGGAGGTGAAGTAGTCGAGTTCGGTGATGGTGACCTTGCCGTTGCTGCTCCCGCCGCTGCTGCCGCCGCCGGACGAGGAGCAGCCCGCGACGGCCAGGGCCAGCACGACCCCGCACGCCGACGCGACCCGCAACCGGGCTCTGCGTCTAGACAGGTTGACTAGCGCGCGCATTCTTGCCTCCAGATTGTGTGAATTGGCTGTGTGCGATGGCAGGGCGGGTTACCCCTTGACTGATCCGACCGTCAGGCCGGCTGCGATATATCGTTGGGCGGCGATGAGCATCATGGCCGCGGGGAGGATGGCGAAGACCGCGAGCGCCATCGCCGCGCCCAGATTCGACGAGAAGACTCCGATGTAGTTGAAGATGCTGAGGGTGATCGGCTGGAGCGTGCTCCCGTTCAGCAGGGTGAGCGCGAATATGAAGTCACCCCAGCCGTTTAGGAAGGCGAAGAGCGCGACGGTGATGATGGCCGACCGGCTCATCGGCAGGACGATCCGGACGAACGTGCCCCATTCGGTGGCGCCGTCCACCCGGGCGGCCTGCAGGACGTCGGTCGGCAGGCCGAGCATGAACGCGCGCAGGACCAGGATGCTGAACGGCACCGCGTAGCTCGCGTCGGCCAGGATCAGGCCGGGATAGGAGTTCAGCAGGTGGAGCTTGTGGTAGACGACGAACAGGCTGTTAGCGATCACAATTGACGGCAGGATCTGCGCGACCAGCAGCGATGCGACGACCGCCACGGTCACCCGGAAGCGGTACCTGGCCAGCGCGTGGGCGGCCGGCAGCGCGATGGCCAGGGTGAGGACCGCGGTCGAGATGCCGATGATCAGGCTGGACAGGATGTGGCTGCCCTGGGTCGAGATGACGTTCCGGTAGTTGGCCAGCGTCGGCGTCGGCGGGAAGAAGTTGTAGTGCGAGCCCAGCAGCTGGGCGTTGTTCTCGAACGAGCCGACGATGACCGCGTAGACCGGGAACAACAGGATCGCCAGCGCGACCAGCGCGGTAATCCCGGCTAGCCACGGCGTGAACTTCCTCTGCCTGCCCATGTCAGACCTGCCTCAGTGAATCGCGGTTGAGCCTGATGTAGACCGGCGCGACCAGCAGGGCGATGATGAGCAGCACCGTGTTGAGGGCGGCTCCGGCGCCGTAGTCGAACTGCTGGAAGGACAGGTTGTACGCCCAGGTGGCGATCAGCTGCGTCGAATTAGCGGGACCGCCCTGGGTCAGGCTGATGACGATGTCGAAGACCTTGACGGTGAACACGAAGCCGAGGACGAAGGTGACCTCGATCACCGGCCTGATCACCGGCAGCGTGACCCGGACCAGGGTCTGCCAGGGACCCGCGCCGTCGATCATCGCCGCCTCCTTGAGCTCGGGCGGCACGTCCTGCAGCGCGCTGAACAGCAGCACGGTGAAAAACGGCACGCCGAGCCAGATGTTGGTGATGAGCACGGTGACGTAGGCCCAGCCGGGCGACAGCAGGTAACCGATGGGCGCGTGGATCAGGTGCACATCCAGCAGGACCTGGTTGACCGCGCCGGCCTCAAGCTGGAACAGGAACCTGAAGATGAAGCCGGTGACCAGGAAGGGCAGCAGCCACGGCACGATGACCAGGGACCGGGCCAGCTTGTTCAGCGGGAACCTCAGATTGAACAGCAGCGCCAGGCCGAAGCCGATGAGGAACTGGAACAGCAGCGAGAGCACCGTGAACGTCAGGGTGCGGATCAGGGCGCTCTGCGTGATCGACTGCAGCAGGGTGAGCTTGTAGTTGGATATGCCGGCCCACG
>WNGE01004427.1_pt1 | contig 18312 bp, 17 predicted proteins | sample 5400651 | NCBI WGS metagenome assembly WNGE01 (sample SAMN13153370, study PRJNA577476) | soil metagenome | isolation source: 60 cm soil or saprolite under grassland replicate 2 | place: USA:California | collected 2016-06-15
AATTCCCTCTTCACATGACCGCAAGCCACAAGTCCGCCGGAATCATTTCCAAGCCGGGGAAACCTGAAATAGCGAAGATCGTCCCTGAACTGCTGGCGTGGTTTCGCGAGCGCGGCTACACGCTTGTTGTGGATCCCGAAACCGCTCCTTATGCCCAGGGGATCGATGTTCTAACCCGCGAGGAGATGGGCAACCGCCCACTAAACTTTGTGGTCGTCCTCGGTGGTAATGGAACTTTACTGTCAGCAGCGCGTGCCGTCTCCAAAGCCGGAATTCCCGTGCTGGGGGTGAATCTTGGCTCTTTGGGATTTCTCACTGAAGTGCCACTAGATGATCTGTATCCCACGCTGCAGGAAATTGAAAAGAACTGCTGCAATGTAGAAACGCGCTCCATGGTGCATTGCGAACTGGTTCGAAAAGATTCGCAAATCGCGCAGTATGACGCACTCAACGATGTCGTCGTGGGCAAAGGCACAATCGCGCGCCTGAACCACTGCGATGTCTACATCGACGGCAACTTTGTTTCGAGCTATCAAGCGGACAGCCTGATCGTATCCACGCCCACTGGTTCAACGGCGTATTCTCTCGCCGCCGGCGGTCCCATTCTCATGCCATCGGTCGACGCGTTCGTCATCACACCGGTCTCTGCGCATTCACTTACGCATCGTGCTCTAGTGGTTCGCGACACCTCCGCCATCGAAATTGTGGTCAGAACTGGTGAGGAAGAAGCCTACCTGAGCGTCGACGGCCAGGTGGGCATGCCGATGCTCGACGGCGACCGCATCCAATGCCGCAAATCCCAATACCAGGTAAAACTGCTGCACACGCACGGAACGTTTTTCGACGTGCTGCGCGCCAAATTGAAATGGGGACAAAGATAAAACCGAATTCTCGATGGAGGACGGGCGTCCTCGCCCGTCGAATGCCAAACTCAACAACACAAACTAAACAACACAAGATGAAGACCATCTCCCTGATTCTGATTTCTGTTCTCGCTTGTATCTTCTCGCTAATCGCCGCTGCCCAATCCCGTCCCGCTGCCGATCTCATCATCACCCACGCCAAAGTCTGGACGGTAGATAAATCCAATCCCGCCGCGCAAGCAGTTGCAGTCCTCGGTGATCGCATTGTCGCGGTCGGCTCCAATTCCGATGTCGATAATTGGCGAGGCCCCAGGACGCACGTGATCGATGCCGAAGGCAAGCTCATGCTCCCTGGCTTCAACGACTCGCATGTGCACTTCGTCAATGGAGGCCTCGCGCTTGACGCCGTGCAGTTAAACGATGCCACGAGCCCTGAGGAATGCGCCCGCCGCATCGGCGAACGCGCCAAGCAAACGCCGAAAGCCGAATGGATCATGGGCGGCGACTGGGATGAAACCAAGTGGACTCCCGCCAAGTTGCCGACGAAAGAACTGATCGATCCAGTCACACCAGAAACGCCGATCTTTGTGAGCCGCTATGACGGCCATATGTCTCTGGCTAACTCAGTCGCACTGCGGCTGGCTGGAGTCACAGCCAAGACTCCCGATCCGCCCGGAGGAGTCATCGTCCGCGACGCGCAAGGAAACCCGACCGGCGCCTTAAAAGACGCAGCCCAGGATCTCGTCTACAAAGTCATCCCGCCGCTCACGCACGAGCAGCGTGTAACGGCTGTGAAACGCGCTCTGGCTCATGCCGCCTCGCTCGGCGTCACCAGCGTGCAGAACATGGATCCGGACTACGAAGACATCGCCGTCTATTCCGAACTGCTGCAACGCGGCGAGCTGACGGCTCGTATTTATGCCGCGCCGCTCATTACCCAAGTCGATGATCAGACAAAGATCGGAATCAGGCACGCCTTTGGTGGGCCGTTTCTTCGCATTGGCGCGCTCAAAGCCTTCGCCGACGGCTCGCTCGGCTCGGCCACAGCCTATTTTTTCCAACCTTTTGAGGACCAGCCGAACAACCACGGCATTCTTTCGGACGAAATGCATCCGGTTTCGCTGATGCGGGACCGCATGATGAAAGCCGATGCCGCCGGCCTTCAGCTCTGCACCCACGCAATCGGCGATCAAACCATTTCGATGATCCTCGACATTTATTCCGAGATCACGAAATCTCACGGCGCAGCCGACCGCCGTTTTCGCATCGAGCATGCGCAGCACATGGCCGCCAAGGACTTCGACCGTTTCGCGCAACTGCACGTGATCGCCTCCGTCCAGCCGTATCATGCAATCGACGACGGCCGTTGGGCGGAGGGACTGCTCACCGTGTACGCCGCGGTGACTCGCGCCACGCTCGACGGCAAAAATCCCAACGGGTGGTTCCCCGAACAGAAGTTAACCGTCCCTGAAACTGTCGAAGCGTATACCATGGGCTCCGCTTACGCCGAATTTCAGGAAAACGAGAAAGGCTCAATCACGCCCGGAAAGCTGGCAGACATGGTCCTGCTGAACGACGACATTTTTTCAATTCCTCCCGAGAAAATTCGTGACGTAAAAGTTTTGAAAACGATCGTCGGAGGAAAGATCGTATGGGATGCCGCACAGCGGCAATAATTTGAACTGGAGAGTTTATGGACAACAGCGAGAGGCGGGGCACTCCGCGGGCGGTGTTGCTCAATATCAGGAATTATGTACGTCTCGCGGTTCTGAACCCGAGCTTCTTCGAATCATTGGGAAGGAATCCAAACAAAAAGGCACCAACAGCCTCAGTTCTAGGCAGATCGGTCAGATCATCAAAACCGCTCGCAAAGCAAAGAGCCGATGATACCGCTTCGGCTTGTTGTTGATACGAATGTGGTACGGCACCGCCACAAAGACGTTTGCAAAGCTGGATGATATGGTGAGTGCGGCAGCATTCGAACCTGCGACCCGTGCCTAAAAGGGCTCCAGAGTAGACGGCTACCGCCCATATTCAGCTCCTGTTAGCATTCAATGTTAGAGTTACAGGCTATGGCCCAACCGCAACCAGTGCGGGACTTTCTCGAAGGTGAGTTCCTAACTCTTTCCATAAACGGCGCGCTCCAGCATTCTTCGACCTATGCGACCGAGTGCGAAAAGGATCGGGAAACCGTTCGGCTTAAACTTAGGTGCGTGCTTCGTGACCTTGCAAAAAAGTACGGCAGCGGAGTCGGCGAAGAGGAGCACCTTGAAAACATCCAAGAGCTATCGCGCCGCGTAGAAAAGGATTGCGCCGAGTTTCTCAACGGTGACCACCTTCCCCTCGGTGTTGCGCAGAAGGCGCTCAATCTCTATCTGAAATACCTCTGGTGCGAGGACGAAATCCCAACACCCCCGCATTGTCCCTTCGACAGCAAGATCATTGCCAAGCTAACCGTGCCAACAGGCTGTGAGTGCCGGTGGACTCAGGTCGTGAACGTTGAGCATTACCGCGAATGGGTTTTAGCCGCCAAGAAAGAGGCCGATAAAGAGGCTAAGAAAGAAGGTAAAGAGGGTTTTTCGTTAGCCGACTGGGAGCTTCGTGCGTGGAACGCCGCTCAGCCCGGAGGCAAAGCAGGCTGCTCACAGGGAAAATTGCCTTAGTCACCCAGGGCTAGTGCTTACCGGCGATTCGATTCTTGGCAAAATGCTCTAGTGTCGGCCGCGATAGGTTAGACGGCGGCTTATTCGCGTATTTCGGTGGTATTCGCCGACGTTTTTCTTCTTTCCCACTTTTTTAGGGTGAACTGATCTGCTCCATCGCTGGAACGCCTCAAGCGTGCATGGACCGCCGAATTGGGGCTTACTCTTCTTGCGGCGTCCAACCGTGACTTCACTTGCCGTCGGTGCTACTTCATCAGACAATTCCATTGCCTGCTCTACAACGCGCTCGATTTCTGGGCGGTCCCTCCATCACTTGTCCTTCCCATCGGAGGGAGCGTCGTGGCGCGTGTCGATTTGTTTATTTTGTTTATAAAGAACGGGGACACCGTGAAATTCGTTTGCGTCACGCTTCTGTTTCCCAAGGGAAGGTTCGCCGAGGGCAGTGGTGCCTTTAAAAGGGCATTGCTCTACCAACTGAGCTACGTGCCCACACTACTCAAATCAAATGCGTTCAGGCTTACACTCTTCTTTTTGTGGCGCCCAGAATGTGATCCTGCTCGTAAACGACATTCTAAAAAAAGCCTAGCCTTGAATTCTTAAACCAAAGTTTTGAAACGATGATGGAAGGAAGGGTCACGACATTGTGCTCGCGCTCATTTCTGCACATCCTGGCAGCCTCAGCTCGCCCCGAACCTGGCTCAGCTCTCCGCCCTCAGCAGATCGCCAATAGCCTCCCGCCGACGGATCACGCGTGCCGATCTGCCGTCCACCAGCACCTCAGCAGGCCGTGGACGCGTATTGTAGTTCGATGCCAGCGCCATCCCGTACGCTCCAGCGTCTAAGATTGCCAGCACGTCGCCCTCGCTGGCCACCGGCAATTCGCGATCACGAGCAAAAAAGTCCCCGCTCTCGCAAATGGGTCCGACCACATCGACTCTTTCACTTAAATCTTCTTTCCCCAGGCGTAGCGGAACAATCTCGTGATAAGCCTCATACAACGAGGGCCGAAAGAAATCGTTCATGGCGGCGTCAACTACAAGGAATTTCTTGCTCCCATTAGTTTTCTTATAAAGCACGCGGGTAAGCAAGGCACCCGCAGGTCCTACAATGGAGCGGCCCGGCTCCAGTAAAAGATGCACTTTCAATCCCCGCAATGGACCGAGCACCGCCTCTGCGTAGTCACCCACGAAGCTCTCAAAATCAGGATTGTCCGATTGGTCATAGGCAATCCCCAAGCCGCCCCCCGCATCCACATACTCAATGCGATGGCCATCCCTCCGAAGAGCGCGAACCAGTTCTGCCACACGCTTCATGGCGGCCGCAAACGGATCGACGTCGGTAATCTGAGATCCGATATGCACGCTGACGCCGGCAATCTGCAAATATCCGCTCCCGGACGCCTGCGCATACAGCTTGCGCGCCTCGTCGATCGGAACCCCAAACTTGTGCTGTTGCAATCCGGTCGAAATGTAAGGATGCGTATTAGCGGGGACATCGGGATTCACTCGCAATGCGATTCGTGCCTTTTCCCGCGCCCGCGCGGCACACTCGGCCAATACCCACAGCTCCGACTCACTCTCCACGTTGAACAACAAAATTCGCGCCTTGAGAGCCGCCGTCATCTCATCCGAGGTTTTCCCTACTCCGGAGAAGACAACTTTCTTAGCCGCGCGCCGGTCCACGCGCAGAACCCGCTCCAGTTCCCCGCCCGAGACCACGTCGAAGCCGCAGCCTGCTCTGCCGATCAGCCGCAATATGCCGAGGTTTGAATTTGCTTTTACGGAGTAGCAGATGGTATGCGGAACTTTGCGGAAGGCATGCTGGAAAATCCGCAGACGCTCGCGGATGGCTGAGGCTGAATAAATGTACAAAGGAGTGCCGAAGCGCTCGGCCAGCCTCTCCAGCGCCGCCTGATCACAGTGCAGAACCAAGGCGCCAGGCTTGCGCCGAAAGAATCCACTACTTTGTTCGCGATAAGTAAAGGCTGGCGGGCGTTCGATGCGCTGGCGAACGGTCCGGCTCACTAGAGGCTTCCCGAACCATCTTTCACTTTGATGACCACCACTGTCTGATCGTCAAAAGTCTCCACGCCGGAAGCATGCTCCGCGACTGCATCAAAAAGCGAGTTCACCAAACCCTCAGCGGAAATACCATCAGAATTGGCCACGATCTGCTCAACTCGCGAGCGTCCGAATAAGTCTCCCGCTTCATTGCGCGCATCGAGAATACCGTCGCTGAAAAACACGAACTTGTCCCCCGGCTTCGCATTGAACGTAAACTCGTCGTAGTCCGCGTCATCGAATAATCCCAAGGGGAGACCGGTGGCCTCAATGATCTCAATCTTGTCATCATGCCAATACAGCGGACGCGGCAGCCCAGAATTCGCCACCTGCAAAGTTTGCTGCTCATCGTCCCAAACCGCGTAAATGAGAGATACGAACTGGCCATCAATACGCCGCTCGCCCAGCGAAAAATTCACCGCTCGCAGCATCTCCGCCGGCACCGGCTCAATGGGAGCATGGGACCGCAGAATGCCGCTGACCAGGGCCGCGTAAATAGCTGCGGGAGCGCCCTTGCCGCTCACATCGCCGATCACTAGCGCGGTGCGGGAGAGCGAATAGCTGACGAAGTCATATAGGTCGCCACCAATCGCCCGGGCCGGTGCGAACTTTGCCGCCAGCTCCAGATGCGGCAGCTTCGGGAGAGACTGCGGCAGCAATCGGAACTGCAGCTCACGCGCCAGCTCCAGATCGCGTTCTAGCCTTTTCTCCTGGCGCTCAATCTGCTCATAAAGCCGGGCATTCTCGATGGCAATTGCTACTTGCGCTGCCAGCGTGGTCACGGTGCGCTTGTGATCGTCGGTAAAGAAACCACGCCGTGTGTGCTCCAAATCCAGAACCCCTATGACTTTGTCCTTGTAGATCAAAGGTACTGCCAGCTCTGACCTGGTTTCGGGATTTGACAGCACATACCGCGGATCTTTGCTCACATCTGGAACCAGTACGGCATGCTTGTGCTGGGCTGCATGCCCGACGATTCCCTTGCCCAGAGGAACATCGTGCTTGAGCTGAATATTTTCCTGAAATCGTAATGAAAAGCGGTGCTGCAGCTTTTCTCCGGACGCATCCAGCAGCAGAATGCTGAACATCTGGTAGTCAATCAGCCGGCTCAGCAGTTCGGCAATCCGCTTGAGCAGTTGATCGAGGTTAAGAATCGACGTCAGCTCACGGGCAATTTCATTCAGCAGCAGCAGCGTGCGTGCCTGGCGGGTGGTTCGAGTGTAAAGCCGCGCGTTCTCGATGCCGACGGCCACGCGCGACGCAATGAGAGTCAGCAGTTGCTTGTGTTCTTCAGTGAAATGATCCGGCTGCAGCGATTCGAGGTCGATCACGCCGATCACACGGTTCTTAATGATCAGGGGAACCGCCAGTTCGGAACGGACCTCAGGTATCGCAGAAATGTATCGGCCATCTTTCGCAACATCCCCGACTAGAATTGCCTCACGCCGCTGCGCAGCCAGCCCGGTAACACCGTCGCCAACCTTTATCCGCATCCGGTCGGCCACTTCCTTCGGATAGCCCACCTGGAAACGGATGCGCAGATCCTGAGTCTTTTCATTCAGCAGCAGAATGGCGAAGATTTCATAATCAACAACCTTGCGCACCAGTTCGGCCACGCGCCGAAGGGTGGTATCCAGGTCGAGCGTGGTGTTCACCACGTCTGCTACTTCGAGCAGAAACGGTTCGATTTTGCTCTGAACTTCCGGCGGTTCGGTAGTCACATCCACAGCTCTTATCATATCAGCCAATCCAGCATGTACTCAGACCGCAGAATTCACGGCAGCGACGATCAACCGGGAAATCCACCATGGCAAACTTGTGCTTCTTTCGTGTACCTTCGTGTGCCTTTGTGTACCTTCGTGTCCTTTGTGGTTAGCGCTTTTTGTTTTTGACCGCAAAGAACACAGGTGTACGAAATCACTCGCGCGGCACAATGCAAATATCGGGCAAGTTCCGGTATCGCTCTGCGTAATCCAGCCCGTAGCCCACAACGAACTCGTCAGGAATGCTGAACCCTACGTAATCAGCCTGAATCGGCTGTTTGCGCCGCGAAGGTTTATCGAGCAGAGCGGCAATGCGAAAGGCTTTCGGCTGACGCGCCAGAATCAGCTTCTTCAAATACGTGAGCGTAAGCCCGGTGTCGAGAATATCTTCGACGAGGATTACGTTTTTGCCCTGCATAGATTGATCGGCATCTTTGGTCAGGCGAACCTCGCCGGTCGAATCCCACCCGCTTTTCAATTCCTGAGCCGGACTGGGCCGGTTACCGTAGCTCGAGACTCCAATGAAGTCGAACGTAGCATCGAGCTTGACCTGTCGTGAGAGATCGCTCAAAAAAATAGCTGCGCCTTTGAGCACGCCCACAAAGATTACCGAGTCGCCGGAAAAATCACGGGTGATGTCAGCAGCCATCGCCGTTACCCTGGCGGCAATCTGCTCGCGCGTAATCAAGACTTTCAGTTCAGTCACGGCGCTCCATATTACTCGCCAGAATCCCTGAGTCAAACTTTTCGTTCCACAACCGTGGCCGTTGCGCTTATTCCGGTCGCTCAATAGAATGAAGCGCAATCAGCAGTCAGACTGAATGCTCAATGCTGAGTGCTGAACATGAACCAATGCACCTCAACGGTATCAAAATCACCTGGCTCGGCCACGCGACTTTCCGTATCGAAACTCCCCGCGGCAAAATCATCCTGGTTGATCCCTGGATCATGGGCAATCCCATGTGCCCTGAGAAAGAAAAGGAAATTAAGAAAGTAGACGTCATGCTCTGCACGCATGGCCACTTCGATCACATCGGCGATGCAGTCGAAATCGCAAAAAAGCACAATCCCATGGTTGTTGGCATTTACGAGCTGTGCTCATGGATGGAGAAAAAAGGCGCAAAACAAATTTCGCCGATGAACAAAGGTGGAACACAGACGGTCGGCGATATCAAAGTCACCATGGTGAACGCGCAGCATTCCTGCGGAATTCAGGAAGGCGATCAAATCATCTACGGCGGAGAAGCCTGCGGTTACGTGATCCATTTTGATAACGGCTTGAAGATTTACCACGCGGGCGACACGAACGTTTTCGGTGACATGCAAATAATCCGCGAGCTATACGCCCCCGACATCGCCATGCTGCCGATCGGCGATCATTACACCATGTCGCCGCGCGAGGCCGCGTACGCTTGCAAGCTGCTTAAGCCGAAAACGGTCATACCCATGCACTTCGGCACATTTCCCCTGTTAACCGGGAAGCCAGCAGATTTGCAAAAGCTCGCGCCTGATGTTGAGGTTGTGGAACTCAAGTCCGGTGTAACCGTTTCCTGAGAACACGTAGGGACAGCCGCCCTCGGCTATGCGGCGACAGCGCTTGCCAGGAGCGAAACTTGGATAAAAAGAAGATCAACGAATATTGGCGCATGGGCGGCATCACCACAGCCGCCGTAGAAGACTATATCTATTCCATCCTGCCACCGCGCGATGAGGTTCTCGCCGAAATGGAGGCCGAAGCCGCCAAACACAAAGTTCCAATTGTTGGCCCGGCAGTTGGGCGCCTGCTCTATCAATTGGCGCTCATGACCAATGCTAAGACTGTCTTCGAAATGGGTTCAGCGATTGGGTACTCGACCATCTGGTGGGCTCGCGCAATCGCGCAGGGCGGCAAGGTAATTTACACCGACGGCGACTCGAATAACGCCGCGCGTGCTCGGAAGTATTTTGAGAGGGCCGAGGTCAGCGACCGCATCACGCTAAAAACTGGAGACGCGCTCGAACTGCTGTCGGAAGAAAGGCAGCAATTCGACATCATTTTCAATGACGTCGATAAAGAAGATTATCCGCGCGTTTTTCGCATTGCGGTTCCCAAGCTGCGCAAAGGCGGGCTGTTCATAACCGACAACGTTCTCTGGAGTGGCAAAGTTGCACAGAGAAATCCCACAGAAAAATCTACCAAAGCGATTTTGGAGTTCAACAAATTGCTCTATAACTCGCTGGATCTTTTCACCACGATCCTGCCGATCCGCGATGGAGTGGCAGTGGCAATCAAGAAATAGACGTTCTCGAATCACTCTTCATCATCAGTCTGCGGCTTCTTTGCTTTGTGTCCGGACTTGGCGCCGGCCAAATTGCTTTTCGCAACGCTCATCAGATAACTCACGACGTCATTCAGCTCCGCGCGGCTCAATCTGGAGCTGTAGTCAGAGGGCATGAACGATCGGTCTTGATGCTCCACGCTTTTCAACTCTGATTTTGTGAAGAGATGAAATGCGCCATCCAAAGTTTGAAGTTGCAGCGAGAAATTGTCCTCATTACGTGCGACGCCGGTGAGCTCCTCGCCTGACATCGTGGTCACGACTACAGTTTTCTTCGCGGGGTCCGCCTTGGCTTCAGGATGAAGTATTGCGTCCCGAATCTCTTGCGCAGATTCTGTGGCCGCATAGTTGCTCAGGTCGGATCCGATGAATCCTCCCGCTCCCGCGACCATGTGGCACTCAGCACATCTGGCTTTGCCGAAGAATAGGACTTTGCCGGCTTCAGGATTGCCTGGTAGTTTGCCCGCCTCACGGCGTCCTTGCAAACTTCGGACATACAGCACGACAGCCTGTATCCGCGATGCTCCCAGCAAGCGAAACGACGGCATGCCCGTGCCCGGAACGCCATCGTGCACGATTCGCGTCAGCGTCGCATTCGAGAGCCGCTGCACTTCCCGTTTGCTGGCAATGTCCGGCGCCCGCTCGCCACCGCGGCCATCTAGGCCATGGCATCCCGCGCAGCTTGAGGAAAATACCTGCCGTCCTTGAACCAAGGCAGCGGGTGAGGGCGCGCGCTGTTGGCCTCGCAAGTTCACGCAGGCGGCGAAGATAATCAGACAAATGCAGGCTGCGCTAATGGTGATGGATTTCACAATATGAAAAGGATTACTTCTGCTTTACCGCGATTGCCGAAATCTCAATCCGCGCATTGTTCACCAACGCCGCGACCTGCACCGTAGCGCGCGCCGGCTTGGGATCGGGCATGATGCTCTTGTACACCTTATTCATATCTCCAAACTCGTGAATATCGGCTAAATACACCGTCACAGAAACAATGTCCTTCAACTCAAAGCCGGCTGATTTCACGACTCTTTCAATATTCGCCAGCGCCGCCTGCGTTTCCGCGCTGATTCCTCCAGACGCCAGTTTGCCTTTATCGTCTGTTCCCTCTTGTCCGGCAATATAGAGCGTGTTGCCCGCGATCACTCCGTCGCTGAACGGCAGACCCTCAGTCCCAGGAAGTTTGATTACCCGCTTCTCTTGGGCGACAGATGTGCCAGAACCCGCTAGCAAAACAGCAAAAGCTACAATGAATCTCGCTGTGAACACCCACTTTCTCTCTCGTATCATTTGAATCCAGCTCCTTTCATGCAGTGAAAATGGTCTCTTCCAATCCTCGACCAGCAATGTTAGAGTCCGCGCACATATATACAACGGGAGGACCCAATGCACAAATCGCGAGTGCTGCGAATCAGCGCAATCTCTGCCATTTTCTTTGCCGTTCTGTTCATAGTGATGATTCGGAAGTCCCCATTCAGCCTCTTTGCCCAATCTACGTCCAACAGCGCTCCGGCAGCCAAAGATCAGAACCTCATCGACGCATACCGTCACGTAGAAGTCGCGTCGGTTTCAGATGCCCTAGAGCAACTCACCGGCCGCCGCATGTACATGTCGCACAAAATGCAGCCAATTTTTCCCGCCAAGTTTGCCGGTTTCGCTCTGACTGTAAATCTGCAGAAGGACGAAGGTAACAAAGACCCCGCCGCCCTCAACGGAATGCTGGCGGCGATCGATCAAGGCGCGTTAAATTCGGTGTGGGTCATGGTAGTCGAGGATGGTGTGAATATCGCAGGGATGGGCGGATTAATGGGAACCGCAATGTCGTCGCGCGGATATTCCGGCGCGGTGATCGACGGTGGCGTTCGCGATCTGGGCCAACTCCGCAAGATCGGCTTCCCGGTTTTTGCGCTCGGCATAGTGCCATCTACTTCGGTGCACCACTACCGCTTCGGCGGCGCGAATATTCATCTGGTATGTGACGGCGTAGAGGTTCAACCTGGCGACATTGTTAGCGCCGACAATGACGGCGTCGTGATCGTCCCCCGTGCCAAAGCTGAGGAAGTCCTTGCCCTCGCTCAGACGTTGGATTTTCAGGAGCATTCCATGTACGGATACATAGAGAAATACAAATCTATTCAGGAGGCCGTCAAGAAATTTGGTCGCCTGTAGCGTCTATTGAGTGGGGCAAGCATGTGACATTCAGCCGCTCTCTTCAGGGACTGGCTCTCCTTCGTGATGCTTTGTGTCCTTGGTGGTGGTGATCAGATCTTTTGAAACCACAAAGGGCACGAAGGTACACGAAGGAAAGCAATTCGGAAATTACTGAATAGGCATTGCACAAAACCTAATTTCATACCATAATTCGCACTTTCATTTTGGTCGCAGACGGACGCACCGACAGCATGACCAAAAATCCAAAGCGGACCTATAACATCACTTCCCTGCAGCGCGGCCTGAAACTCCTGAACCTGTTTGCCAAGGCCGAAAGCGGCCTCACCGCAACACAGGTTGCCAAGCTCTCAGCGCTGCCCACCAGCACGGTGCACCGTTTCCTTGTGAATCTAGAATCAGGTGGCTTCTTGAATTCCACCAGCCACGGTACTTTCCATCTCGGAATGGCCTGCTTTGCTTTGGGCCAGGCGGCGCTCGGGCATCTGGATATCCGCCGCCTGAGTCTTCCGTATTTGCAGGAACTCAATCAGAAGACCCGCGAGACCATCCATCTCACTCTCCGCCACGATCTCAGCGCGGTGTACGTCGAGAAATTGGATTCTCCCGAGCCGGTCCGAATTTACTCCCGCATTGGCGCGGCGGTTCCCCTGCACTGCACAGCCGTCGGAAAAGTAATGCTGGCCTACATGCCCCCGGAGGATCAATCCGCAACTCTTGCCAAGCTGGAACTCAAGCGTGCCACGCAAAACACCATCAGCAATCTTCAGGAGCTGCAAAATCACTTGCAACGCGTGCGACGAAACGGCTATGCCTGGGACCTCGAGGAAAACGAAGTGCACATTCGCTGCGTGGCCGCGCCCATCTGGGATCACACCGGCGCCGTCAATGCCAGCTTGAGCATTACCGGCCCAGTGGTTCGGATGCCGATGGCGCGGCTGCGCCAACTCGCGCCACTCGTGCAACAAGCAGGCCTGAAGATTTCCCGTGAACTCGGGTTTCAGATCGCAGCGGCGCAGAATGATAAGAACTCTTGGTCAAAGGCGGCAAGCCCTTCATCGACTGCTATTCCGGCAGCAGCATCGCGTTGATTGCCTGGGTCGAGCCAGAGCTGACACAAACAATGAAACTGTGGCGGATAACAGCTTTGCTGCTAATCATCGCTGTAGGCGGAATGGCTGCTGCGCAAGAAATTTCCAGTGCTTCAGTCTCAGTCGATGTTTTGCCCACACAACTAGAATCCCGAACCCTCGCGGCGAATTGGGTCACTTATAACGGCGATTACTCCGGGCGGCGCTACAGCAGCTTGTCCCAGATCAATACCAATAACGTCGCTCAATTGCGAGCTGAATGGGTCTTCCACTCCGCAAACTCAGACCGCCTGGAAGTTACACCTGTGATTGTGAACGGCATCATGTTCGCGACTGCTGCGAATGACACCTACGCCCTCGATGCCCGTACTGGCCGCATGATCTGGCATCATTCGCGTCCGAACAGCGAAGGCCTTATTGATGACGCCTCGCGCCACATCAGCCGTGGCACAGCCGTTTGGCATTCCAGAATCTACCGGCAAACCGACAACGCACATCTGCTCTGTCTCGACGCGCGCTCTGGCCACCTGATCTGGGATGTTGCCTACGCCGATTGGAACAAAAATTACGGCGCGACAGCCGCACCGCTCGTAGTAAAAGACAAAGTTATCGTGGGCACATCGGGCGGCGACGATGGAGTTCGCGGTTTCGTCGCCGCCTATGACGCGCTCACCGGAAAACTTGCCTGGCGTTTCTGGACCATTCCCGCGCCCGGCGAATTCGGCTCTGAGAGTTGGCCGGGTGATTTGTATCTGCACGGCGGCGGAACCGCGTGGATGTCCGGCACGTATGACCCCGGCCTGAATCTCCTTTATTGGGGGACCAGCAATCCCGCGCCAGATTTTGAAGGCGGCGTGCGCCCTGGGGACGACCTCTATGCAGACTGTGTGCTGGCCCTAGAACCTGACACCGGACAGTTAAAGTGGTACTTTCAATTTACCCCGCATGACCTTTTTGATTACGACGCTACTGAAACTCCAATTCTGATTGATGCACCTTACAAAGGCGAGCCTCGCAAGCTGCTGGTTGAAGCCAATCGCAACGGTTTCATCTACGTGCTCGACCGCGTGACCGGCCAATTCCTCTCCGCCATATCCTTCGTCAGTAAACTGAATTGGGCCAAAGGAATCGACGCCAAGGGCCGTCCGATCCTCACGCACGTCGAGCCCACGCCGGAAGGAACCCGCATCTGCCCCGGATTTGACGGCGCCACCAACTGGTTTTCGCCTTCCTACAACGAATCCACGCACTTGGTGTATTTCCTGGCTTTGGAGGAATGCGAAACTTTCTTCTTAAAGCCCGAGAAATTCAAGGAAGGACAAACTTTCTACTCCACAGGCATCAAGCGCATTCCCACCGAGACCTCACAGAAAATCCTGCTGGCCTACAATCTCGAAACGCAGTCGTTCGCTTGGCGATATCCGCAAGCCGGCCATGCCCATTCCTCCGGCGGGACCATGACTACCGCGGGAGGTTTGCTCTTCTTTGGCGATGACGCCGATTCGTTTGAAGCCCTCGACGCGCAAACCGGCAAGCCGCTGTGGCATTTCAATACGGGCCAGGATTTCAGCGCATCGCCCATGAGCTACGCAGTCGATGGCAAGCAATACGTCGCCATCGCCGCAGGAAGTGATATTTTCAGCTTTTCATTGCCATAAAAGTTCAGAGCAAAAAAGGAGAATCGATGATGAACTTCAATCGTAGAAAATTCGCAGGCCGGCTGATGTCGGCGTTCTCGGCGCTGGGAATCGGCAGCGCAATCCTGGGGAAAAGCGCGTTCGGCCAAACCTCGGATTCAGAAGTCAAAAAGCTCAACTACGAAGGCAAGCCCGCCGACGGCACGCAGATGATCACGTCGCTCATCGTCCACAGCGGTCTGATCTACATCTCCGGCCAGGGCGCAAATGACGCCGGCGCCGTGCAGGGCGCCGACATCGAAACCCACACAACCAAAGTCATGAATAATGTCAAGAAACTGGTGGAAGCTGGCGGTGGCTCTATGGACACCATTCTGCAACTCACCGTTTACCTGGCCAATCTGGCCGACTACGATGGCATGAACAAAGTTTTCAAAACTTATTTCCCGCACGGCGGACCGGCCAGAACCACGATATCAGTTGCCGGAGTGCCCGGGCATTCGCTGCTGGAAATCAACTGCATAGCTGCCGTTGCACATAAATAAAGGAGCTTCCCAATGCGCCCCCGCTCAAATTGGAATCGCCGGACTTTCCTCGGAAGCATCGCCGCGCTCGCCGGTACTGTCGCCGCGCCAAAAAAACTATATGCATCTGCTCGCGACGCCGATCGCGCCGTAAAAAGCGGATTCGGCCACTCGGGCAATCCATATGAAGAGCTGGGTTTGACTACGGTAATCAACTGCGAAGGGACCATGACCATGCTCGGCGGATCGCTTCCCCACCCCGAACTGGAAGCGGTCATGATGCAGGCTGGCCGCCATTTCGTCAGCATTCCCGAGCTGGAGGTCGCCGCCGGAAACAAAATCGCCGAAATGCTCAAGCTGCCCGAGGGCTACACCGCGCTGGTCACTTCGGGGGCCGCAGCCGCCATGCAATCGGGCCTAGCTGGCATTCTTACCGGCTCTAGTGAAACCTACATTAAACAGTTGCCCGATCTCACCGGCTTGAAGTCGGAAGTGATCATCCAGAAATCGCATCGCAACCCGTTCGATCATCAGCTGCGCTCAACAGGCGTGAAGTTGATCGAGATCGAAACGCGCGACGATCTGCAAAAAGCGGTCAACGATCGCACAGCCATGATGCACTTCACCAACTTCGCTAATGAGGCTGGGCAGATCAAAGTGGACGAGTGGCCTAAGCTGGCCAAGCAATACAACCTCCCTTGCATGAACGACGCGGCCGCCGATACACCCCCCGTCTCGCATCTCTGGGATTACGCCAACATGGGTTACGACCTCATCACTTTCAGCGGCGGCAAGGCAATTCGCGGACCGCAGTGCGCCGGGCTGCTCATCGGCCGTAAGAATCTGGTCGCCAACGCCCTGCTGAACAATAGCCCGCACGAGGACACGCTCGGCCGCAGTCAAAAAGTAGGCAAAGAAGAAATTATCGGCATGATCAAAGCTTTGGAGTTATTCCTCAGCGAAGATCACGACGCGCTCGCAAAAGAATGGCAGGACCGCCTGGAGCGCATCTCGCAGCAAATCACGAAAGTGCCGGGCGTGAGCACGTCTTTTTTCACTCCGGAAATTGCCAACCATGTTCCTCACATGCAGATCACTTGGGATCCTGGCCACATCAACTTGACTCCGACGGACGCTTCCAAAATTTTGAGAAGCTCCAAGCCATCGATCGTCATAGGAGGCGGCGAAGGCAAACCGGGCCTGGCCATGAATTCATTTATGCTTCAACCGGGCGAAGAGAAGATTGTCGCCGAGCAGTTGGTGAAACTGTTCAAAGCGCACTCAGCTTAGCAGGCTGCGGAAAAAGTCACGAAAGCCTGCTGCACTGTGGTAGAGCGGCGCTTTAGCGCCGCGTAAGTCGGGCAACATCAGCAAGGGCTTTAGCCCCTGAGGCGGCGAATCGTCTCGATTCAGACTTTTTCCGCAGCCTGTTAGAGCGAACTGATGCGATGCTGCGTTCAAACTCGAATCTCCCGCTCACCTGGCTGGCAGCGGCATGCGAAGTGTCGATCCCTTTTGCGCGAGCCAGCGGTTGAATTCTTCGACCATGTCGCGGGTCCACTCGCGGTCAATTTGTCCCGGGGTGTACTTTCCTTCGCGCAGCATCGTGTGGCCCCATTCGTCAACGAGATGGGCCATCTCGGTATCTGCCGCAACTTTTTCTGCAAGCTGCGGAGGAATAAAAGTGAGGCCCTCGGGATCTCCCAACGCGATATCGCCCGGCATGACCGTCACATCACCGATGCGAATCGGGACGTTGATTCCCATCAGCATGGTGCTTTCCAGCGCAGACGGATCAACGCCACGCACGTAAACCTGAAAGCCCTTAATCTCTTCGATCCCGGTCACATCGCGGACGGCGCCATTCACAATCAATCCGTTGTGGCTCTTGGCAAAAATCGCTGTCGAAAGATTATCTCCCGCAAACGTGCCGTAGCGAATTTTCCCGAACAAATCCACCACCAGCACATCGCCGGGCTGCAAAATATCTATCACCCACGAGTTCTCGCCTCCGATCCGCTGTTCTTTCTTGCCATTCGCTTGGATGATCGAATCCACATCGGGACGACGCGGAGTGAACACCGCAGTAACTACCCGGCCCACGAGACGCCCTCCTGGATTAATCACTTTCCATCCAGGTTCGAATTGATTGCGATAGCCCGCGTCCTGCAGAATGTCCCAGGCCTCATCCGCAGTAACCTCTTTCAGACGCGCGAGCACACCGTCAGCGACTTTCGGCCGGCCATCCGCGAAGCGCTCCCCATGCCATTCCGGCGTAAACTCGATTCGTTGTTCCTTCGAGAACAGCCCAAGTTGCCCAAGACCAGGGATGGCCAACAAGACTACGAGCACCGCAACACCGAACGCAGCTTTTTTCATGTCGCTCGCTCTCCATTTCGCTCGAAGATGAAATGTAAGTCGCTGCGGAAAATAACACACCGCCCCTCTTCCAACAACGCCTGCAACGCAAGGGACCAGAGATGACCGGCGCCAAGCCTGGCTGCGTCCGCTGGTTCCTTATTTTTTGGCTCTTCATTCTGAGCGCCGTCGCATTCCTCGATCGCGTGAACATCTCCATCGCGGGAGCCTCAATCGCTTCCGCATATCACCTCACCAATGTCCAGTTGGGCACGGTTTTCAGCGCGCTGCTCTGGGGCTACGCTCTCTTCCAGACCCTCGGCGGCCGTCTGGCTGACCGCTTTGGACCGCGCCGCGTGCTGACGATGGGCGTCATCTGGTGGGGCGTATTTACTGCAATGACTGCAGCCGTTCCGGCGAATATCGGCCGCGCCCTCATTCTTTTTTTCGCAATTCGTTTTCTACTCGGGGCCGGCGAAGCGGTGGTCTATCCCGCCTCCAATCAATTCGTCGCTCGCTGGATTCCCTCCCAGGAGCGCGGTATTGCCAACGGATGGATCTTTGCCGGCGTGGGCGCAGGTGCGGGCCTGTCGCCTCCGCTCATCACCTTCCTGATGCTGCACTATGGCTGGCGAACATCCTTCTGGGTGTGCGCAGTGCTCGGGCTGATCGTCGGAGCTGTTTGGTATCTCACCGCGCGCGATTCTCCCGCAGAGCACCCAAGTGTTTCCCGCGAAGAGCTGGCATTCATCCGCTCAGGTCTGACGGCAAAAACTTCGCTCGAAGATCATCCAAAGCTGGTCCCCTGGAAAAATGTGCTTACCAGCAAAGAAGTGCTTGCCGTAACCCTGAGTTATTTTTGCTTT
>WNGE01003569.1_pt1 | contig 18308 bp, 12 predicted proteins | sample 5400651 | NCBI WGS metagenome assembly WNGE01 (sample SAMN13153370, study PRJNA577476) | soil metagenome | isolation source: 60 cm soil or saprolite under grassland replicate 2 | place: USA:California | collected 2016-06-15
CGTGCTTTTACCCGTCGGAGCGTTTTACGACGGAACCCCGCAAACACGATTGAGTTGTCAATGTGCTCTGCGGATGAGTGTACCTGAGCTAGAACAGATTGTCAAGGAGAATGCACAACGATGAAGAAACTCTCATCAATGTCCACAGATGTCTCCGTTTGTCCACATTTTCTGCAACTTGTTTCAATACCCAGCCAGGAATTTGGGCGTATGACGGCGGCAGAGATTAACTGGGTGATTGATCAACTCTCGAACCTCGTCCAGCAGCAGCAGTTACCGCCTAAAACGTTGATCATTCACCAGTTCCTGGAACAGATGCTGCCAGACTGGCAAAAGATTCACATCCGGCCAGGTGTCAGCATTATTACCTGTGTTGATGGATTCGGCTCGCCTGGAGCAAAGATTGATGATTATCGAATGTTTGATAAGGAGCAACTTATTCAATATCCTGGTATGAAGCTATTCTATGCGCTGGACAAGCCGGTAATGTCACCACAAGATGTGCTGGCCCTCGATCCGCCCCCTCTAATGGTCATGTACCAGTAAACCCGTAGAGGCAATGCCTTGCGCTTGCCGACTATCTTCGTGCACGTCCCCATGTTCGCACGACACGATACTATGGAGACGCCCGGCAAGCGCAAGGCATTGCCTCTACGGGAAACGTCCCCTATACATTTGTAGCCCTCACTGTGTACAATATACGTGTCTGAAATGATATTGCAATTTACAAGGGAGTATTTACATAACTGAAGGAGCAGTAGCATGGAAGATCGCATTTACCAGGGGAACATAGAGCCTGACGCTCTGGCAAACTACCTTGTCAGCACATTTGGCCAGTATCAGGATCTTGTAGCACAGAAACTGGGACAGGGAAATAATCTGCTGGTACAGATTGGTCGTGTTCGCGGTTGGAGTGGAAATGTGCGCGGCGCTATCGGTGTCAGCATTTCCAGGGTTCCTGGCGGCATTCGTGTCACAACCGGACAGTCGAGCTGGCTAGATCTAAGTGATGGTAATATAGCCGCGCTGGCAATCGGTGCGCTTTTTTTCCCGCCGCTCATTATCTTTCCGCTGATGCGCGGCATTCGTGGCTATGAACTTTACCAGGACATCTGGGATACGATTGACGAATATTGTACGCAGAACAGTGCAATCCCAGGCGCTGCGACAACAACACATGCGCTCTATTGTCGCAATTGTGGTGCAGTCAACGATGAATCGGCACAACAGTGTTATCTGTGTGGCACTCCACTCCATACCACCCAGACAGACCAGCCACCACTCTATACTCCTCCACAGGAGCACGCTCCAGCAACGCCTTATTATGTACCATCCACAGTCACATGTCCGAAGTGTGGCGCTGTTGTCCCGCGAACAAAATACTGTGGTAACTGCGGCTCAGAACTTCCGCAACCCTCACAGTCCTCGAAGCCTGCACCATAAGCCTACGCTCAACAGGTGACGAAAGCAGTGGCATGTCACCTGTTGAGCAACATACTAACCAGGAAAGCGCCGAAATCACAATACTGTGAGAAATAAGCGCCTGATTATCACAAAAATGAGAGGAAGATGAAAAGAAGTTCATTCTTGACTTATTTCACATCCATATATCAAAATAACTGATGTATCATTATAGGTGAATCGTGAAGTATCACTTGTAGGTGGTACCATGATGATAGCAGATCGAGAGACCCATAGCATCAGCAAAGGGTTCTTGCTGACAGATAACCCGTCGGATGGAATCGACAGAGAAACTTTTGTACCCTGCTAGCCAGTTTCAGTACCCTCAAGCGGGTCGTAAAAGAACATGGGCTCCTGCCACCCCTTCAGAAGGAGAGTAGACACACGAAACCCTAAGAGGTCAAGTGAAGATGCACCAGGAACGCCATTGTTCTGCGTCTGAAAGGATCAAAAAGCATGGCAGATACATCTATTTATCAGGACCCACCGGGACAGGTTGAGCATGATATTTTAAATATGGCGAGCTTTCCCCCACAGCCAGGCAAAAACTTCGGCACTTCGCAACATGGTGCCAGTAGCCAGGAAGCCATCCAACATGCTCAGCCATCTGAAGCAGTCAACGTCCCTGCTGGTTCAATGAAACGTCAATTTGAGCGCATCGCAATAGTTAACCGTGGTGAGACGGCCATGCGCCTGATTCGCGCGGTACGCGAATTGAATCGCGAAGAGCACCGGGAATTGACAACAGTGGCGCTGTTCACTGAACCAGACCGGCGCGCAATGTTCGTACACGAGGCCGATGATGCTGTAAGTATCGGGGCAGCAAGCTTCGTCGACCCTGAAGATAGACAACGTAAAAGCAGCTACCTGGACCGAAAGCGTATTGAGCGTGCACTCGTTGCAGCTCATGCAGATGCAGCATGGGTGGGCTGGGGCCTCATCTCTGAAGAACCCTGGTTCGCGGAACTATGCCAGCAGCTCGGTATCGCTTTTATCGGGCCGAATGCAAATGTCTTAGCGCTATTTCGTGACAAAATCGCTGCAAAGCAGTTGGCAGAGCGGATAGGGATACCCATCATTCCATGGAGCGGGGGACCAGTTAGCTCACTGGCAGAGGCGCAACAGCAAGCCAGCAAACTGGGGTATCCTCTGATCTTTAAATCGGCACGAGGGACGCATGGAGAAGGAATGCAGCGCGCCAACTCACCGGATGAACTGGCACACGCCTTTGAGAGTGCGCGGGCCGAGGCGCGAAACCTCTATGGAGATGCAACGATCTTCCTCGAAAGCGCAATTGCGGGCGCTCACCAGGTAGAGGTACAGATTATAGCGGATAACGCCGGGACGACCTGGGCCGTCGGAGTACGCGATTGCACCGTTCAGCGCCATAGCCAGAAGGTCTTTGAAGAGTCGTCCTCTCCGGTCCTCTTCAAGGAACAGGAACAGGCGCTACGTGAGGCAGCGATCCGTCTGTGCCAGGAGGCAGGATACCACAATGCAGGAACAGTAGAGTTCCTCTATGATCCCAACAGTCGCGAGTTCTGGTTCCTGGAGGTCAATCCATGCCTGGATGTTGAGCATCCGGTGACTGAGGTCACTACAGGGCTGGACCTGGTCAAATTGCAACTCAGTATAGCACAGGGTGAGCCTCTCAGAGGCGAGCTACCAGCGACGAATGGTCATGCCGTCGAGGTACGTTTGTACGCGGAAGACCCGGATAATGGCTTCGCGCCTGGACCAGGTACACTCGACCTGTTCCGCCTGGCAAGTGGTCCAGGCCTGCGCATCGATACAGGCTTCAGCGAGGGTGACGTAATATCATCCGAGTTTCATCTCATGCTGGCCAAGATTATCGCCTGGGGGCGAGATCGGCAGGAGGCGCTCGCACGACTGAGCCGGGCCCTGGCAGAGAGTGCCGTCGTGGTCCGTGGGGGAATGAATAACAAGGCATTCCTGCTTGACTTCTTGAGCCATCCTGAGCTTGATTATGGAACTATCGATACACGCTGGCTGGATCGCCTGGTTGAGGCAAAAGATCATCGCCCACGGCAGCATGCCGACATAGCCCTGTTACAGGCAGCCATCGACGCGTACGACGTTGAGTCACAGATAGAACAGAAGCAATTTTATACATCAGCGGCACGCGGTCGACCCAGAGCACGCTCAGGAACTGGCATTGCGACGGACTTCCATTATCTTGGGCATGGTTACCGCTTCACAGTCGCACGCCTGGGACCACAGCAGTACCGCGTAATCACTGACAGGAAGGGATTTGATGTTCGCGTTGAGCGTATTGGAACATTTGAGAGCCGGGTCACGTGTTTCGATCAACGGCACCGCGTACTCTCGGTGATGAGTGGCCCTAATCATCTGGTAGAAGTCGATGGCATCTCACACCGTATCACACGCGATGAAGGCGGTATCGTCAGATCTCCCAGTCCCTCGGTTGTCGTTGCGATAGCAGTAGCTGCCGGTGATTCCGTTGAAGTCGGCGACCGACTGATCGTTGTCGAAGCAATGAAAATGGAGATGGCGATTACCGCTCCCTTCTCCGGTCGCGTCTCACAGGTGTACGTAGGAAACAACGTTCAGGTCGATGCAGGAGCCCCGCTGGTACAGTTAGAGCCACTGACGCTGCTGGATAGCCCTGCAGCGGAACGAGTTCGCTTCAATGCGAATACTGCTAAGACTGATGCATCTGAAACCCCTGCAGAGCGACGCGACCAGGTCCTTGAAGCATTGCGTTACCAGATGCTCGGCTATGATGTCGACCAGGCTGAAGCCAAACGTTTGCCTGGCGAACTAAGCGCAGTCTACAAGGTTCTCCCGGCTGATGATAAAGAGTTGCAACGGGGCGAGGACCAGCTTCTCTCGATCTTTGCCGATATCAGTTCGTTATTCCGGCGTGCGCTTGACCCGGCAGAGGCAGAGGCACAGGATATACAGGTGCACAGCGCAGAACAGGATTTGCTGACCTACCTGCGTTCGCGTGATAGTCGACTGGAACGCCTGTCGCCACAATTCACGGAGAAGCTGCAACGCGCACTTGCCCATTATGGAGTCGAAAATCTGGACCCCTCACCCGAGCTAGACACAAGTTTGCTGATGATCTACAGGTCGCACCAGAACGATACTCAGCAACTGGCAGCCATCGTAACTATACTCGAACAGCGACTGGCCCATGTCGATCTGCTAGCGACAACAGCCAGCCAGGAGTTGCGTGAATTGCTCGATCGTCTGCTCCTCGCAACACAGGGACACTACCCGACGATCAGTGACCTAGCCAGGGAGGTACGTTTCAGCTACTTCGATGAGCCATTGTTTGAGCAGGCACGTAGCAGAATCTATAAGGAAATGGAGACGCATCTCACCTACCTCGCCGAGCATCCCAACGCAAGTTACCGACAGGAGCGGATCGACGCGCTGGTAACATGTCCACAGCCGTTGCAGGCGCTCTTGACCAGCCGCTTCCCGGCATCAGATGACATCATGCGTCGCCTTATGCTGGAAGTGCTCACGCGGCGCTACTATCGCATACGCCTGCTACAGGAGGTTGAGACTACAACCATCGATGGGCAGGCATTCGCAACAGCAAGCTACGATTTCGAAGGGGCGCATATCCACGTTGTCACTACGTTCGCAGAGTATAGTCAGCTTGAAAACGCGCTTGATGCAATGGCACGCATTGCCACCGGCCTGCCCCCCGAGCATGATGTAGTGGCTGACTTCTATGTCTGGCACCGTGGCCAAATCGGAGACGCCGAAGCAATGGAGGAAGCGATCCGTTCGCAACTGAACAAAACAGGCTTTCCACGACCCCTGCGGCGCATCGTTGTCGCTGTAATCGGCTCCGGGCGGGGCGTTGGCATGTCGAGGACCAACCACTTCACATACCGTCCGAAGGAAGATGGGTACCAGGAGAATCACCTGTATCGCGGATTACACCCGATGATGGGCAAGCGTCTCAACATCTGGCGCCTTTCCAACTTTAATATCAAGCGCCTGCCGTCTGTTGAGGATATCTATCTCTTCCACGGCATCGCGCGTGACAACCCGAAGGACGAGCGCCTGTTCGCGATTGCCGAGGTACGCGATGTGACCCCGCTGCGCGATGACGCGGGTAAGGTCGTCCAGATACCGCACCTGGAGCGTATGTTCATGGAGGCTCTGGCAGGTATTCGCCTATATCAATCCAGGCTCCCAGCCCACCAGCGTCTCCCCTGGAACCGGGTAATCCTCTATGTCTGGCCACCACTTGAACTGACCTCCGAAGAGGTCGTAGAACTTATGCAGAAGTTGTGGCCGTTCACCGAGGGCCTGGGCCTGGAGAAGGTCGTAATCATAACGAAGCTGGTCGATCCTCAGAATGGGGGCTGGCATGAGCGCGTGCTGCATATCTCCAATCCTGGCGGCCAGGAGCTGGTTTTGCGGCTGGATGTACCTAACGACGCACCTATCCGGACACTGAACGAATACAGACAGAAAGTCGTACAGTTGCGCCGACGCGGACTCGTCTATCCGTACGAGCTCATCGAGATGCTCACGCCCACATCAGAAAGCACACGCAGCCACCTGCCACCTGGAGATTTCACTGAATACGATCTGAATGAGGACAATCGGTTGGTACCTGTTGATCGTCCTTACGGCAAAAACAAGTCCGGGCTTGTCGTTGGAGTGATCCGCAACTACACAGCTAAATATCCAGAGGGAATGACACGCGTGCTCTTGCTGGGCGACCCAAGCAAGAACATGGGATCACTATCCGAACCTGAGTGCCGACGCGTCATCGAAGTCATCGCTCTTTCCAGGCGGCTGCAAGTACCGATAGAATGGTTCACCCTCTCGGCAGGAGCCAAAATCTCCATGGATAGCGGCACCGAGAATATGGACTGGATCTCGCGCGCACTCAAGCACATCGTCCAGTACACCCAGGACGGTGGGCGCTTCAATATCGTGGTTAACGGGATCAACGTCGGCGGTCAGCCATACTGGAACTCCGGTGCAACCATCATGATGCACACACGTGGCACACTCATTATGACGCCCAACGGCGCCATGGTTCTCACCGGCAAGCAATCGCTCGACTATTCTGGTGGTGTTTCAGCCGAAGACAACTATGGTATTGGCGGATATGAACGTATTATGGGACCAAACGGCGAGGCGCAGTACTTCGCACCCGATCTCAGTTCGGCCTGCCAGTTGCTGATGCGTTACTATGAACACACATATGTCATGCCGGGCGAGCGCTTCCCACGACGCGTCGCGACCAATGATCCCATTGAGCGCGATGTACGGAATTATCCGTATGTCAGCACACGGCCAGAGGATAGAGATCTCACTCGTGTGGGCGATCTATTCTCCGATGAGAAGAATGCGGGTCGCAAACACCCATTTGACATGCGCAAGGTCATGGTAGCATTGATCGATAACGATCATCAGCCACTTGAGCGCTGGCACGATATGCGTGACGCCGAGAATGCCATCGTATGGGATGCACATATAGGAGGCTACCCGGTCGCCATGATCGGTATCGAGTCGCGTCCCATTCCCAGGCGTGGCTTCATCCCAGGCGACGGGCCGGAACAATGGACAGCGGGAACACTCTTCCCCATGTCGTCTAAAAAGATCGCACGCACCCTCAACTCCGCCAACGGCAACCGACCGGTCGTTGTCGTCGCCAACCTGTCTGGCTTCGATGGCTCACCGGAGTCTATGCGGGACATGGAATTGGAGCTTGGCGCTGAGATCGGGAAAGCAGTCGCCAACTTCCAGGGGCCGATTGTCTTCTGCACCGTCTCGCGCTTCCACGGCGGCTCTTTCGTCGTCTTCTCAGGCGCTCTGAACGATAACGTCGAAGTAGCGGCGGTGGAAGGCTCTTATGCCTCGATCATTGGTGGCGTACCGGCGGCAGCAGTTGTTTTCACACGCGATGTTGATACACGCACAAAGGCTGATCCACGCGTCAAGGAACTGCAAGAGCAGATGGCAAAGGCCGATAGCGCACAGAAAGCGGTATTGCGTGCACAGTTGAACACAGTGATGGAGCAGGTTCGCTCTGAAAAAGTGGGCGAGGTTGCCAGCGAGTTCGACCATACACACGATATCCTGCGTGCCCAGCGTGTCGGCTCAGTGGATTATGTGATCCCGGCAGCCAGGCTCCGACCTTACCTCGTTGAGGCAATAGAGCGTGGTATCGCCCGCGAGTTGGAGCAACTGGCGGTCAGGGGTTGATCTGAGCGCAAGAAACGACTACCAGGTAAATGCGAGCAGAATAAAGGAAGAAGATAGTTTTTATATCTTCTTCCTTTATTCTGCTCGCTTGTAACATTCTCAATTTTAACTACATTCACATTTCTTGTTTCCCATACGCTTTTTAATTCTTTTATACAAAAAGTCCAGTAATTTTCCATAACAGCGCAATAGAACATATGTTAGATATAGCATATATTCTATTTTCAAGGTAAGATAGACACATAAAAATATGTAGTGCGTTACATAAAACCATCATAGTAGTGATGGAGTTTCAAGATGACGCAATACAACAACGATGTAGATACAGTCTTTTATGATATCTGTACAGCCATTGGGCAAAATGAATGTGTTCTTTTCACAGGGTGCGGTTTAGCTGGCCAGGCCTATGTACAGGCCATCCAAACGAGCATCGAATATAGCAAGCATCCTCCTTCTTCATGGAGAGAAACCTTAACAGCCATATTCAAATGGTATGAAAAGGAGGAAATTGTTGATGTTGAGGAAATTCCAGAGGAAGAATTTATTGGTGGAGAGAAAATTTCAATAGACTTCTATGACTTGCTTGATAATAAACAACGGTCTATAGCAGCTCAGATACTTATGAAATATCTGGAACAGTACCTGGAACGCGAGAAGAATAAAGTGTTGGACGAGGTATTAGAACAGTGTTTTCAGGAGATATTATATTGCTACGAAGCAACTCCAGGGAAGCTGCATGAGCTTATCGTGCAACTTCCTTTTCAGGCTTACCTCAGCGTCAGCTATGATATGTTTATTGAAGATGCATACATATCCGTCAATAAACTTCGTCTTGCTACTTTCTATGAAAGTTCTATAGAACGAGCGAAAAAATGGTTTCAGACCAAAAAGGATATACCGTTCATTTTGAAATTACACAGCGATATAACTCATCCAGAAATGATAAACATAACAGATCGAGCATTTAATAGACTAGGACAGCCAGGATGTAACTATCGAAAAAACTTGAAGACAATTCTGTCAAACTCATCCATACTAGCTGTTGGTTTTGAAGAATCGGATACCGATCTACAAGACCTTCTTGCCCAGTTCAAAATCAACAAAAAAGGCACCAACTATTGGATAGTGATTCCTGGAAAGAATCAAATGTCCTCGGATTTCGAGGTGAAGAAATATGAGAGTGATTTTCGCACTATTATTCAGTACAAACCCGACGGAACTCATTCCAGGTTAACGAGCTTCTTCGAAAGAATCTTACAGATAAAATCAGGACAATTAATAGCACCACAACAAGAACCAACGACAGCCATCCATATTTACATTTCTTCTGCTCAAGCAGATGATGGTATGAGAAAAAAAATTGAGCAACAACTGCGTATTATCAAAAACACCCAGGATATTAAAATCGAGCATATTACTGCTGGACAAGAAACCAGAGAGAAGAGCGAAGAGTATATTAAGAAGTCAGATATCATCCTCCTACTCATCAGCTCAGACTACCTTGACTCTAAAAATGGCTATTATTCCGAGATGCAGCATGCTTTAGAGCGAGAAAAAGAGGCTCGTGTTATCCCTATTCTTTTGAAGCCATGTCTCTTTGAGGATGCTCCTTTTAGTAATCTGAAGATTTTACCCAAAAATCAAACACCAATTAGTGGTTGGGAAGATATTGAGGAGGCATATCTAGAAGTAAATAAAAATATAAAAGAGGTCATTCAGGAAATAATTGATAAGAATGCTAAAAAACGTCGTGATCAATTCATGATCGTCAATAAGCCTGATTCTCCTCCTCCCTCAACCACAGGTTCCCCTGAAGGCCCCACTCAAAGGAACCATTACCCGAATATCTAAACTATGTTATATATAAGCCCGATGCCAGGAAGCATGGAAAAGCATTTTAATGCACATCAGACATCAACACACTTATATCAGCAGAATCATCTGGGAAATCTCTTAAGATTTTCTGTCCAACTGATCTACTACATCGCGGATACCACTCGCTACTTCATAAAATGCTTGATCGCGTTTTGACCAGGCATCTATAGGTCTGCCATCCTTTGGCAAAGGCATAAGGCCACCAAAGGAGGTTTGCTTCCAACCTTCCGTTGGACGCAGGAGAATGGGAATAACGCGTGCTTTTCCTTCCTTGTAGCGCTCATATGCTCGCTTTATTTCGTTTGAATAAAACTTCGAGGCCATAAAATCAGGACTGATGAGCAATAATATGATCTGGGCTGCATTCAAATGCCGCATGCTCTCTGCACCCTGATCCTGTCCACCAGTAATATTGCCACTATACCAGCATTTAATACGTCCCTGATGTTTTAAGACAGCAAGATGTTTCTCCAACCCTTCTCTAAAAGTATCATCCTCAGGGGCATAGGAGAAGAAGACATTGAGCGCATCTGGTGCTTCATCTGCTTCATTTTCTAATGGTATTGCAGTAGCTGGTAAAGAGATACTTTCGGTTCTACTACTCTGGACATATATAGGTACTCCAGATGGTAGGGGCATCAGTTGCTGCGTCACATATTCTTGAATGAAAGAGAGCATGTACGTTGCGGATAGTAAGGACGCATATTCATGATAGGTATCATCCTTATCATTATCAGCATAATCACAGACACCTTTAACGAGCAATGAACGGATAGCAGGAAAACCCACAACAGCCTGATAGAAAGCTGCACCTTCCATGTCGATCGCGACAGCCCCGCGGACAGGAACACGTATCTCGTCAAAGGGATTGGCACCCTGCACAGCGCTACTCGATCCCATTGGTTTAATGTGGCACACAGGTGCTGGAGGATCTTCGTATGGGAAATCATCATCGCCAAAACGCAGTTCGAGTACCCTGGATTCATCGATGAGTTCTCGTTTCTGAGAAAGCCAGGGATGAGGTCCAGCCTGTAGTCCTTGCATGATCTTTTTCCAAAGTGGCGCATGCTTTTTCAGTTCTGATGCATCAATATCATCTATACGCGGTGTTGTTTTATTCAAGAGCTGGTTGAGGAGCCAGTCGTGTTGTTGGTGTTTTGAAAGTGGGCGTAGCAGATTCGCAGCAGGAATTTGCCATTTAGTGAAGAGGCGGGCATATTGGAGTATATCTTCCGCACAGGATACAGTATAGGTGTCGTATTTGCGCTGAGCCTTTCCATCAGCACCTGATACGATTTTGCCGGTATCGATATTAAATGCACGCTCGGCAAACACCAGGTCACCAAGTTTGACTTCTCGTTTATCACCAGCACAGATGCCAATCATGCCAACAAGACGTGGATTGAACTCTTTCAATAAAGATTTGACATGCAGTGCGGTGTCTATAGGTCCATAGCGTGGTAACCATGAGAGGTGAACTTTTAATGGCTCTTTTTGGTTATTTGGTATAGTCGCGTAACGATATTCGCGCTTCTCTACGCTAAAGCCTTGCTCAAAAGAGACGTTGTGTTCTTGCTTCAACACTTTCATGAACGCTTCTGCTTCTTCAGCCAGAGCACAAACAACGCAAACATCAAAATATGCACTCTCTCCACTCATTGCTCTCATCCTTATCTATACGATCAAACGGCATATTCTCTACAACGCTGTATGTTGGTAGTGACACTCTGTATTACTATATCACGAATGCCTATATGCGTATCTATAAACATGCCAAAAACACATTTGTCCAATGATGACTTCACACTTAGATAGACGTAACAGATGCTATTGATCACAAAAATCACTTGATAGTAACTAACAAAAACAGGTATGACATTAATGCGTTATACCGCCCAGATTCAGCCCAATGACTCCGAGAATAATCAGAGCAATAGAGGCAATTTTGATCAACGTCACAGGCTCTTAAAACCAGAGGATGCCGATGGTAGCGATGAGGGCTGTGCCTACACCAGACCAGATCGCATATACAACACCCACATCGATCCTTTTCAGAGTTTGTGATAGCAAAAAAAAGCTGAGCAGGTAGAAAATTGCCACCAGAATTGAGGGAACAAGACGAGTAAAGCCCTGCGAGAGCTTGAGACTGGTGGTTCCTGCTACCTCAAGGAGAATCGCGGCAATAAAGTACAGGTAAGTCATGAGAGATCTCCTTCGGGGGCTGGTGTGTATGGGCCTTAATGCTCAGGCCAGATCACCCTCAAAGCCTTCTATCGTTGCAGTATCCTGAGACGGATCAAAAGAATGGGAAAAAGCCGGGTCGCCTGCCACCACTCGTGGGTGCGTTTCATAATTTTCCATCGATGGGATTTGTCCCAGTAGGGGCGCGGTTTACAAGCCCGCGATTCAGCCTGGGGACACTGCGGGCTTGTAAACCGCGCCCCTACTGGGACAATTGACCGGATCATGGTGATCGTCGGTGCTTGCTCAACGCAAACAAATGAACCGCACCCACCACTCATCACGCTGTCCGGTGCACTTTATTCTACCAGCATGAATCCGAACAGGTCAAGCAGGTTTGCACCTGGCGTCAAGTGAAGATAAAAAATCCAGGCGATGAAATGGCCTCCAGGGCGACCGCAAGGGTCGCACCCTACAATGATGACGCGGTTGTCGGGGCTCGTGACCGTGTCTTTGTAGGGTGCGACCCTTGCGGTCGCCCTGCGAGCCGCTCAACGGAACAAGCCCATCCTTCCTTCACTTGACACCTATGCGCTCGCCCTGCACCTCACCCCTACTGAATGTGCCTCCCCAGGACGATAGACCTTGACATAGGGGTTGTTCTCTTTTATAATAAGGGCAGTAAAAATGAGAATGATTATCATTATTAGGGTGACCTAACATATGAAAGAGACATTAACGAGTAACGCTCAAGCAGTGCTGGACATTGTACGGGCAGCAAATAATCATCCAACGGCGCTTGAAATCTACGATGCAGTCAGGCAGACACGACCGCATATAGGGTTGGCAAGTGTGTACCGCATTTTGCACGCTCTGGTCGAACAGGGAGCGATCAAGGAGATTGGCCCTGGCGAGGAGAGTCATCGCTATGATGGCCAGCTCACACGACATGACCACGCAGTCTGTACCGGCTGTGGTGCTCTGATCGATCTTCCACTTGAAATTACATTATCACAAGAAAGCCTACAGGCAGCAGCGCTGGCAACAGGTATCGAATTGGAGTCGCACGAGGTACGTTTATATGGACGCTGCTCATCCTGCCAGGCTCGTCATAATTAGTCTGGGCAGGCTTCTTGCTTTCAATTCTTTTCACAGGAGTTTTCAGTAATGGCATTAGAAAAGGGCAAAAATATAGATGCACGCGAGAACGCAGATACGAAGGATCGGTCTGAGGTGGCAGTACCACGATCGCCCAAACAGGAGATTGTGGACCTGGCGAAGGCCGTGACTTCACATGATGATAAAGCGCGGGCATTTTTGTTGCGCGTGGTGCAGCCGGGCCTGGCGGGTTTGATGGATGGTTCTGTCTCGACACTGGCGCCTATCTTCGCCACGGCATTCGCAACACGCGCTCCATTTACGACCTTCCTTGTCGGCATGGCATCAGCGATGGGGGCGGGTATTAGCATGGCCTTTTCGGAAGCACTCTCCGACGATGGTACGATCACCGGAAGAGGGAGCCCTGTTATACGTGGCATCATTACCGGCGCCATGACCTTCTTTGGTGGTGTACTACATACACTTCCTTTCCTGGTGCCAAATATCAACGCCGCGCTGCTGGCAGCCTACATTGTGGTTGCGTTTGAACTCGTACTCATTGCAGCGATCCGTCATCGCTACTTCGGGACCAGCTGGTTCCTCTCTATAGTGCAGGTGGTGGGTGGAGGAGCACTGGTCTTTGCAGCCGCATTCATCTTTGGGCACGCATGAAACTCTCGACAGGCTCGGACTGATAGGCGTGAACTGGTTGCAACGCCAGGATAGTAAAATCCTGGTTGTAACCAACAATATTTTAGAGGAGAATAGCATGACCACATCACAGAGTACTCCGGCACCGTTAGAGTTACGCCTTTTAGGCAAGACTGGCTTGCAGGTAACAGGGTTGTGCATCGGGAGTGCACCGCTCGGCGACATGCCTGAAACGTTCGATTACTCGGTCGGGGAAGAACAGGCATTGGCAACTATTCGCGCTATTTTTGATGGTCCCATCACCTTTGTTGATACAGCGGCATCCTATGGCGACGGTGAGAGTGAACGGCGCATTGGTATCGTGTTGCGCGAACGTGGCGGACTACCACCAGGGTTTGTGCTGGCATCCAAGGCCGATCGCGATCTTAAAACAGGGGATTTCAGCGGAGACCAGATGCGGCGTAGCGTTGAACGTAGTCTGCGCCTGCTAGGACTGGATCAGATACAACTACTTTACCTGCACGATCCAGAACACACAACGTTCGAAAAAGCCATGGCACCAGGTGGTCCTGTCGAGGTACTGCAAAAATGTAAAGAAGAGGGACTGATCACTCATTTAGGTGTGGCTGGCGGTCCCATCGATCTGATGGCACGTTTCGTCGAGACAGGTCTTTTTGAAGCTGCAATCTCGCATAACCGCTATACCCTGCTCAACATCGAAGCGGAAGGCTTCTGGGATATCTGTAACAGGCGTAGTGTTGCAGCCGTCAATGCAGCCCCCTATGGCAGTGGCATGCTGGCGAAAGGTCCAAAGGCCTACCCGCGCTATGAATACTCACAGGCACCTGAGGATTACATCAAAAAGGCAGAACGTATAGAAGAGATCTGCAGCCACTACAACGTTCCACTGGCAGCAGCGGCATTGCAATTTTCACTGCGTGACCACAGCATCGTCTCAACAATTGTGGGTCTTACCCGACCTGAGCGCATCACACAGACGATCGAACTGGCACAACATCCTATTCCAGAGGAGATATGGAGTGAGTTTGCGCGACTCAAAAACATGTAGCTTGAACGTTGTATTAAACAAAAAAGAGCAGGTAAGGAGGCCTTCTTTATGACATTTATCGGCGTTGGAGAGTGGCTTGCTCGTCGTGAACAGCTGACTCCTGATAAGATTGGCCTGGTAGATTTTGAGACGCAGACGCGTCTGACGTACCGTGAACTAAACCAGCGAACCAGGGCACTGGCAACGGTCTTACAAGAACAATATGGCATTCAGCCGGGCGATCGTGTAGCGGCCCTGGCACTGAATAGCCCGGAATACCTGGACGCCTTCTTTGCCGTCGCGCTACTAGGTGCAGTCCTGGTTCCACTCAATTGGCGCCTGACGCTACGCGAACTGGCGATTATTTTGACGGATTGTGAGCCGAAGTTACTGCTCTCTGATAACCAGCATAACGAGCAAGCGGTTGACACCGTGAAGGCATTAGATCTGAAACAGGACGTGGAGTTGCTGGCGATGGAATCATTTCCGGGCGCGAACGCGGAGCTGGCCGGGAGGGTCGTGCCATTTCAGTCACAGGATGGCGAGGAGCCAATGCTGATCCTGTATACATCGGGCACGACGGGAACGCCCAAGGGGGCGATGCTTTCGCATCGTATGATAACCTGGAATGCGGTAAATACACAGATTAGTTGGGGGTTGCGGGACACGGACATCACGCCGACGTTCGCACCGTTTTTCCATGCCGGCGGCTGGAATGTGCTCACCACGCCCATCTATCATTGTGGAGGCACGATTATCCTGCTGGGCAAATCCGATCCGGCAACGATTCTGCGCGCAACCGAGCAGGAAAAGTGTACCATTCTGTTCGCGGTGCCGACCGTCTTTCAGATGATTATGGAGCAGCCTGATTTTGAGAGCCGTGATCTCTCCGCGATCCGCTTCTGCATTGCGGGTGGCTCTTCATGTCCGGTACCACTGATTAAGAAATACGCGGCACGGGGACTGGAGTTCCGGCAGGGATATGGATTGACGGAAGTAGGAGTGAACTGCTTCAGCCTCGCGCCTGAAGATGCATTGCGTAAGGCAGGATCGGTGGGAAGGCCCGTCTTCCACTCACGAGCCAGAGTTGTAGATGATGAAGATCGCGATGTGGGTCCCAATGAAGTGGGAGAACTGATATTAGCAGGACCACATGTGTGCTCGGGCTACTGGAAGAGACCGGAAGCTACCGAGGAAGCCTATCGTGGTGGCTGGTGGCATACGGGCGATCTCGTACGCTGCGATGAAGAAGGTTATTATTTCATCGTCGGGCGCAAGAAAGATATGTTTATTTCTGGTGGCGAGAACGTCTATCCAGCCGAGGTTGAGGGCGTACTGGCGACACACCCGGAGATCGCGGATGTCGCAGTGATCGCGCAGCCCGATCCCAAATGGGGCGAGGTCGGTTTAGCCGTTGTCGTATTGCGCGCAGCGGAGAGTCTCAAAGCAGAAGAGGTAATCGCGTATTGTAACGGCAAACTGGCGCGTTTCAAAATTCCACGCACGGTAGTTTTTGTGGATGTGTTGCCAAGAAATGTGATGGGCAAGGTGATCAAAACCGAGCTACGAGCACGCTACGTGGAACAGAAAGCTTAGCATCAACAGAACATCTGTCCCCTACGGAGTTGGTGCCATGCAGCATAATAATGAATTGTTCTTCAGCAATGAGCCATTGCCTGAGTCCGATACAACTATCACGCTTGATATCGTAAGTGAAGAACCGGCGATGCGAGGCATAGAACTGGCCAGAAAAAAAATACTGGAGGGCAAGATTACACTTAATCCGCAGAGCAACCATATTTACGCACTTCCATCTATGCCAGGAATAGCAGGACAACCGTTGCAAACGAGCAACAGAACAAAGTGGGATTTCTATCTAGTGACCATTCCTTTTACACTCCACGAGGCTCCAGGCAAGAATTATTATCATGAAGTGACCTTTTTTATCAATCTGTCTACGCCAAACAGCACAGCTTTCGATATTTTTCCGAAAAGCATTACTCTGCCAATAGAGAAAGCGACGACTTACACAGTTGCTTCTGACATGAAGATTAGAGAGGTACAGGACACTGCAAAACTGGTGAATGGACTGCTCCGTTTCGATACCCTACATCCATTGATTATAGCCTTTGGAGAGGGCGAAAACAACTTTTACTGGACATATCGGGCAAGCAGGCGGCAGAAGGGAGTGCTTCCTGAAACAAAGCATGTGCTTGTTCTCTTACGTGTGCCACACGGTACAAAGGTTGTAGAAGGAACAATCAGCTATGAAATCGTTATTGCAAAACACTTTTTGGGAGAGTGGTATGACACAGACAGCGAAGTAGACCCCTATCCTATCCACTGGGAGCTGGAAAATGCTGAACCGACGTTTTTTTCTCCACAAGTTCAATCACAAGGACAGACGATGAGTACAAATAAGAACCCACAGGTTGATATATGTATTTTGTGTGCGCTGGCAGAAGAGGCTGACAATTTCAAGAAAGCATGGAAAGACAGTCCACACCATGTTGAGTTTAAGCGAGCTCGCAACGAGCGCCTTAAGCGTGTTTATGATTATGCGACACTCCCAAATATCGATGGAACAGACCTGGGAGTATTTGTCACCTGGCTCCCTTCTTATGGGCCGGAAGAGACAGCGCTTCAACTGAGACCAATGCTTGAGGAATTTACGCCACAATTTGCAGCTATGACCGGCATTTGTGCGGGCGATAAAAAGAAAGTTACGTTAGGTGACATCATTGTTGCTAAAGAAGCCTTTCTTTATGATACTGGAAAGGTTGTCATTGGAGAGGATGGACGACAAGAGCTGCAACGCGATACACAACCATGGCGTCCCCCAATAGAAGTTGTCCACTTTGTCAATGGGTTCAATGATTGGAAAGACCTTGTTGAGCAGGAACCACGTCCACCATCGAAACTCCAACAGCACGACTGGCTACTCAGTAAGTTACTTGAACCGAAAACACAACGTGTAGAGGATATTCCCGATGCGGAATTAGCCGAGCATGTCCCCGATTTAATAAAGATTTTGCAAGAATCGCAAAGTGATCCTGACGCATATATCACGAATGATAGAAGCTTAAAAGATCCAGCGCGCGTCCGTAATCTCCGTTTTCAACGCATTTTCCCGTTTCAAGATCCCAGACACCCTGGCCTGTATGTAGCACCTATCGCATCTGGAAACGCCGTTCGTGCTGACAATCCTTTCAAAGAGATACGCCTTCCCGTGCGCGACACGATTGCGGTTGAGATGGAGGGAGCGACATTCTACCGCACTCTAGCAGAGTTTAATAACATTCATAGCTTATTAGTAAAAGGTGTATCCGACTACGCTGACAGCAACAAAGATGACACTTACCGCAACTATGCATCCAAAGTATCAGCACTGTACATGCTCTCTTTTATCAGAGAATACGTAATCTCCAGCAGGTTTCCTGCACTGCAAGGTCGAACTCCAAAGCCATCATCTCCCACTACCGGAACGTCTACCTCAACATCACCAACAACAAAGGAGCCGCAGAAAGGGCTACAGCTCTTCTACTCCTATGATCCGGCCTGGAAGGGACGCTGCTGGAGAAAGTCGTTGTGATACCCCGGAACCACATACCGGTTGCGGAATGGCGCAGTAGGGATGCCGCTTTTGCAGAGATTACTGGGGAGATTCGTGCTGTCGTCAAGCAAATCAGCTAAAAGAAGGCATAGTCGCTTCGTTCACTGCTGTTAGTCTACCATTTTTCTCTTTCTGGACGCAACCTGGTAT
>WNGE01007730.1_pt1 | contig 18304 bp, 18 predicted proteins | sample 5400651 | NCBI WGS metagenome assembly WNGE01 (sample SAMN13153370, study PRJNA577476) | soil metagenome | isolation source: 60 cm soil or saprolite under grassland replicate 2 | place: USA:California | collected 2016-06-15
CGGGCGTTTCCTGCGCGCACGCGTTTGTTAGGCTGCCGGCGATAACGGTTTTCAACACTCGCTCCGGTGATTTGTCGCCGGAGCGATTTTCTTTCTGGATCTCATTAACACCTCGCTTCAGCGAGGTGGTTGAGAAGGTACTTCGCGCCGTACCACCGCGCTAAAGCATGAGTGTTGACGAAAACAAAACGCTTTTCGATCAAGCCGGCCAGTTTATCTTGCCAGAGTGATTGACCGTTATTCGCGGCCAGAGATGACCAAAATCTGGTCGGACGAACGCAAGTTCCAGATTTGGCTGGAGATCGAAGTACTCGCCTGCGAGGCGATGGCCGAGCTGTGCCAGATCCCGAAAGAGGACGCTGCTGAAATTCGGAAGCGAGCGCGATTTTCAATTCCGAAAATCCTGGAGATCGAGAAGAGAACGAACCACGACGTCATCGCTTTTCTGGAGAACGTGGCTGAATCGGTCGGTCCGGCATCACGCTGGATTCATCAGGGGCTGACTTCATCAGATATTTTGGACACGACCCTCGCCGTCCAACTGAACGAGTCGTGCCAAATTCTCCTCGACGATCTGCAAGCACTACGCACGGTTATTGCTGGGCAAGCGCGCCGGTTCAAAATGACGCCGATGATCGGGCGTAGTCACGGCGTGCACGCCGAGCCGATCACGTTTGGCCTGAAGCTCGCGCTTATGTACGACGAATTCGGGCGCGGCCAGGAGCGGCTCACCCAAACGCGTGAGCGCATCCGCGTCGGCAAAATAAGCGGAGCGGTTGGGACGCATGCGCACATCGATCCAAAAATTGAGCGCGCGGTTTGCGAGAAGCTCGGATTAAAACCTGCGACGCTTTCTACCCAGATCGTGCAGCGGGATCGGCATGCTGAACTTATGACCACTCTCGCCGTGATCGCCTCGAGCATTGACCGTTGGGCGACCGAATTCCGTCATCTCCAGCGGACTGAAGTGCTGGAAGTAGAAGAATTTTTTGGCGAAGGCCAGAAAGGCAGCTCTGCCATGCCGCATAAGCGCAATCCGATCACAAGCGAGCGGTTGAGCGGCCTGGCACGCGTCATTCGCGGCAACGCAGTTGTAGCGTTGGAGAACGTCGCTCTCTGGCACGAGCGAGACATCAGTCACTCGAGCGCGGAGCGAATCATTCTGCCGGACTCATGCATCCTGCTCGATTACATGCTCGCGAAATTGCGCGACATTGTCGAAAAATTGCAGGTCTATCCCGAGCGCATGGCGCAGAATCTCGCTCTGACCAAGGGCGTGTATTTCAGTCAGTCGGTTTTGCTCGCACTTACACGGGCAGGCGCGGAGCGGAGGAGCGCGTATGAGGCCGTGCAACGCGCCGCGATGCAAACATTGAAAGGCGAGGGGACATTCGCCGAAAACGCAAAACGCGAACCGGAAATTGCCGCCCGGCTTTCACCACTGGAGATCGACAAGCTTTGTTCGCTCGACATTCACTTCAAACATGTCGATGCGACGTTCAAAGCCCTCGGTTTGGATTAGCGCAGGTTTCTAGCTAACGAGAAGGAGCTGAGCCACCGCTGGCACGAGCGAGCGTGGCAGACATCGAGAACTGTTTTATAAAATCAAATCTGGTCATCGCACCGGGCCAGCGGTTGGCTCCAGCGATTGGTTAGACGCTTTAGTATGCATCAAAAATCGGTGTGACGATACGCCCAACTTCATTGTGAGCCGTAATAAGGTACTTCGGATAAAACACCCAGTATTCTCGCGGGTCGCCGGAGTCTCGACAAACCCAAAGAAGAAGATGCTGAGACTGGTCGGAAATTTCGACATCGATTCTGCGGGTCGGATGCGAATGGTGCGGAAAAATCCAGTGTAGCGTCTTCAGGATCGCTAACGTCTGATCGGGGTTCTGAGCTGGCTTGCCGTTAACACGAAGCTGATAGTCGCTTCTGAATGATTCGAGCGCGCGCATCACCTGATCGTGACCGATACATTTGCTCGTCTCGCCAACAACAAGCCCAACGATTATGGGTATCGCAAAAAACAGGATGCTCCGAATCGGTTTGCGAATCTCGTGCCTTGAACTGGGTTCGGTGCGTGCACGTCGAATGACGTAAGCAAGCCAATTGTAGACAAAGAACGGCAGTGCGATGACGGCGACCGCGAATCCCGTGTAGGCAATCACGTCGAGCGCTTTCATCCGGTGCGCGCGTTAGCGTCTAACTATGATTTGACGAAAGTGTATTTCGCCTATTTCGGTCGCTGCTTAGAAAGGTTTCCAGAAAAAGTGACAGCATGGCTTACTTTCTTTCTACCCACGTCAACCACTCGTGGACAAGATCGATCACTCATAACGCAGTGCTTCGATGGGATCGAGGTTTGCGGCGCGATAGGCGGGATAGAGACCGAAGCCGATCCCGATTGCGGAGCAAACGAGAAGGCCGGCGATCGCCCAGCCGTAAGGAAAGATCAAATCCATTTTGAGCCACGCCGCGAGCAAATCGCCGACGATGATTCCGAGAATGATTCCTAGCACGCCGCCGGCCTCGGAAATGAAAACGGCCTCAGTCAAGAATTGTCGCAAGATATCGCGGCTGCGAGCGCCGATCGATTTGCGAACGCCGATTTCCTTCGTTCGCTCTGTCACGCTCACTAGCATGATGTTCATGATGCCGATTCCGGCCGCGACCAGCGCGATGAAACTTATGACGAACGCGCCGACTCGAACATATCCCGCCACGTTAACGAACGCGCTCTTGAGCGAGTCGTTGCTGTAAATCTCAAAATCGTTCGGCTGTTCCGGGCGCAAGCCGCGTGCAATACGCATCGCGCCGATGCCGCGATCGAACGTGCGATTGTAAGTATCTTGCGTGAACGCTTGCGTCGCGATGTTGACCGTGCGTTTCGCTTCGCCGTAATCCTCGAAGAAGCGCGTGATCGGCATGATCACAAGGTCGTCCTGGCTTTGGCCGAAGGCGGTCCCTTTTTCCGCGAGCACGCCGACGATCGTGTAGGTGTGCCCGCTGACACGAACAACTTTACCGATCGGCGTTTCGTGCGGAAACAGTCTTTTCTCGATTATCTTTCCGACGACGATCGCGCGTCGCGAAAGATCGACATCTTCATCGGTCAAATTGCGACCGTAACCGAGCGTGTAAGCATTTGCGGTGAGAAAACTTCGATTTGTTCCAACAATGAGAAGACTCGGCGTCGTCTTCACGCCGTTATAAACCGCCTGGCCTTTGACTTCGTACCCGAAACTTTTGAGGCAAATCTCGCGCGCCTCGCCTTCCATCAATCGGTAATAATGCAGCGCTTCCTTATAGCTAATGTTGTGTCGGTTGCGAAATTTCTCCTGCACGTCGCCGCTCGCGCTGACATTGGCCGGATATTTGGCGAACTGAAAGATGTTGGAGCCGAGAAAGCTGATGCCGTTCTCAATCGAGTATCGCAAAGCGCCAACCGCGGTCATTACTGAAATTACCGAGAACACGCCGATGGTGATGCCCAGCATTGTCAACACGGAGCGCAGTTTGTTCGCGCCGAGGGACGACCACGCCATTTTTATGATCTCGCCGAATAACATTTTCAAAAATCCGAAATTCGAATATCGAAATCCGAAACAAACAGTAGAAAATCCAAATATCGAAACGACACGGTTATTCGCATTTCCGGAGGATGGCACCAAAAGATATTCATTAGCTCCTTTGCCTCGGCTGAGAGTTGCTGGCGTTGCCGTTCGAGTTTGCCATCGACATCAAGCAAGCGCAGCCAATAGCAAGTTTCCTTGGCTTCTCTTCGGCAAATCTTGATCTTCATCACAAAATCCTTCTTTCCGATCGCTTCATTTGCTTCGATGTAGTTTGCGCCAATGGAACCTGAGGCGCGGATGAATTGCTTTGCATCCTCGATATTTCCGATAGTCCGCGGCAATCTTTTGACAAACGCACGACTCTGTTCGGCGAACACCGCAGTTCGCTCCTCCAGATCATAAGGCTTCGAATTTTCCTGATCGCTCATTGGAGATAGTTTCTTGTCATTTGATATTCGGATTTGTTTCGGATTTCGATATTCGGATTTCGGATTTCCCTCATTCGTACCGTAGTGCTGCGACTGGATCGAGGCGCGATGCTGTCCAGGCCGGCGCAAATCCCGAGAACAAGCCCGTCAGTACGGAAACAATCATGCTTAAGAACACCAGGCCGACCGAGAAATGGATTGGAAAAGACGGGAAAGCTTTGCCGATGCCGAAGCACATTAGATAAGCAAACGCGAGGCCGATAAATCCGCCGAGGAGACAAAGCGCTGTCGATTCGATCAGGAATTGCAACAGGATCGTTCGCCGCCGCGCGCCGAGTGCTTTGCGCGTTCCGATTTCCTTCGTGCGCTCTTTCACACTCACGAACGTGATGTTCATGATCCCGATCGCGCCGACGAAAAGCGACAGACCGGTGATAAACAGCCCGGCGATCGCAATTGAGTTTTTCACTGGATCAAGCGTGCTTTTGAAGGCCTGTTGCTCGTTGATCGAGAAATCGTCCTTTTTCTCCGGAGGCAATCCGCGCACGCGCCGCATCAAACCGGTGAGCTCGTCCTTAGCTTCGGCGAGCTTGGTCTTGTCTTTGACTTTCACGCGCACGTCAGAATCGCTTTTGGCCGAAAAATATTTGTTAAACGCGCCCAGCGGCATCGCCGCCATCGAGTCCCAACTGAACAAACCGAGAAAAGTGCCCTGTCGCGTGTTTACGCCGACGACTTTGAACAATTGCCCATTGATCAGTACCGATTTGTCGATCGGGCTTTCGGAAGGGAAAAGCGCGTCAGCTACGTCGTAGCCGATTACCACAACACTGGCGCCGCCACGCGATTCGAGCTCGTTGAAGAATCGCCCCGCTGTACAATCGATTGTCGAGGTTACGATAAAATCCGAGGTGGTGCCGAGAACGAAGACATTGTTCACCTGGTTTCCGCCATACTTAATCGATCGCATCAAACTCGACGTCGGCACAGCGATAACGAGGTTCGAGTTCGGGGTCGCCGCGATCATCCGGTTCAAAGTCTCGGCGTATTCGGTTTTGATCTTTTTGCGATCCCGGTAGTTCCACCAGTCGTCCACCGGCTTCCACGGCCATTGAGTTACATAGAGGACGTCATCACCGAGCACAGCCATGCTTTTATCAAAACCTATCGATATGCCGTTCACGGCAGTGCCCATCAACGTGACGGCGATAATGCCGATGATAACTCCGAGTGCCGTGAGCGTTGAGCGCGTCAGGTTCGAGCGCATTTGCGCGGCAGCGATTTTCCAACTCTCGCTCAGCTCGTAGAGAAAACGTTTCATGTCGATGTTATTTCGGCAATCGGCATGTCGACCTCAGGAATAAATCCGGCGTGATCCATCTCAATGAGTCCATCGCGCAAATGCATCGTACGACGCGCGTGCGCTGCGATATCCCGTTCGTGCGTCACGAGGATGATCGTGTTGCCCCGCTCATAAAGATTCTCAAACAACTCCATGATTTCGTCGCCCGTTTTCGAATCGAGATTACCGGTCGGTTCGTCGGCGAGAATAATCGACGGCCCGTTAACGAGCGCACGCGCAATCGCGACGCGCTGACGTTGACCGCCGGAAAGCTCGTTGGGTTTGTGATGAATGCGATCGCCGAGGCCGACGTCTGTCAGCACCTGGGTCGCGCGTTCCATGCGACGTTCGGGCTCGATTCCCGCGTAAATGAGCGGCAGCTCAACGTTACGCAACGATGTCGATCTCGGGAGAAGGTTGAACGTTTGAAACACGAAACCGATCTCGCGATTGCGAACGGCCGCGAGTTCGTCGTCATCCATTTCGGCAACGCTCTTGCCGTTGAACTCATAGCGGCCGGAAGTCGGCGTATCCAGGCAACCCAGCATGTTCATAAGCGTGGACTTACCACTGCCGCTTGGCCCCATGATAGCGATGTATTCGTTGCGATGAATCTGCAGGGTCACGCCGCGCAGCGCATGAACGACTTCCTCGCCCATCACGTAGTCTTTGGTGATGTTCTCAATGTCGATCACGACCGGGCCGCGCGATCTGATTGAATTTCGAGTCTCCATCGCAACGTCGACAGTCGCTCGTCGAGATTACTTCATCCCTTCTTTGTCGAGGGCTACCTTGGCGCCCTCCTTCAACTTCCGGCTGATCGCGCTATAACTTCCCGAGATCACTTCGTCGCCGGGCTGAATGCCACTCTTGATTTCGGTGTAAGTGTCGTCGGAAATTCCAGTCGTCACTTTCACCAACTGAGCCTTGTTCCCTTTTTTGAGGAACACGACCTTGGACACTTTTTCGCGCTCTTCTTTCTGTGCCGCTTTCTCCGCCCGCTCATTGACGAACTCCGCATTGTTATCGCCCTTGTCGCGCTGCGCGACCTTCTGCTTTTTCTTTTCGATTTCTTCCGGACTCAAATTGCTGTCACCGGTGCGAATGGTCACGGCCTGCATCGGCACGGCCACGACATCTTTCACTTCGTTCGTGTGGACTTCCGCAGTGCAACTCAGCGCGGGCTTTAACGTCACATCGGTGTCTTCGATGCGAATTTTTACTTCAAAGTTGGTGACCTCTTCCTGTGTGCCGGTGCCGGTCGTCTTTCCAGTGTTAGCGATCTGGTAAACGGTGCCGTGAAATTTACGATCACCGTAGGCATCGATTTTGACTTCAGCCTTGTCACCCACCTTCACATTGACAACGTCGTTCTCGTTGACATCGACGCGCGCTTCCATGTGACTGAGGTCAGCGACGCGCATCACTTCCGTGCCGGCAAATTGTCCCGTGGCCACAAGGCGTTCGCCCTGTTTGCTGTTAAGAACTGTGACTGTGCCATCGATGGGCGAATAAATTGTCGTCTTCGACAATTGATCGCGCGCCTGACTCGAGCCTGCCTCCGCCCGTTCGATTTCATGCAGCGAGCTTTCATAAGTGTTGATCGCTGCTTCCTGTTGTTCCACCAGGGCTTTGTACGAATCCGGCCGGATCCGCACGAGTAAATCGTCTTTCTTCACAGCTTTTCCATCTTCCACCGGCAGCTCAATGATTTCGCCCGCGACCTCCGGGGAAATTTTTACCTCTGTTTCAGGCTGAACTTTTCCTGTCGCCGAAACCGTTTGCACGATGGTTTTGCGAATCGCCTTTTCCGTTGTGACCGGAATGGGCTTCTCACGCTTGTTCCAAATGATCGAGGCGACGATACAAAGCACGATCAGGCCGACCGAACCGAAAATGATTTGCTTCTTGCGCCGGGCACGACGCTGCTTCGCGGTCAGAGGCGCCGGGACAGGTGTGCTTACGGTTTGGTGCATTGTAGGAGCGGTTCTTGGGGTGAAAGCGTCAGGGTTAGTTGGTTGTTGGACTCTTGCAAACGAAATCCCGTTCATGATAACGTTGAGATGCAGCCAGAAAGGGCTTTGGATTCAGCTAATTGCCGCTTCCTTCGTTGACCCTGTCCGCTGATTCCACGGATCGATGCCGTGGCGAGCCCCAATTTGCTCAATTGCCCATCCCGCGTGCTCTGCGATCAAAGGCTCCGGGTCGGCCGCCGCGCGTTCGAGCGCCGGAAGATCGGACACGTCGCCTGCATTGCCCAAGGCGACGCATACATTGCGGAGAAAGCCGCGGCGCTTAATTCGTTTGATCGGCGAATTTTTAAAAAGCTGGCGGAACTCCGCGTCGGTTAGTTGTAAGTATTCCCGTAACGACGTGCGGGTCGTCGATTTGCGCGCCGAGAAAGCCGTTTCGTGAGAAATTTGAGCGAACCGGTTCCAAGGACAGACATCCAGACAATCGTCGCATCCGAAGATCCGATCTCCGATAAGCGGTCGAAGCTCCAGCGGGATGGAACCTTTCAGCTCGATTGTAAGGTAAGAAATACATCGACGTGCATCGAGTCGATGAGGAGCGCTGATTGCGCCAGTCGGGCACGCTTTGATGCAGCGATCACACGTTCCGCAGCGATCCGGGACTGGGTCGTCCGGCGGCAATTCGATCGTGGTCAAAATCTCTGCGAGAAAGAACCATGTCCCGAGCTGCTCATCGATCAGCATGGTGTTTTTGCCGTGCCAGCCAATGCCGGATTGGGCTGCGTGGTCACGTTCCAGAATCGGACCAGTATCCACGTAACATTTTTGCTGTCCACCAAAGTCGCGGAGAAACTGGTCGATCTTGTCGAGCTTTGCCTCAATCACATCGTGATAGTCATCGCCCAACGCGTACCGCGCGATCCTGCCTGTAGCAGCAGTCTGCCTGCCGCGCCGGAGCTTTGCGGAGGCGGGCGACCGCCGAATTTCTTCCCCCTGAAAATAATTCAGCGCTAGGACAACAATCGACTTTGCGCCGGGCAAAACTTTCTGTGGATCACAACGCTTTTCTTCGCCGCGCTGCATGTAATTCATTTCGCCGTGTGCGCCCTCGCGCAGCCATTCACGAAATTCAGTTGCATGCGCCGGCTTGGCGCAAGCCGCTATGCGACACGAGTCGAAACCAAACTCACGCGTTACCGCGACGAGATCCTGTTTTAATTCCTGGCTCGATATTCGCGTTGCCCGGTTCTCAATGTCAGACTTCACCTTTATTCTCCGATTGGGAAATTCCGAATGTTCTTCATGATCAATTCCGCGATTTCTTCAGGATTCTTTTGGGAAACGTCCACTCGCAGATCACTTGCTTTTCTGTACAGCGGTTCGCGAGTTTGCTGTAATTCGGACAGCGACGCTCGCGGATTCGCAGTTCGTAATAGGGGCCGATCGCGCAAGCGACGAATCCGCGCGCGAAGCGTTGCCCCATCAGCATCGAGCCAGACGACTGTGCCAATTTGCTTCAAGAGATCCATATTTTCTGCGCGCAAGACAATGCCGCCTCCTGTCACGATAATAGCCGGTTCTTTTCGGGGCAATGAAAGCAGTGTTTCCGTTTCCTGGTTACGGAAATATTCTTCGCCGCGTTTCGCAAAAATTTCGTCGATGGGCATCCCCAATCTTAACGAAATCATTTCGTCCGTATCGAATCGCGGAAACCCTGTCTTCTCCTCCAGCACTTTTCCGACAAGGGATTTCCCCGTCCCCATCATACCGATAAGGACGATCGATCTGTCGCCGAGCTTCACGCTGCAATATCAACGAGCAAAGGCGATTTCCAAATCGGCCGCAATTGCGTTGAACGCTAGAATTCTGTAGGAGAACCTGTTAGCTTCCTTCGAATTCATATGGCTCAAATTAACCCCCTTGTCGCCATTATCATGGGCAGCAAATCGGATTGGGAAACGATGCGGCACGCTGCGGAAACGCTCGATGATCTTGGTGTGCCAAACGAAGCGCGTGTGTTGTCAGCTCATCGCACCCCGGATGCGACCACAGAGTTTGCGCGCAAAGCGGCGGATCGCGGCTTGCGGGTCATCATTGCTGGTGCAGGCGGCGCAGCGCATTTGGCTGGAGTGATTGCTGCTCACACGTGGCTGCCCGTTCTCGGTGTTCCGATTCAATCGAACCTCCACGGACTCGACTCGCTCTTATCGACAGCCCAAATGCCGGGCGGTATTCCCGTCGGCACATTGGCGATTGGGGAAGCGGGCGCAAAAAACGCCGCGCTTCTCGCCGCTGCGATTCTGGCTACGTCTGACGAGACGATTCGCCAAAGATTGGAAGCCTTCCGCCGGAAACAGTCCGAAGCGGTACTGGCCGCAAAGTTGCCAAAGTGAAAACGGTGATTTCAACCGACCGCGCTGCGGCGGTTGAACTGCTGCGCAAAGGCGAGATTGTCGCATTGCCGACGGAAACCGTTTACGGACTGGCTGCTGATGCGCTGAACCCGATTGCTGTCGCGAAAATCTTTGAAGCAAAGGAACGTCCGCGCTTCGATCCGCTCATCGTTCACCTTCCGAGCCGCGACTGGCTTGGGAAAATTGTGGATCTTCCGGTGCAAGATCGGCAACTGATCTTAAAGCTGGCCGACAAGTTTTGGCCCGGACCGTTCACGATGGTTTTACAGAAACGCGAAATTGTTCCCGAAATTGTGACAGGGGGTCTCGATACAGTCGCGGTGCGAATTAGCGTGCATCCAGTGTTCGCCGAAATCGTCTGTGAATTGGATCAGCCGCTGTCTGCTCCGAGCGCGAATCGATTCGGCTGTGTCAGCCCAACAACCGCGCAGCATGTCATGGACGACCTTGGCGGACGAATCCCGCTCATCATCGACGGGGGGGCAACGGAGCATGGAATTGAATCGACCGTCGTCGCTGTTCGCGGCGGCAAGATCGACATCCTGCGCCGTGGGCCGACTACAGCCGAACAATTATCCGAATTTGGAAAGATCGACATCGTCATGCCAAGCCGGAAGATCTCTGCCCCGGGGCAACTAGCCTCGCATTATTCGCCGAAAACGCCGTTGCGTCTAATTGACAATGCCGAATCATTTTTGCCGCAAGAAAACCAGCGCGTCGGCTTGCTAGCGTGGAATCCGGTGGAACCGGCGAAAAAATTCGCGGCAGTTCGCCTTTTAAGTGAGAGGCAAGACCTTCGCGAAGCAGCCGCGAATCTCTTCCGCCACTTGCGCGAACTCGATCAATCCGCCCTCGATCTTATCGTTGCGGAACGAGTTCCCTATCGGGGACTCGGCGCGGCGATTCTTGATCGCCTCGAGCGTGCGTCGCACGACCAGCCTGTCGTGCCAGACACGCTTGAATAAATCCTTTGAAGAGCGGGTGCGGTTTGTTTGGTTTGCTTTGGAACTCGGGGTGATACTGGCAGCCAACAAAATAGGGGTGATCGCGCAACTCGATCAATTCTGCGAGCGCGCCGTCGGGTGATGTACCTGAAATCACAAAGCCTTTTTCGTTCATTCGATCGCGATATTTCATGTTGAACTCGTAGCGGTGCCGGTGTCGTTCCGTTACCTCGGTGTCGCCGTAGATTTTTTCCGCGAGCGTGCCTTTGACAATTTGTGTTGGCCACGTGCCCAGCCGCATGCTTGCACCTTTGTTACGGACGCCACGCTGCTCTTCCAGCAGCGAGATGACCGCCTCGGGAGTGTTCTTTTGAAACTCAGTGCTATTCGCGTCTTTGATTCCACAGACGTTCCTGGCGAATTCGATTGTCGCTACCTGCATGCCAAGACAAAGACCGAGATACGGAATCTTGTGCTCGCGCGCATAACGCGCAGCGTTGATTTTTCCTTCAATTCCGCGAACTCCAAATCCGCCAGGCACCAGCACACCCGCTACGTCTTTGAGTTGGGCGTCGATCTCGTGCTCCAACGATTCGGCATCGATAAGTTTCAGGTCGATTCCACAGTCTTCGCTGGCAGCCGCGTGGGTGAGCGATTCGTAGATGCTTTTGTAAGCGTCACGGACATCCATGTATTTGCCGACTACGGCGATCTTGACGCGCCTTTTTGGACTAACGATGCGTTCAACGAATTTTCGCCAGTCCGCCAGATCGAGTTCAGGAGTTTCCAGATGCAGAAGATCGCACACCAATTTGTCGAGTCCCTCGGCATGCAAAGTCAGGGGCACTTCGTAGATTGTATGTTCGACGTCGAGCTCCTCGACAACCGCTTTTTCGGAAACGCTACAAAACATCGACAGTTTTCTGCGCACATCGCGGTCGAGCGGTTTTTCGGTGCGGCAAATCAGAACTTGTGGCTGCAAGCCGATCTCGCGCAGCTTTGCTACACTTTGCTGCGTCGGCTTTGTTTTTAATTCGTGTGCTGCCTTGATGTACGGAACAAGCGTGACGTGCATGTTCACGACGTTTTGCGGGCCAACTTCGAGAATGAATTGCCGGATCGCTTCCAAAAACGGCAGACCTTCGATGTCTCCGGTAGTGCCGCCGATCTCCGTGATCACGATGTCGTATTTGCTTTCATCGGAAAGTTCGCGGATCCGATTTTTGATCACATCGGTGACGTGCGGAATTACTTGGACAGTTTTGCCCAGATAATCACCGCGTCGCTCTTTTAAAATCACGGTTTCGTAAACCTGCCCGCTGGTCAGGTTGTTGTGTCGCGTGAGAACGCAGTTGGTGAAGCGTTCGTAGTGGCCAAGATCGAGATCAGTTTCCGCGCCGTCGTTGAGCACATAAACTTCGCCGTGCTGGAAAGGATTCATCGTCCCGGGATCAACATTCAGATACGGATCAAATTTTTGGAGAACGACCCGCAGACGACGCGCTTCGAGCAGCGTGCCAAGCGACGCGGCAGTCAAGCCTTTGCCTAGCGAACTGACGACGCCACCCGTGACGAAAATGTACTTCATCGGGGTCGCGTCCTCCCTTTTGCACGAGCGAGCTTCCGCTCCAGCGCTTCCACGTCGGCCGGCGTATCCACGCCGGGGGAACCATGTTTAGTAAGGAGCACATGAACATTTACACCATTTTCCAAAGCGCGCAATTGCTCCAGCGACTCAGCGCGCTCCAGCGGGCCCGGCTTCCATTTCACGAACTGCAAGAGCGCGTCGCGCCGGAACCCATAGATGCCCTGATGACGAAGATATTTTATCTTCGAAGGATTGCGGGGGTAGGGGATCGCAGCCCGGGAAAAATAAAGTGCGCGCCTGCTTGCATCGACAACCACTTTGACCTGGTGTGGCGAGGATGCTTCGGCGCGATTCTCGAACGGATGCGCGGCAGTGACGATATCGATCTTGCGATTCGACCGGAGTTTTTCGATGACCCTGTCGATTAGATATGGGTCGATGAATGGTTCATCGCCCTGGATGTTTATGACGAACGCAAACTGTTTCGCATCGCGCGCCACTTCGGCCACCCGATCGGTCCCGCTTTGGTGTCTGGCCGAAGTTAAGGCGACTTCCGTGCCCCAATCGAAAGCGGCCCTTGCAATGCGCATATCGTCCGTTGCAACGATAAGCGCATCCAGTTTTTTTGCGCGTCGGCAACACTGCCAGACATGGCGTAGAAGTGGCCTACCAGCAATGAGATGCAGCGGTTTTCCCGGAAACCGAGTAGAACTCCAACGCGCCGGAATAATGCCAACGGCTTTATTCATGCGTTGTAGTATGGAATCCCATTCGGCGCTGATAGAGCGCCGCGACAACTGTAGCACCGGTCCGTGACCGCCGAGGCGAACGGGTAATCATCACTTTGCGGCCAGAATTATTTCTGAAGCTGCGAGTAAATCTTCGGCAATCCAGTCTGCCTTGCTGTTGGTCGAATCGCTTTGAGGTCCGGTTTTAACACGAATTGTGCGCACACCCGCATTGTGACCGCATTCGATGTCGATCTCCTTGTCGCCGATTAGAAACGACCCGAAAAGATCGATTTGGTGTTCGCGCGTCGCTTCCACGATCATTCCTGGCGCAGGCTTGCGACAACTGGAATGCTGCCCGGGAACGTCGGGGCAGAAATAAGTCGCGTCGATTAAGCCATCACCCAGTTGACGCAACACCTCCCCTTCAACCGCACGATATTGTTCGACTGTGAACAAACCGCGGCCGATGCCGCTTTGGTTTGTAATGATGAAGAGTTTGAATCCGTTCGATTTCAAACGCCGTAACGCTTCAGGCACGCCGGGAAAAACCTTCACGTCTTTTGGCTCGGAACAATAATCGCGGTCCTCTATAATGGTGCCGTCGCGATCGACAAAGACGGCGGTCGACAGCGTATCATTCATTTTCGCTGTCCTCTCGGAAACTGGCGATAAGCTCATCGCGTGTCACGGTCGCTGTTCCAAGCTTGCTGACCACAACAGCGCTTCCGTGGTTGGCGATTTCCGCCGCTTCAATCGGAGTCGCTCCGCAGACGAGTCCAAGGGTAAAGAGCGCAATGGCAGTGTCGCCGGCGCCGGAGACGTCGAAAACCTGCCGTGCCTTGGTTGGGATGTAATGCGGCGCTTCGTTCTGCTGAAAAAGCATCATGCCGTGTTCGCCGAGCGTGATGAGGACATATTTTGTTTCCCATTTCTTAAGCAGCGCTTCACCGGCGCGCCTCAGATCGGCATCTTCCGCCGGAGCCTCGTCTGGTTCTCGCCAGGGAACGCCTGAGGCGAGGAACGCTTCGGCGCGATTTGGTTTGACCACCGTGACACCGCGCCAATCAACAGAATGTCGCGGGTTGGGATCAGCCGCGACAATTTTACCGGCCGCCCGTGCTTTCTGCGCAATTTGGCAAACCAGCTCAGTCCTTACAAAGCCCTTGCCATAATCCTCGAAGATAATTGCATCGGTTTTCTGGATAGCGTTGCGGACCGCGGCGACTACTTTCGCGATCTGCTCGGGCGATGGGCTGACAATTTTTTCGCGATCGACACGAACCACTTGTTGATGGAGTGCGATGATGCGGGTTTTGACAATCGTGCTCAAGGTTTCATCCTCGATGGCATTGGATGTATCAATATTCTGCGCAGTTAATAACTCCCGGAGTTGCTGGCCGCTGCGATCTTTACCGAGCATTCCGATGACGGCGACGCCGTGGACGAACTCACGCAGATTACGGGCAACGTTGGCCGCTCCCCCGGGGTAAAACGATTCTCCCGTTACCTCGACCACCGGCACAGGCGCTTCCGGCGAGATGCGGCCGACTTTTCCCCAGACAAATTCGTCCAGCATCAGGTCACCGATTACCGTGATCCGCATGGAAGGCGCGCGATCGAGAATCTGCTGGAGCCGGTTCAGATCCATCGGGAATGAAGGTGGTGATGCCGCCGGGGCAGCAATGTAGTTCGATTAAAGAGAGTCAAAATGTTTTATGCAGCGATTTGTGTACGGCAGCGGTTCCGGTTAAGGTTCGCTCCATTAAATCCCGAATACGAACCCGAAATCAACAGTCGAAGCTGCCAATGATTCCGTTTACCAGACATTTGAAGTTGAGCGTAGGTGCACTCTGTGGCCTTGCACTGTGCGCAAATGGCGCCCAAGCGCCACAGCACATCAATATTAAACAATTGTCCACGACTGTGGAAGACGTTGTCGTGCCGCTGCCAAACGAAATTTTTGGCGCGCTGAACAAACTGGGCACGGTCAACTGGAAGGAACACGTTCGCAGCGATAAGGGACCGAATTTTACCGAGCGGCCGCGTATCGCCCTTCTGCTCGGGACGCTGATTGCCGATGGTTTTATCGCTGTGCAAGCGGAAGACACAGCGGCTGTAAAAGACATTGGCCAGCGGGTCCTGACACTGGCGAAGGGGATCGGTGTGGGAAATTCAATAACGCCACATGCGAAGGCGATCATCGACGCGGCAGACAAGCGTAAGTGGGAAAACGTGCGCCAGGAACTGGATCGCACCCAGAACAGCGTGCAACAGGCGATGAACGAAGTGCACGATGAAAAATTGTCGCAGCTTGTGAGCCTGGGCGGGTGGTTACGTGGCACAGAAGTCTTGACGTCGGTGGTGAAGGAGCATTTTTCCATCGATGGCGCCGAGCTGCTGCACCAGCCCGATCTTCTTTCCTATTTTCAGACACGGCTCCAGGCAATGCCCGAGTTCAATCTCCCAATTATCCGCCAGATTCAAGACGCGCTCGTCGAGGTGAAACCTTTAATCGACGTCGGTGATCGGCGGATTCCCGCCGAATCAGTCAAGAAAGTCAATGAGATCACGACGCGGCTAGGCCACGGCATCGTGACGAGAGATTAAGAAATTTCCATGAACGGCTTCGCAAAAGTCCTCCTCCGCACGAGTTCTCTGCTGCTGGCCCTTATGGCACTGCGGCCTGCGATTTTCGCGTCTGTGGATGACGCGCAGTCATTTGCGCTCCAAGCTGCAGAACCTTACGTGAAGCAAGGATTTCAGGTGCGTGAGGATTACTGGGGAGGCGATCTTGGTTCTGGAGAAAAAAAAGCAGTGCGGCAGCAATTGTTTAAAGGAAACGAATATTGGTTCTGGTTGGGAACGGAAGTCGATCGCGCAAAGGTCTCCGTTCATGTTTATGATTCGGACGGAAAGCTGGCGGAAGAATCAGACGGATGGGAGAAAGGGCACTTCGCAGGTGCGCACGTGATCCCAAAAGCTACCGGCAGCTACTTTATCATAGTCAGTGTTGAGGAATCGCCAGAAGAACGGACGCACTGGGCACTGGTGTATGGCTTCCGGTAAAGGAAGTAGATGTCGATCTTGGGCCTTCGGCATAAGTTAAAGTCGCGCTCGGAGAGCGTGCCACATTGATGACTGAAACGCGGACTTTGCAGTTTGAGAGCCCACGCGCTTTGCAGTCGCTCTACGCCAGTGACATTAAACTTTTGAAGACCCTTGAGGACTCCCTTGGTGTGAAAGTAACCACCCGTGAGGGATGGGTGAAACTGGAGGGAGACCCAAGCCGCGTCGATAAAGCGCAGCAGGTATTCGAACAACTTGAGAAAGCGCGCCAGCAAGGCGTGGATATTCAAAAACACGAATTTAATTATGCCGTTAACGCCGTGACCGAGGGACACGATAAGAACCTTGGCGACATTGTTTCGGCAAAAATCACAACCTCGTTGCGCAAGCCGCCGATTGTAGCGCGCAGCGCGAATCAGCGCGCGTACGTTGAAGCAATTCGAAATCACGACGTCGTTTTTGGAATCGGACCGGCCGGCACCGGCAAGACTTATCTGGCCGTCGCAATGGCCGTGGCGGCGCTGAAAAAGGAACAAGTGGCGCGCATCATCTTAACGAGACCAGCCGTGGAAGCCGGCGAAGCGCTGGGCTTTCTCCCGGGCGACCTCGAACAAAAGATTACGCCGTATCTGCGTCCGCTTCATGATGCATTGCGTGAGATGCTGGAGTCGGAGGAAATGGAACGGGCGATCGCGCGACAGACCATTGAAGTAGCTCCGCTGGCATATATGCGAGGACGCACCTTGAATAATGCTTTTGTCATCCTGGACGAGGCTCAAAATACTACCACCGAGCAGATGTTCATGTTGCTGACGCGAATCGGTTTGAATTCCAAATGCGTGGTGACCGGCGACGTCACACAAATTGATTTGCCGGCCAACAAACGCTCCGGCGCAGTCGAGGCATTGCAGGCATTGAAAACCGTGCCGGGAATTGCGACTGTGTATTTCACCGAGCGCGACGTTGTGCGGCACGAGCTGGTGCGCGCTATCATCGGCGCATACCAGCAGCACCGCTCGCCCGCGCCGGCAGCGCGCAAATAAGCAACGATATGTTTGATTTTCTAAGACGTGGGCGGCTAGTCAAACGCGGCCTGGCCTCGCGAAAGACTCGGCGTCGACGGGCACGAAGCGAACTGATGCGCGGTCTCGATTACTCGCCGTATGTGAAGGTTTTCGTTTTTGCGATGTTTGCAGGAGGCCTCGCATTTCTGGTCTTTAGCGGCCAACAGCCGGAACCGACGAAGAATTTTGTGATTGCACTGCTGGTTCTGGCCACCGCAATCACGCAGCTTTGGATCAACCAACCAAAGAGCTTTTCGCAAAACTCGCTCATTCTCCTTGTCTTTGGCGTTATTCTTGTGCAGTTGGCTGCTACTAAACTGCTGCTGGTGATGTGTAACAGCGGCAGCTACAAATTCTTAAAACCGGAAATGGGCGGACTAATCACGCCTTACGCGTTTGCGCCACTGGTGTTGAGTGTGTTGCTGGGCCGCCAGCACGGCCTCTATGCCGCGTTTTTCGTAAGTTTATGGAGTAGCATGTTGTTTGGTCCAATTGACGCCCCTCTCTTAATAACCAGTCTTATCAGCGGATTCACCGCCGTCTCTCTTACGTTGCAGGTGCGACAGCGCAGCAAATTGATCCGGGCTGGATTGAGTGTCGGCCTCGCGATCTGGTTGTTGTCGCTGACGTTTGGTTTGATCGGGCCGATCAACTGGTTTTACCCGACGGCAAATGACTGGGGAATGATCGGGTTCCAAAGCGCTCTCGCCATCGGCAATGGCATCGTCACGGCAACAATCGTTGGCGGCGCGCTGCCGATGCTCGAGAATCTGTTTGGAATCACAACGGACATTTCCTGGCTGGAAGCGTCCGATCTCAATCACCCATTGCTGCGCCGCATGACCATCGAAGCGCCGGGCACGTATCATCACAGTCTGGTCGTGGCCAACCTCGCTGAAGCCGCTGCGGAAGCGATCGGCGCAAATGCGACGCTTTGCCGCGTCTGTTCTTATTTTCACGATGTCGGCAAACTGGTGAAACCTGAATACTTCACCGAGAACATGAGCTTCGAACGCAATCCGCACGATGACCTCGCACCGACGATGAGCGCGTTGATCATCATCGCGCATGTAAAGGAAGGCGTGGATCTCGCGCTAAAGTACCGGCTAAACCAACGCATCATCGATATTATCCAGGAGCATCACGGCACATCGCTGGTCCGCTATTTTTATCAAC
>WNGE01003573.1_pt1 | contig 18303 bp, 17 predicted proteins | sample 5400651 | NCBI WGS metagenome assembly WNGE01 (sample SAMN13153370, study PRJNA577476) | soil metagenome | isolation source: 60 cm soil or saprolite under grassland replicate 2 | place: USA:California | collected 2016-06-15
AGGTCACCTTCGACATCGACGCCAACGGCATCGTGAACGTGTCCGCCAAGGACCTGGGCACGGGCAAGCAGCAGTCGGTGCAGATCACCGGCGGGTCCGCGCTGCCCAAGGACGACATCGAGAAGATGGTCAGGGACGCCGAGGAGTACGCCGAGGAGGACCGCAAGCGCCGCGAGGAGGCCGAGGTCCGCAACCAGGCCGACTCGCTGGTGTACCAGACCGAGAAGTTCCTCGGTGAGAACGAGGAGAAGGTGCCCGAGGACATTAAGTCCGAGGTGCGCGAGGCGCTGGCCGAGGTGAAGAAGGCTCTGGAGAGCAACGACACCGAGGCCATCAAGACCGCCAGCGAGCGGGCCGCGCAGGTCAGCCAGAAGATGGGGACCGCCATCTACCAGCAGGCCCAGGCGCAGCAGTCCAGCTCGCAGTCCGAGTCGGCCGGCGGCAGCAGCGGCACCCAGGATGACGACGAGGTCGTCGAGGCCGAGATCGTCGACGAGGGTGACAGCGAGAGCGAGAAGCGCTAATGCCAGCTTCCGAGGAAACGGGCTCCGGTCCGGTCGTTCATGACCACCGGCGCATCGACCCGGTTACCGGCCAGGTCCGGGGGAAGCACGCGGCGTCCAAGCCGGCCGGCACCAGAGGTGCCGGCCGGCCGGCCCCCGGCCCCGGGGCAGCAGGTACCCAGGCGGACGGTACCCAGGCGGACGGTACCCAGGCGGACGGTACCCAGGCGGGCGGTCCGGCAGAGGACCAGCCCGAGGACCAGCACGACAAGCATGAGGAACGGGACGCCGCGACCACGCAGGAGTCCCCAGAAGAGGCCTCGGAAATGGTGACAGGGCAGGTAATCAAGGACGGCAAGCAGGCCGCCGACGTGGCGGCCCAGCTGGCCGAACGGACCGCCGACCTGCAGCGGCTGCAGGCGGAGTACGCCAACTACCGCAAGCGCGTCGACCGCGACCGGGCCGCCGTCCAGGAGCAGGCCATCGTCAAGACGCTGACCGGGCTGATCCCTGTGCTCGACGCCATCAACCAGGCGCGGGAGCACGGTGAGCTATCCGGCGGCTTCGAGAAGGTCGCCGACTCGCTGCTGGCGGCGCTCGGCCGGCTCGGCCTGGCGGCTTACGGAGAAAAGGGCGACCCGTTCGACCCGAAGATCCACGAGGCGCTGACCTATACAGATTCGCCTGACGTCGCCGAGGACACTTGCGTTGAGATCATATTTCCCGGATACAAGGTCGGGGACAGGATCCTGCGGCCCGCCAAGGTCGCCGTCGCGGCACCCGCGACGGGTCCGGACGGCGCCAGCAACGAAACCGAGTGGCCGGACGCCGAGGAAGGAAACTAGACAGCCGAGGCAGGCGGGATGAGCACTAAAGACTTCCTCGAGAAGGATTACTACAAGGCCCTGGGGGTCGCCAAGACCGCCAAGCCGGCCGAGATCAAGGCGGCGTACCGCAAGCTGGCACGCAAGTACCACCCGGACGCGAACAAGGGTGACGCCTCGGCCGAGGAGCGGTTCAAGGAGATCTCCGAGGCGTATTCGGTGCTGTCCGACGAGAAGCGGCGCAAGGAGTACGACGAGGCGCGCTCGCTGTTCGGCGGCGGCTTCCGGGTGCCGACCGGCTCCCGGCCCGGGCAGCAGGGCGGCTTCGGCGGCTTCGACCTCGGCGACATCTTCGGTGGAACCGCGGACGGCGGCGGCGGAGGCCTGGGCGACATCTTCGGCGGGGTCTTCAACCGCGGCCGGACGACCACCCAGAACCGGGCGCGCCGCGGCGCCGACGTGGAGACCGAGACCACGCTGACCTTCAGCGACGCGATCGACGGGACCACGGTGGCGCTCCGGCTGACCGGCGAGGGTCCCTGCCCGACCTGCCACGGCACCGGCGCCAAGGCGGGCACCGTGCCGCGGATGTGCCCGTCCTGCCAGGGGACCGGGCAGTCGAGCAGGAACCTCGGCTCGTTCGGCATGTCCGAGGTCTGCAAGGAATGCCACGGCCGCGGCCTGGTCGTGGACGACCCCTGCCCGGCGTGCACGGGCAGCGGCCGGGCGATGAGCTCGCGCACCATCCAGGCGCGCATCCCGGCCGGGGTGGCGGACGGCCAGCAGATCAAGCTGGCGGGCAAGGGCGCTCCGGGCGAGCGCGGCGGGCCGACCGGCGACCTGTACGTCCGGGTGCACGTGAAGCCGCACCCGGTGTTCGGCCGGTCGGCGGCCAACCTGACGGTGACCGTGCCGGTGACGTTCGCCGAGCTGACCCTCGGCGCGGAGGTCAAGGTGCCGTCGCACCGGGGCGCTCCGGTCACCATCCGGATCCCGCCGGGCACCCCGAACCGGCGGACCTTCACGGTCCGCGGCAAGGGGGTGCGCCGCAAGGACGGCACCACCGGCAACATGCTCGTCACCGTCGAGGTGATGGTGCCGAAGGACCTGAACAGCAAGGCGCGCAGCGCGATCGAGGAGCTGCGTGAGGCCACGGCCGGCCAGGACCCGCGCGAGGACCTGCTCGAGCGGGCCAAGGAGGCCTGAAGAGGTGAGATGACATGAGCAATCCCTACGAGCTCTCTGATGACATGCCGGTGTACGTCATCTCCGTGGCCGCCCAATTGTCCGAGATGCACCCGCAGACCCTCCGCGCCTACGACCGGCTCGGCCTGGTATCACCGGGCCGCAGCCAGGGCCGGGGGCGGCGCTACTCGATGCGGGACATCCTGGCGCTGCGCGAGATCCAGCGGCTGTCCCGAGAGGGCGTGAACCTCAGTGGCATCAAGATGCTCCTGGACCAGCACCGGGAGCTCGAGCAGGCGCGCAGGCTCGTCGCCGAGCTGCACGCCGAGGTCGCCCAGCTGCGGGTGGAGCTCGAATCCACCCGCGCCGTGGCGGCCCGGCTGGCCGAGCTGCGCCGTAGTGGCAGTGACATCCGATCCGGGCGCGAGGGCCGCGAAGGGCTCGTGCCGGTGCGCAGCGCCCGGGTCGCGGTCTGGGAACCGATAACTGGGCAGTCCGGCGAATCCGGGCCGCCCAGAGGAGATAAATAGATGGACGACAAGCTCACTCACAAGAGCCAGGACGCGCTGTCCACCGCGGTGCGGCGCGCGGCGGCGGACGGCAGCCCACAGGTTGAGCCGCTGCACCTGCTCCTGGCACTGCTGGAGCAGGAGGAGGGCACCACCGCCCCGCTGCTCCGCGCCGTCGGCGCCGACCCGGCGCTGGTCGCCAAGCAGGCCGAGGAGCGGCTCGGCCGGCTGCCGCGCGCCCGCGGCGCCACGCTGAGCGCGCCGGAGATGTCCCGCCCGCTGCTGTCCGCGGTCGCCACCGCGTCCAGCCGGGCCAAGCAGCTGAACGACGAGTACATCTCGACCGAGCACCTGCTGGTCGGCCTGGCCGCCGACGGCGGCGAGGCCAAGGCCGTGCTGGCCGCGGCGGGCGCCACGCCCGACGCGCTGCTCGAGGCGTTCGGCCAGATCCGCGGCAGCGCCCGGGTCACCAGCCAGGACCCCGAGGACACGTACAAGGCGCTGGAGAAGTTCGGCGTCGACCTGACCAAGTCGGCCAGGGACGGCAAGCTGGACCCGGTCATCGGCCGGGACGCCGAGATCAGGCGGGTCATCCAGGTGCTGTCCCGGCGGACCAAGAACAACCCGGTGCTGATCGGCGAGCCCGGCGTGGGCAAGACCGCGGTCGTCGAGGGCCTGGCCCAGCGGATCGTGGCCGGCGACGTGCCCGAGTCCCTGCGGAACAAGCGGCTGATCGCGCTGGACCTCGGCTCGATGGTGGCCGGGGCCAAGTACCGCGGCGAGTTCGAGGAGCGGCTCAAGGCCGTGCTGAACGAGATCAGGCAGAGCGACGGCCAGGTCGTCACGTTCATCGACGAGCTGCACACGGTGGTCGGCGCGGGCGCGGCCGAGGGCGCGATGGACGCGGGCAACATGCTCAAGCCGATGCTGGCCCGCGGCGAGCTGCGCATGGTCGGCGCGACCACGCTGGACGAGTACCGGGAGCGGATCGAGAAGGACCCCGCCCTGGAGCGCCGGTTCCAGCAGGTGCTGGTGGGCGAGCCCTCGGTCGAGGACACGATCGCGATCCTGCGCGGGCTCAAGGGCCGCTACGAGGCGCACCACCAGGTGCAGATCTCGGACGCGGCGCTGGTCGCCGCGGCCGCGCTGTCCGACCGGTACATCACCGCGCGGTTCCTCCCGGACAAGGCCATCGACCTGGTCGACGAGTCCGCCTCCCGGCTCCGGATGGAGATCGACTCCCAGCCGGTCGAGATCGACGAGCTGCGGCGCGTCGTGGACCGGCTGAAGATGGAGGAGCTCGCGCTGGCCAACCAGGAGGACGCGGCCAGCAAGGACCGGCTCGAGCGGCTGCGCGCCACCATGGCCGACCGGCAGGAGCAGCTGAACGCGCTGGTCGCCCGCTGGGAGCAGGAGAAGGGCGGCCTGAACAAGGTCGGCGAGCTGAAGAAGCGGCTGGACGAACTCGACGGCCAGCTCGAGCGCGCCGAACGCGACCACGATCTGGAAGCCGCCGCACGCCTGCGGCACGGCGAGATCCCCGCGGTCAGGGAGCAGCTGGAGGAGGCGAGCAACGCCGCCCGTTCGGCCCAAATGGACGGGACCGGCGCGGCCGGGATCCCGGCTACGGCGCCCATGGTGAAGGACGAGGTCGGCCCCGACGACGTGGCCGACGTGGTGTCCTCCTGGACCGGCATCCCGGCCGGGCGGCTGCTCGAGGGCGAGACGGCCAAGCTGCTCCGGATGGAGTCCGAGCTCGGCCGGCGGGTGATCGGCCAGGCGCGGGCCGTGCAGGCGGTCTCCGACGCGGTGCGGCGCGCCCGGGCCGGCGTGTCCGACCCGGACCGGCCCACCGGCTCGTTCCTGTTCCTCGGGCCGACCGGCGTGGGCAAGACCGAGCTGGCCAAGGCGCTCGCCGAGTTCCTGTTCGACGACGAGCGGGCCATGATCCGGATCGACATGAGCGAGTACAGCGAGAAGCACTCGGTCGCCCGGCTGATGGGCGCCCCGCCCGGTTACGTGGGCTACGAGGAGGGCGGCCAGCTCACCGAGGCGGTCCGCCGCCGGCCCTACACCGTGGTCCTGCTGGACGAGGTGGAGAAGGCGCACCCGGAGGTCTTCGACGTCCTGCTGCAGGTGCTCGACGACGGGCGGCTGACCGACGGCCAGGGCCGCACGGTGGACTTCAGGAACACCATCTTGGTGCTGACCTCCAACCTGGCGTCGCAGTTCATCGCGGACCCGGCCTTCGGAGACGAGGCGGCCAAGCGGGACGCGGTGCTGGCCGCGGTGCGTTCGGCCTTCAAGCCCGAGTTCCTGAACCGGCTCGACGACGTGATCGTCTTCGACGCGCTGTCCACCGGCGAGCTCACCCGGATCGTGGACCTGCAGGTCGACCGGCTGGCCGCGCGGCTGGCCGGGCGGCGGCTGACGCTGACCGTGACCGCCGCGGCCCGGGAGTGGCTGGCGCTGACCGGCTTCGACCCGGTGTACGGCGCGCGGCCGCTGCGCCGCCTGGTGCAGGCGGCCGTGGGCGACCAGCTGGCCAGGTCGCTGCTATCCGGCGAGATCGGTGACGGCGACGAGGTGGTGGTCGACGTCGACCAGGCCCGCGACGCGCTCAGCGTCACTAGGGCCGAACGGGCCGAGGTCGCTCGCTAGCCTGTCGGCGCTAGTTTGCCAGGGCCGGTCCTGTCCGCGGGGTGTTAGTTACCCGCGGCGGGGCCGGCCTTCTTGTCGTCCAGCAGCTTGTCGTAGTCATCCTCGGGCATGCCCAGGTCGACCCGGAGCCGGTAGCGCAGCCGGAGCAGCAGCTGGAGCTCGTCCCGGTCCTCGCCGGCCAGGCAGGCGTCCACGCCGGCCGTGGCCCAGTCGAGGGCGCCTTCGAGGTCACCTTGCTCGGTGAGGAGTTCGGCCACCAGGTCGCAGGCACGCGGCAGGGTGCGGGCGTCCGACTCGCGCACCTCGCGGAGCAGGTCGTCGGCGGCGTCGGTCCGGCCGAGGGCGAACATCGCCCGGGCCAGCGAGACCCGCGGGTCGTCGAAGGTCGGCCCGCGGTCGGCGATGGCCTTCTCGAACTGCTCCACCGCCTCGGCGGGGTCGTCGGCGAGCAGCCACTGCTCCCCCGCCCGCATGTGCGCCTCGGCGCGGGACATGCCACCCGCGGTCGCCTGGACCGCCAACCGGCTCATCCGCACCGCGGCCCGCTTGTGGTTGCCGGTCCGCGCCGCGTTGACCTCGATGGCGTCGAACAATTCGCCGGACAACACAACCACGTTGTCCACCCTACCCACCGCTGCCATGGACAATCCGGGCGTCGATTCTTTTACCGCGGCTTACCGGCGGGTCCGCTCGAGGGCGTCCCAGAATCCGCGGCGCAGCGCGTGCCGGACCTCGTCGTGCAGCAGGAAGTCGATCGGCAGCGCCGAACCCTGCAGCAGCCGGGCCTCCAGGTCCGACGGCATGCGCGGCTTGCGGGCCAGCACCGCCTCCAGCCACAGGGCCGGCGCGTCCCTGGCCACCGAACCGCCGAACTCCTGGCCCTCCTCGTGCGCCGCCTGCACCGCCTCGGACAGGCCCACGCCGGGGGCGGCGTTCGGGGGCTGGTAGGGGGACGGCCCGGCCGGGTTCACCACCGGCTGCGGGCCGCTGTAGGGGGCGCTGCGGGCCGAGCCCTGACCCTGGTTCTGGCTCTGGCCCGGGATGCCGTGCTGGGGCGGGCTGGCCGGAGTGCGCGCGGACGGCAGGCGGCGGAGCTGGCCGGGAAGCTGGCTGGTTGCGGGCTGAGTGGCGTCGGACCCTGGCGCGGGCTCGGGGGTGCCCTGCGGCGCCTGGGATGCCGGGGGCATCGGCGATACCGGGGGAACCGGCGGGGCGGGCGGGGCGTAGGCGGCGGGTTCCTCGGCGGGGCGAGCGCGGGCGGCCGGGTTCTGCGGGGCGGGCGGGACCGGTTCGGGGCGGTTCCGCGTGCTGGTCGTCGGGGCGGCGTAGATGTCCGGGCGCGACGTAAGGTCCGGCCGGGACGTGATGTCCTGGCGGGACGTGATGTCCTGGCGGGACGTGATGTCCTGGCGGGACGTGATGTCCTGGCGGGACGTGATGTCCTGGCGCGTGGCGAGTTCCGGGCGGGATGGGATGTCCTGACGGGATTGGTCCTGACGGGATTGGTCCTGACGGGACGCGATGTCCTGACGGGACGCGATGTCCTGGCGGGCGGCCGGCGGCACGTCGCCGTTGACGGCGGACGCGGCCCGCTCCTCGCGCGCCCGCTCCTCGCGCGCCCGGTCGTCCCGGGCCCGGTCGTCCCGGGCCCGGTCGTCCCGCGACGTCGAGCGGGGTAGCTGCAGCGCGGGCCGCTGGTATTCGGCCACGACCGGCGCGGTGTAGATGGCGGGGGGCGCGTGGTTCCCCGACGTGGCCGGCGCCTGCTGGTAGGACGCCGCGGGCGCGGTCGAGTGGCCGTTGGCCAGCGGCCGGACCGCGGCCAGGTCGCCGTCCTCGTCTTGACGGACGGGCTCGGCCCCGGCGACGAGTTCCACGTAGGGGCGCAGGTGGTCGCCGCTGATCTCGATGATGTCGTCGGACTCCTGGCGGAGCGCCCGGGAGATGGTCCAGTTCCCGTCCACCGCGATATGCACCAGGGTGACCCGCATGCCCAGGTCCTGGACATCGGCGATGACCTGGGCCAGGTCCTCTTCCGCGCTGACCACGAGCGCGTCGCTGATCGCGTTGTTGCGGGCCAGCGTGGTCAGGTCGCGGTGGATCTCGGTTTCCACGCCCTCGCGCCGGCCGGGGCGGATCTTCGCCACGCGGAGCTTGATGCCCGGCACGTCGGCCAGCGCGTCCTGCTCGGCGGTGCGGCGGCCGTCCACGGTGGCCTCGTACCAGTAGCAGCGCAGTACCGGCAGGCCAGAGCGTTCCCTGGCTAGGCTGGACAGCAGCTGCAGGAGTCCCTCGTAGTCCCAGGAGACCGATTCGGCCCGGCGCGTCCCGTGCACAGCCATAGCACCATCCGCGAGCACGTAGCTTGCGTCAACGAACAGCGCGCAGCGATCCACGGCCCCACCGTCCTTCCTTCGGCGCAGCGGCCAGCTGATAGGCACCGATGGCTCTAAGACTAGTGAAGTAACCTTCCCGCGGATGGCTTTCCGAGCATTCCCGCTGCCTAGAGCGCATTAGTCACGTCCAGAACCTCCGTCACCCAGGCCTCAGCCGATGCAGAGCCCTGCCGGCGGGCGGGCAGCTAGATTCCGGTCGGCTGGCCGGCCGGTTCGCCCTGTTGGCTGGGGTGGCGTGCTTGCCCGTTGGCCGGCCGGGCTCGGTGGCCTGGCTCGCTGGCTCGCTGTCGGTTGGTTGCCATTTAGATGAGTGCCGTGGCGCCCGGATGTGTTTCACAGTGGCCCCCGCTGACCCATCCATACGCTGTCATGACGGCCATGCGCTCTGCCTGAACGCAATGGAACTGGACTTTCACTGTGTCAGGACCCAGTGGAACCGGGGTTCCAGTACGTTGCGCCGCCGGGGGCGTACGCAGCACGCGCCTCGTGAGGGGACCTGCGCACCACCAGCACCGCGCGGCAGGCCGGCCAGGGGCGCGGGGTGCCGGGGCGCCGGTATCAGGAGGGGTGGTGGGTTCTGGGGATGTGGGAGGGGCTAAGGGGGTGGCGGCGGTGATCACGCCGACTAGGTAGGGGGTGCCGGCGGCGGAGAAGCTCACCGCGGGGCGGGCGGTTAGGGGCTGGGTGAACGCTGAGACTCGCGGACCGTGTCCGGTCCATGCCACCGTGTGGATCCGAACCTCCTGGCCGGCCAGAAGACCACCGAGGGGGACAGCCCAGCCCGGGTGGGCCGCGTCCACCGGATGGGCGCCGTCGAGCACCATCACCTGGCCGGACGGCGCGCCGGGATCGCCGGTTACCACGACGAGGGTCCAGCCGAGGTAGCCCGCCCCGGCCGAGTGGTTCGCCTGGGCTGGCTGGCCCGCCTGGGCGCCGCGCGGCCAGCCGGGCCAGCCGCGTGGCACCGGCGCCGTGGCGGACCAGGTACCGGAGCCGTACTGGGCGACCAGGCCGGTCACGTCGGCGAAGGCCTGGTGGACCGGAACCCGGGCCGGGCCGCGGAAGCCCAGGTCGAGCGGGGCGGCGGCCGTGATGCCGGTGACCTGCCGGGAGGGTGCCGCCGGGCCGACCGGCCGGGCAGGACGACGGCCTGGGCCTCAGGTCCCAGCCAGTGCGGGCGCAACTTTCGCCGCCCAGCCGGGCGCCCGCGGTGGTCACGGAGTACCGGCCGGACGCGGCGAACCGGGCCGGGAATCCGTCGGCCGATACTCCGGTCGTGCCGCGCGCGGTCGCCCGGCGACCGTCGCTCTCCACCGAGATGGCGGGCGGGTGGCCGGGCGGGGCGTCGGCCGCCACCAGCACCTGGAGGTAACTGGTGGTGGAGGCGTCCGCGGCCAGCGGTCCGTGGGTGCACGTCGCCCGCTGGCGGTCGGGGCGCAGGTCCAGCCGCCCGGGCTCGCGCGGTCCATGCTGGCCCGGCCCAGGGTGCCCGCGGCCAGCAGGCTGACCCCGGCGGGTAGCGTGACGTGCGCGGTCACATGCGCGGCGGGGCCGGAACCCCTGTTATCCACGGTGAATCCGACGATGCCGGTGACGCCTGTAGTCAGCGCGCCGACCGGGTTGATCCGGGCCGCGATCTGGGCCTGCGGGGCAGGCGCCACGGCGGGCGCGGTCGCTGGCGACCCCGGGGACGTCCCGCTGGGTGCGCTGCCCGACGCGGCGGAGGGTGGCGGGGCCGCCGGGGCGGGCTGGCTCGGGGGCGACCCGGGGGCAGCCTGGGTCGGCGGTGACCCCTGGGTGGGCTGGGTCGGCGCGGCCCCGGACGGCGCGGAGCCCGGAGCACCGGCCGCGGCGCCGGGAGCGGAACCTGGGGCGCCGGGGCCGGAACCTGGGGCGCCGGGAGCGGGGTGGCCGGGAGCGGACGGGCCGGAACCGGGCTGGCGGGAACCTGCCGGGCCGGAACCGGGGGACGTCGACGAGGCGGGGGCCTGGTTTCCGGCGGCCGCCGGGGGGAGGGCGCGGTGCGCCAACGCCGGTGCGGGACCTGAGTGCCCGGTCAGCGCCAGGGCCGCGGCGGCCAGGCCGACGACGGCCGCGGCCGCGACGCCCGCCGCCCCGGCCTGCTGGCCCTTGGGCGCGCGCCGGAACCAGCCCAGCCGGCCCGCGATCCAGGCGCCTGCCGACCCCTTGCCCGCGGCCGAGGCCAGGTAGGCGAGGGCGGCCGGACCGAGGACGACCGGCGCCACGATGCCCTTCAGCGCCACGTTCACGTCGCCGAGCTCGGCGAAGACCCGGCGGCATTCCGCGCATAGGTCCAGGTGGGCGCCTACCACCGCGGCGTCCCGCTTGGCCAGGCCGCCCCGGACGTACGCGCCGAGCTTGGCCGCGACCGGGCGGCACTCGTCGCGGACCGCGCGGGACAGGTGCATCTGCAGGTAGGCCTGGCGCAGGCCCTCGCGCGCCCGGTAGGCCAGGGCCGCGACGCCATTCGCGGTCAGCCCGAGCAACGGGGCCACGTCGGCGGGCCTGGCGCCCTCGATCTCGGTGTGCCAGAGCACGGCCTGCCAGCGTTCGGGCAGCGAGGCAAAGGCGCGGGCGATCATCGTCCGCTCGAGGTCAGCGACCGCCGGGTCGGCGAACGGGACGCCGCGGTCGAAGGCCTCCATCTCGTCGGTGACGAGCTGCCTGCGTTCGGCGCGGTGCCGGTCGTAGGCGGCCCGGCGGACCGCGGTCAGCAGGTAGGGCCGGAACGCGTCGTCCGGGCCGCCGCCGCGGTAGAGCAAGTCCAGGATCTTGGCAAAGGTCTCCGCGACCACGTCGTCGGCCTCAGCGCGGTTGCGCACCAGTTGCCGGGCCAGGCCGTGGGCCGCGGCCACGTGCCGGCGGTAGAGGGAGTCGTACGCCGCGGCGTCTCCCGCCCGGCTGGCCGCGATCAGGTCCGCGTCGCTGGGGGGCAGCTCCGTGGACCCGCCGGGGTCTCTCGGCCTGGGCACCGCGGGCGCGGGCTCGGGCCCTGCCGCTGGCTGGGCCGACTGTTGGCCCGTCGCCTCGGCGGGCGGGGGGTCCGCGGAGTCCGGTTCCGCGGACAAGTATGCGGGCAATGGATCCCGGGGACTCTCCATTACTCACCGTCCTTGGTTGACTTCGGATAGTTACCCAAAGAATCCTGGATCATACGGCGTCATGCCGGGACAGGTTTGCCGTCACTACCTCGGAAGCGCAATCACCCGAGGGGAAGGGACCGGCCTCCATATGGAGCCTGACCGGGAAGATCGCTCCGCCGGGCCAGCTTGTCTCCGGGTAACCCAGCCTTGGGAAACCCGGCTCAGGGACGAGTGGCGCCGGCGGAGCCTGGCCACCGGCTGGCGGATGCCCGACGACTGGGACACCGAGGCGGTCGACGAGGTCCTCGCCGCGTGCCGGAACCGAGCACTGGCGCGCGGTGAGGCTGGCCTGGCCGCGGTCGGGGCGACTGCCCTGGCCGCGGCCTGCGCCGGCCTGGGCCGGTCCCGGGCGCGGGCCGGGATCGGCATCGCGGAGACGATCGACGACCTGGCCGCGCTGTTCGCCGTGCTCGGCGGGGGTGGGGGGGAAAGGACGGGCGTGCTCGGCAGTGGTGAGGGGGAAGGGGCAGGCGTGCCGAGCCGGGATGAGGGGGGGCGGTGGTATCCGGCGCTGCGGCTGGTCGGGGCGATCGCGGAGGGGTGGGCCGAGGAGAGCGTGAGCCAGTTCTCCCATGGTGGCTGCGAGGACCCGCTCAGCGGCCTGGCCACCCTGTCGTACCTGCGCACCCGGCTGGCCGAGGTGTACCGGGAGGCCGAACAGGGCGGCACCAGCCCGGCCGAGACCCACCGTCTGCTCGTGGTCGGGCTGCCGCGCCGTCCCGACCCGTGGCGCCGGCTGGCCCTGCCCATCCTGGTCGGGCGCGACCTGCGGGCCGCCTTCCCCGGCGGCGAGACGCTCTCCCTGGCCAAGCCGGGCCCGGCCATCGCCCTGGTCCCGGCCCGGCGCGACCTGCCGCTGCGGTACGCCAGGCTGCGGCGGAACATCCAGGCCGCGTTCGGCACCCAGATCCGCATGACCCCGTTGCCAGGGCGGCTCACCGAGGCGCTTCGCCTGGTGGACGAGTTGGCCCGCTAAGCCCCCGCCGGCGCCGGGAGACCAGTTTGAGGGGGACTGGAAAACCGGCGCCGGCGGGCCTGCATCAACGTGCATCAGCCGTTCGCCCGGGCACATTCAGGGCACACGGGCCGGCTTCGGCGGCCCAGAACTGCTCCATCACGGCCCTGGCCCGGTCCTCATCCCCGGGCCGGAAATGGGAGTAGGTCGAGAGCACGACTTCCTGGGTATCGCCGAGCAGGGCGGCGGCCTTCGCCAGCGCGACTCCGCCGCTCAGCCACGCGCTCGCGGCGGTGTGCCGGGTGACGTGGAACCCGTTCAGGGGCCCCCGATCCGGGATGCCAGCGGCCCGCCAGGCGCGGCCCAAACCGGGTTGAATGACTGCCGGATGATCGCCTCGTGGCCGTGCCACGTGAACACCAGCTCACGGGTGACCGGCTTGCCGTGCATCTTCGGGTCCCGCGGGTCGTGCCATGGAAGCGTCACCGCGACGGGCGCGTGCAAGCGCACGTGCTCGGCGAGCACAGGGCCCGTGAGCGGGATATCGCGGGTCTTCCTCGTCTTCGTCGGAGCGAAATGCGGGGCGCCCCCACGATCTTGACCTGGGTGTCGATATGGACGGTGCGGCGCAGGAAGTCAACGTCGCGGAGCGCGAGCCCGAACGCCTCACCCTGCCGCAGCCCGAGCGGCGCGCGGAATCCCTCGCCAAGGCACCTGCCTGACATTAGGTCGCTGACCTGACGGAATACCGTAGGTTCCCAGCGCGGCAGACTGTCATTATGAACGCGTACCTGACCTTGCTGACCGGCGGCGGGCTCGTTGCCGTGAGTTCAGTGGCAACCGGCTTGCTAGCCGGATGGCTCGGCTCAAGACGAGATAAACGCGGCTACGAGCACGAGCAGAAGATGGCCCGGGAGGCCCGGGTCCAGGAACGACTCGACCAGGCGTACATCGCGCTGGGCGAGTACCTGTCGCGCTTTGAGGACTGGCAAGGTCAGTGCATCCATTCCTCGGCCCGGTTCTCGCGCCGGATCCGCTGCAACCCGGGGAGCGGTGGCGCATCGAGGCGCTGGTGACGGCATACGGCAGCGAGGAGGTCCAGCGGTTGCTGGACCGGTGGGCCGAATGCGCCCGGCAGATCGAGAACGCCGACGTCATGATCCGGATGGCCGACGGAGCCCGCGGCCTCAGCCCCCGAGTTCGACCAGGATGCTCTGCGGGAGAGACAGGCGCTGGAGGACTATCGGAAGGCAATGCTGGACGCCGCCGACGCGATCCGCAGCCAGATACGGCGGGAACTCGCCCGCTGCTGACCCGCGGTCGGCCGCTAGCGGGGCACCACGGGGGGATATGGTGCTGCGGCCTGGGTAAATCCTTGGGGCGGCTCGCTGGTGAGCTGGTCGAGCCGGTCGAGCAGTTCCTTCAGGGTGTGCCGGCTGGTCACTGTCTCCCCGTTCTCCCCGGGCTAACCGGGCCTGCCAGGCCTCGAAGCCGAGCGGGCCGATGATCACGTCCGGGCGCGCCGCGCGGAACGCCTGCAGCCGGAACTCCTCAGACAGCGTCAGCCGGTGCATATGGCTCACCGGGACGCCCCTGCGGCCGCGGCGACCCGGCCGTTCACAGGTCTTCCCCGGCGATGATCGTGATGCCAGTGGTGACCTTCGCGTCGCGCAGGTCGGTCCTGAACAAGACCGCGCGGAGCAGCGGCCCGTAGTCCGGGTGGAACTCGCCGGCCAGCGCAGCCAGCATCTCGTCAGGGGTGCCGTCCGGGTCCGCGGCACGCCAGTCCCTCACGGCTTCGCGAGCCCGCTCGAGGTCCTCGGGCTTGTCGTCGCGGTATCTCATTGAAGGTCCCTGGGTATCGGGCTGGCGAGGTAGTCGACCGCGATCTTCTCCCGCAGCCCCGCGGGCTGCGGGTCGGTCAGGGGCGCGCCCTTGCCGTCCCTGCGCTGCGCGGCCCACCGGCCGGCCTCGAACCCGATGTCGTACGCCGACCCCCAGTGGTGCCGGAGTTCCTCCAGGTCGCCGGTATCGCCTCCGGGTCGTCCTGCGGTGTCGGGCTGCCTCCCGGCAGCTTGCGGTCCTGCCGCCCGTGCCATGACGAGCCCTCCCTTGCGTGTGCCAATCGCGGGATACAGGTAGCCAACCCCACACGCTGGGTACGGGTAAAGGAACTTGCACGTGTTTGCAGTGAAATTAGCCGAGGCCGTCTATAGCGCCGGTGATCAGGGTTCGCGCGTGGGCGCCCCTGACCGCGATCTCTGCCAGCTCGCTGAACGTCCTGGCGTACGCGGCGATCTCGCGCGGCTGGGTGAGCGTGAGCCAGCCCGAGACCAGCTCGACGTTCACCTGGCGGTCGTCGAAGATCCAGAAGTCCTCAACTGGCCACGCGGCATCGCGGCCGAGGCCCATCGGGATGATCCCCACCGAGACCGACGGCAGCGACGCCACGGTGATCAGGTGGCCGAGCTGGCCGGCCATCACCTCCGGGCCGCCGATCACGGTCCGCAGGACCGATTCCTCGATCAGCACCAGGAACCGGTGATCACCTTCGCGCAGCAGCCGGAGCCGGTCGGCGCGGACGGCCACGGCGTCATCGACGTCGTCAGGCAGCTCCCGCCGGGCGGCGATGGCGCGCAGCACCGCCGTGGTGTAGGCCCTGGTCTGGACGGCTCCGGGGATCAGCCACGAGGAGTACGCACGGAACAGGCGGGTGCGTTCCCACAGCGGCAGCACGGCCTCCTGGGCGCGGCGCAGGCCGGTGCGCTCCATCCGCCGCCATTCGATGAACATGCCTTCGACGGTGCGCAGGAACGCGATCAGGTCCTCGGTCTCGCCCGGCTGCCCGCAGTACTGGCACCATGCGCGGATGTCATCGGCGGACGGTGCTGTCCGGGCGTGCTCGATCCGCGACACCTTCGATTCGTGCCAGCCGCACAGGCGGGCCAGGGCCCGGCCGGTGAGCCCGGAGTCCGCGCGGAGCTCGCCGAGCCGCGCGCCGAGGGCCTGCCGGGCCTGCCATGCGCTGGAGTACGACGGGGGCGCGGGCATCGACGGGGCCGGGACGCCGGTCAGGCCGACCGGTACGACTCGTGCGGGATCGCGCGCTCCCAGGCAACGTCGAACGACGTCGCGCAAAGCTTGGCGACCGCCGGGTCATCGCACTTCTCCTCGCCGACCCAGGACCCGTCGCCGGCGAAGTGGTTCCACAGCACCACCTGGCCGTCGATCAGCCAGAAGTCGCTGCAAGGCACCAGCAGCCCGGCCGCGGCGCGCCGGGGCAGCCAGCGGACCTGCTCGCCGGCGGCGAGGTTGTGCGCGGCCGTGACGTCGTACTCGAACCTGATGTAGTCGGTGACCGGCTCGGACACCAGGCGCAGGCGCCGCACGGTGACGCCGCGGGCTGTCGTGGCGCGGATCAGGCCGGACCAGCTGGCCCACCGGTCCTCAGGGTCGAACCGGTTCCCGGCCTGCCAGTCCTGCCAGTCCGGGTCGTCCGGCGTGTAGGCGTCCCGCATCTCCATGTGGGCCGCGCTGCGCTCAGCCGAGCGGAGCAGGCCGTATGCCAGCGGTTCTGCCGTCACCGCACACCTCCAGGAGGAACGGCGCCATGCGCGCCGGGAGCCTCACCACAGTCTCGTGATCGGGGACCGGCTTGGTGGCCGTGATCTCGGAAATCGTGTCATCATCGGTGATCTTCCAGCCCTGGATCACGATGCTCTGGTCTTCCTCGTCGACCTAGATGGTTGGTGAGCCGTTATTGGGGGAATCCGGGTCTACGCCGATCAGCCGAAGTGCCATGGCAGCCTTCCTTGCAGGAGTGTGCACGAGCTTGCATACCCCTCACCATCCGCCGAGCCGTCCCCAGAGTCAAGGCCTCATCTCGATCCGCGGGGCGGGCTGGACGGCCGTATGCTTAGCGCAACGTGTGCCAACGCGTACGGTGCCCCGCCAGTCCTCGACCGGCGGGGCACCGGCTTGGTTTGGCTCAGCTCCGGGCGCAGAATCCCGCAGCCTTCGCCGCGGCGATGTCCGCCTTGACGCTGCCGTGGCCGTAGGAGCTGAGGTCATGCCGTTGAAGGCCGTAGCCGCCGACCGCAGAGACGCGAGGCGCGAGTCCTGAGCAGCCGGGCTTCTCGTCTCATCCTCACGGAGATACATGATGGCGTCGGTGGATCCTCAAATCGTTGTCTTCTGGCCTGGGAACCCTCATGCTGCGCCCGTATCCTGACCCCAGAGACCGGAGAGAGTCGCCATGACGGGGGCGTTGCGGGCCGCTATCGAGGCCCTTGACGAGACTGATCACACGCGCCTGCCTGCTCAAATGGTCGCTGAGATTGTCCTCAGCGGCGCCGCAACCCCACTCAGCCGCCAGATTGAAAAAGAGATGGTGGCGCCGATCCGGGCAGAGCTTGAAGTAGCCCAGCATGCCCTCGCCGACCGGTGAACTAGGCTTCGTAGCGGACTTACCTGCGCCGCGCCGGGTCGTTCTGCTCCTGCCACCGGGCCAGCCCCTCGGAGGACGGCCGTGCGCAGAAGCGTCAGCGCACTGGTGCTCTAAGGCCCGGATTCAGGATCCAGGACCTTGAGCACATCGCGGCATACCCACCGATGCCGTACGCCGGGGCCCGTCCCGATCTCCTGCACGATGCCTTCCGCCCCGAGCTTGCGCAAGAGGTTGGAAGCGCCGGGCTGGCTCACATTCAGGCTGTCCATTACGTGCCGGACTGTGAGAATCGGGTTAGCAAACAGCAGGTCAACGACCAGGTGTGCCCGGCCTCCCCCCCGAAGGCGCGATCGGTAGCCCTCGCGCAGATCGGATAGCTGCTCGGCTCGTTCAACCGCGTCGTTGGCCTGGACGGCGACGCCATCCAGGAAAAACTGGAGCCACTCGGTGATCTCGCCACGCTCTCGGACGTACTGCAGCCGGTCGTAGTAGTCGCTCTTACGCTGGTCGAAGTAGCTGGAGAGATACAGCAGCGGCCCCGGCAGCCTCCCACGGTCGGTGAGATAGAGCACGATGAAGAGCCGCCCCAGGCGTCCATTGCCGTCAAGGAACGGGTGAATGGTCTCGAACTGGTAGTGCAGCAGGGCGCACCGTATGAGCAGCGGCAGGCGTGGCGCCTCATCGTGCAGGTACTTCTCCCAGTCATCGAGCGCCTGCCACATCTCGTGGACAGGAGGCGGCACGAAGGTCGCGGTTTCGGGGCGATTGTCAGGCGAATTGATCCAGTTCTGGCTCGTCCGGAACTCACCTGGTGTCTTGTCCTGGCCCCTGACGCCGGTCAGAAGGATCTTGTGCATCTCCCTGATCAGCCGGAGCGATATCGGGAAGCCATCGTCCTGCATCCGATGCACGCCATGCTGGAGGGCGGTCACGTAGTTTCGGACTTCCCGTATATCATCCCGTTTTGTCTCGCCTGTCACGGCAGCATCGAAGACCTCCGTGACCGACGCCTGCGTTCCTTCGATCCGCGAGCTCGAGACCGCCTCGCGGGTGATGTAGGCGTTGACTAGCAGGTGAGGATCGGGCAGAAGGCGCCCTGACCCGGCTAGCCGACCGAGTGCTGCGTCTGCTTCGGACAGCAGCATGACCGTGTCTGCAGAGAGCCCGAGCTCTCGCGGCACGTGCTCTGGGATGAAGGCGGCAAAGGATCCCGGGGGTTCCGTCCGGATGGCGCGGCCCCACTCGGGAGATACAAACTTAGTTGCATCCACGGCGCTAACCTATAACTAAAGCCGGAAAAAGTTATAGGCGGCTACTTCGAATGAAAGTTAAGTTGCAGGCTCGCCCGGCTCCGGCTAACTGCTCATCGTCGCCTCGCCTGGTCGTTACGTTCCCGCCACCGGGCTAGGCCTCGACGGATGGCCTCGCCTACCTGGCCAGCGATGCGACCGAGGTGTGGCCGCTCTTCGCCCTGAGCATGGGCGTGGACGCGCCGGCCTCGGCGTCGTGGGTCAGCGCGCTGTGCCGGAGCTGGTGCAGCGTCGCGCCGCCGGATACGGCCTTGAACAGGTCCTCGGCCTGCCGGTAGGACAGCCGGGCCCGGCCGCTGGCCGGGTCGATGCCGCACGGCGGCAGCTCGACGCGGGCGCGCCGGTCGGT
>WNGE01004974.1_pt1 | contig 18297 bp, 17 predicted proteins | sample 5400651 | NCBI WGS metagenome assembly WNGE01 (sample SAMN13153370, study PRJNA577476) | soil metagenome | isolation source: 60 cm soil or saprolite under grassland replicate 2 | place: USA:California | collected 2016-06-15
GCCGCTTGGTTCAGAGACAGCGAGGGCAACCTGCTCGCGATCGGCCAGCCGATCCTGGAGAGCCCACCGTGACGAGGACCGGAGATGGAATCGATCCGGCCCCCACGAATGTTCGAAGGGGCAGATCCAGGCTCGCCGTTCGCCGCGGAGGCCGATCTCGGTCCCCCAGGATGGCTCCATTGGACGAACCTATGGACAATGAGGTCCATTTCTGGGGGTGATGCGTGGAGCCCCGGTACCGGCGAGCTACGCGGGACGACGCGATCGCATGTAATGAGTTGATGTGGTCGTCGGTCACGGACTTGGCGGAACGCCAGGGCACGCCCCTTGGGGGAACCGCCGCCGACTGGTGGCGGTCCAGCGAGGCGCTCATTAGCCTGCTGGTCGAGGAGGCAGCCGAGTGGTGGGTGGCCGAGTTGCCCGGCTCCAGGCAGCTCGTCGGCTTCGCCCGTTCGATCGAACGCGATGGCCTGTTCGAGCTGACCGAGTTCTTCGTCTTGCCCGACCAGCAGTCGAAGGGTATCGGTCGTGCGCTTATCGAGCGCGCATTTCCCGCCGGCCGCGGGGATGTCCGGTCGATCATCGCGACCTCGGACGTGCGAGCCCAGGCCCGGTACTACGCCGCAGGTACAGTTGCTCGCTTCCCCCTCTACACGCTGGGCGGCGTTCCGAACGCGTCGGCGCCACTCCATGATCTGACGCCCGAATCGATCGAAGGCGCTCAGACGATTCGTGCCCAGCGGGAGATCGAGCGGAGCGTGCTCGGGTACCAGCGTTCCGACACAGAGATGCGCTGGCTCATGAATCGGCGTCATGGCCACGCGTATCGGCGCGCCGATCGGTACGTCGGTTTCTCTTTCCTTGGGCGCGACGGTACAGGACCGATGGCCGCGCTCGACCCCTCAGACCTGCCAGCCATCCTGCTGCACGTCGAGGACTTGGCTCACTCGATCGGCCTCGAACGCCTCGAGCTCCAAGTGCCTGCGCCGAACGAGGTCGGCGTCCGGCACCTCCTCGGCCGCGGCTTCCGCTTCGATCGGTGGATCAACTTCCTCATGTCCGATCGACCGTTCGGCAACTTCGACCGATTCATTCCGTTCAGCCCACCGTTGTTCCTGTGACGATCGCCGGCGGTCCGATACGTCGTCGCAAAGCGATCTCCGATTGCTCACGCCGCACTTCCTCGCACAAGTGAGTACGTGGCTGCCTCGTAGTTTGCAGGGGGAGCAGACTCGGCACCCCGTGTAGTTCAGGCAGGCCCTGAGCAGCAAGGGGGCTGCAGTGTGGGGAAGAAGTTCCTTGGGGCCGCCCTATCCATGGGGCACCTCCACCGGTTTTCAGTCCGGTGGGCCGATTCGCCTCAGGATCTTGACCCAGAGCGAGCCAGAAGCCCTGGTAGCGGAGGCGAAGGTTACAGCGTACGAACACCGGAGCGCCGGGTCCGGAGCTCTGGGTGAGTACCCACGCCTGGGGCCGAGTGGCCTGAAGAGGGCCAGATTCCGGTTGGTCCGGCTGGCGGGCAATCCATCACGATTCCATCAGCCCTGATAGCCTCGATTGGCCGCTTTACCCGCAGGACGTCGGGAGCCGGGGTGGATGGAGCAGACGCTCGATCTGTAGGGTAGAACCGATCTGCTCCCGCCACGGGTCCTCCTCGAGCGCGTACGACATCGTGTGATGTGCCACCCCCAGATCGGTGGCCCGTAGGAGAGCACGCTGATAGATGGACCCGGCCTCGAGCAAAGCCCCGACGCTCCGATCGGCACTGGTAACCAGGAGGAAGCCAGCGCAACCCTGGAGCTGCCGCCGGGTCGTCTTGATCGACGATCGCCGGAAGGACGGCCTCAGAGCTTGCCTCCCTGTGAAGGCGGCGTACCAGACCGCCCGCGCAAGCGGGGACAACCCGAGGGCCCCGGGGGTCAGCCCATCACCGCGCGTCCGAACGTCCCGCCGAGAGAAGCGGAGCCATTCGGCGAGCTCCCCCTGCGTTCGGTCGTCCCACGTCTGCTGGGCGAAGGCGTCGGCCGTAGCGTCGACGAGCCAGCGGCCCTGTGGGCTCTCGCGCGGTACGAAGGAGAGGGCAGTCCTGCCGACGCCCAAGAGCTGATCGACATCGTTTGCGTCCAACTTCGCCGGCAGGAAGGGAGTTCGGGTGGTTGCCCGCGACCGGATCAACACCGGGGCGGTCGAAGAGACCGCGGGAACTGTAGTGAGGTCCACCCGAGCGATGTTGGACGCATCAGCCTGATCAGCGAGCACCTCCAGGTCGACCCGATACCCGATGGCGGGAGCAGCCTGGTGAATCGTCTCGATCAAGGCTCCGAAGGACAAACAGCAACTCGCGGTTCGTGGGGTCAACCATCCGCAACCAGCGATTGGGTTCTGAGCGGAGCACCAGCCGCTGCTCCTCAGTCCGCACGATGGTCCATGGCTGGGCGTTGTGGCCGCTGGGCGAACGCGAGGCCATGCCAACGAGCTGAAGAAGCTGTGAATTGGGAGTCATGGTGCTCCTCCTGCGGCGGGGTAGCCGTCCGTTGCCTCCCGTTGGCGTATCTGTCGGACCGCCTCCTGAATTCCGTCAGTCCACGGATCGCCGTGCCCGGGAAGGATGAGGTCGGCTGAGATCCCTTCGAGGCGTGTCAGCGATGCTACCGCTTGGGCGGCGTCCGCAGTGAAGGGAGCCACCTGCGGGCCGCGGGTGCCGGTCGTCACGGCGTAGGTCGCGAACGCGTCGCCGATGAAGAGCACCTTGAGCGATGGGACGTGGAGCGCGACGCTGCCCGGGGTGTGGCCGGGAGCCAGGACGACGCGCGGGTTCCCCGGCACGTCCAGAGTCGCCCCGTCGCCGAAGCTGGCTACCTCGTGCAGCTTTGGCGTACGAAACCCGCCCCGCAGGAGCGTGAACCACAGGAAGCCGAGGAACGGTCCGAGCTTCAGGGGGCCGTAGCCCTTTGCCGGGTTCGGCACCTCGCCGCGAGCAAGGGCGGCATCCGCCTCATGGATCGACACAGGGATCCGCCGCTCGCGGCGTAGCCGCTCAGCGAACCCGATGTGGTCGGTGTGCCCGTGGGTGAGGACCAGCGCGCGGACATCGGCGATCGTCCGACCCATCGTGTCCAACTCGCGGGTGATGTCCTTGTAGTAGCCAGGCATCCCCGCGTCGATGATCGTGACCTCGCCGGCCTCCTCGAGGAGGTACGAGTTGATGATGCTGTTGTCGCCGATGCGGTGGATGTTCGGTGCGATCTCGATGACGAACCCCTTCCAACCCAGCCCAACAATCCCCAGCCTCCTGAAGCGTAGTCGCCGACTAGGAGCCAAGTGGTCGCCCCCCCTGGTCCTTCCTCAGGTGAGGGGCGACGACCCCAAGGATCAGACAGACCAGCCCACCCATCAGGCCGGGCGGAAGAGATTACTGATGCGACCAGATTTCGCTACCGCCATGACCAGCGCAGCGATACCCAGGGCGTTGCGTGGACGGACGGCCGGAGGCTCGGTGGTGGCGGAGTGTACGAGAGCCGGGCTGTGCCCATCGCACACCTCTCCTTCTGAGCCCACCAGCGCCAACTCCATTCCCGAGGTCGGACCCGCGTTTGCCGGGGAGAGGACGGAGGCGAGAGACCGGAGAGGCGAAGCGGGAAGGGGTGAACGGCGATGGCACACATCGGGGGGCATGAGCGTGTTCGTACGCTGTTACATCCGCTTGGCGGGTTTCCGCTGCTCAGCGTTGCGGAGGCGAAGGTTACAGCGTACGAACACCGGCACCACCGGGGAGAGGGTTTGGGTGGGCACGAGGGCGTGGGGACGGGTTTCGTGACGGGAGGACAAGAAGACCCCACGGTTCTCCTCGTCGCGGCGTGACGTCAGGGCTCGATCCGGATGGAGTCCAGGATGGCACGCAGCTCGGCGAGGTCCTCGGGCGGCGAGCCAGGGGACCGTTCCGCCGCGATCGCCAGACGGGTCTCTTCGACGTCCAGGATCCAGAACTCCTCCGTGTAGCCAGGGCCCGTGTAGCCATAGAACGCGTACGAGAGGTCGGGTGCGATCCAGCTCTTGAGGGTGCCCTCCATGCATTCGGTGAAGCGGCGGTCGTCTGCTTCTTCCTCGACCGGCAACTTGGGCACGGTCAGTTCCAAACGCTTCCCGCTGTAGCCGTAGATGCTCACGTCGCTCGGCGGCGATGTCACTTGGAAGGGAGCGAGCTCGCTCAGGGCGGTGGCCAGGTCATCGACCGTGGGACCGACGGGTGGGTCGGCCGGGCCGTGGTCGCGGCAGCCGTCACGCACCAGGTTCGTCACGGTGGTGATGCTCACCCCGACGTGCCCATGATCCGAGAACTTGGCCGCGCCGATCCACTGTGACCATCCCTCGACGGGGACCTCGTACACCACGCGGAGGGGGGTGGAGGGGTCGTCGTCGGGGTCGTTGAAGTAGGTCCCAGGCTCAAGGGGAGCGAAACTGGACAAGTCCCCGATGTTTCGGATCGATGGTGAGGGAGTCGGCTCGCTCGGGGCCGTCGGAGATGAGGTCGTCGTGTCCGTCGCCCCGGGCCCGGTCCACACGCGGCAAGCGCCACCAGGAGGCCCAAGAGCATGGGCCGCCTTGCGGTCTGGGTAGCGGGGGCTCTCCAGGCAAATGAGGAGGGCCCAGGCTGGGCCCTCCTCACGGCTCGCCGTCTGCCTCGCGCAGCGTTCACCCGACCGATGCCTTCGTCTTCTCGCGCGTGGTGACGTAGATGTCCGTCATTCCCTCGGGGCCCGGCGCACGACCGAACAAGAGCGTCAGGGCGTCCCAGGAGAACGACGGCCGCGTCTCGTTCTTGTCCGTCGTGTTCACGGAATCGCCCACGCTCACCGGCGCAGAGAAGGGATCGTCGGCGCTCTCTCGGGTCGCCACGTACACGTCCTGGTCGGTCCCCGCTCGGCGATTCGAGGCGAACACGACCTCCAGGCCGTCCTTCCGGACGTTCGGCTGGATGTCGCTGAACGCGCTGTTGAGCTCAGCGACGGGCTCGGCCGGGGCGAAGCTCCCGTCCTCGGCTTGCTCGCTGACGTAGATGTCAGGGCCGCTGGAGAAGTAAAGGAGCTTACGGCCGTCCACCTGCACGTAGGAGGGTCCCTGCTCGTCCAGTGCGCTGTTGGGACCATCCGGCCCGCAGCCCAGGTGCTCGGGCTCGCTCCAGCCGTCCCGGTTGAAGCGCGTGAAGTAGATGTCACTGTCTCCAATGCCGCAGCTTCCGGGCTCCTCCCTGCTCACGAAGAAGAGGCCGTTCCCCCGGACGGGCGTGGGGCAGAAGTCGTCGGCCGTCGAGTTGACCGGCTCACCGAGGTTCTGTGGCGCGCCCCAAGGGGCGCTCGTGCCCGACCGCCGGGCGACCCAGATGTCCAGTCCCCCGACCCCGTCCGGGCGGTTCGAGGCCATGTACAGGCTGAGGCCGTCCGGCGATTGGATCGGGCAGCCATCGATCCACTCCGTGTTCAGCTCGTCGCTGTTGCCGTCGATCTCGTCGATCTTCTGCGCCGGGCTCCACTCGGAGAAATGGGGTCCCGCCGAGGCGATGCCCGCCAGCACCACGACTATGACCAACGCTCCGGCCAGCGCTGCCGCGTGGGACGCTGATCTCTTCATGACGAACCTCCCTCCACCGACTCCGTCAGCCCCGGAGTGAACCAAACCGGCCGCCTGAGGACATCCGTGGAAACCACGGAATTCGCCAGCGCGTACGCTTTGCGGTCATGGACGGGCTCGATCGGGGGGGCGTGACGGAGAGGGAGCGAGACGTCCTCGCCTTGCTCGGCCGGCGGCTCACCAACCGGGAGATCGCCGGACGTCTCTTCATCTCGATCAGGACCGTGGAGAGCCACGTCTCCTCCCTCCTGACCAAGCTAGGGGTGGAGAATCGAAGCGCCCTGGCGGAGCTCGCCGGGGGGTCGCTCCGCGGCTACCGGCTGCTGGAGCCGCTCGGGGAGGGATCCTTCGGGTCGGTCCACCGGGCGTTCCAGCCCCAGGTGGGCCGGGAGGTGGCGGTGAAGGTCGTCCACCCCAGATTCGCCAACGATCCGGAGTTCATCCGCCGCTTCGAGACGGAGGCCCAGTTGGTAGCCCGGCTCGAGCACCCCCACGTCGTCCCCCTCTACGACTTCTGGCGGGAGCCGGACGGCGCCTACCTGGTGATGCGGTACCTCAAGGGCGGGAACCTCAGGAAGGTCCTCGCGAGCGGCCCCATGGCCCCGGCGGACGCGGCCCGGCTCCTCGACCAGGTGGGGCTGGCCCTGGCGGTGGCCCACCGCCAGGGCGTGGTGCACCGGGACGTCAAGCCAGCCAACATCCTGTTCGACGAGGACGGCAACGCCTACCTCTCGGACTTCGGGATCGCCAGGGACCTGGTGACCGCCGAGGTAGCAACTCCCGGAGTCACCCCGAGCTCCCTCGCCTACTACGTGTCTCCCGAGGAGATCCGGGGGCAGCCCGCGACGGCCGCGACCGACGTGTACGGGCTCGGCCTGCTGCTCTACGAGGCGCTTGCCGGTCGCCACCCGTTCGCCGGGACCTCGCCGGCCGAGGTCGTCCAGAAGCATCTCCGCCAGCCGATCCCATCCATCCGCGCCGTCCGGCCGGAACTGCCGGCCGCCTTCGAGGAGGTCATCGCCCGGGCCACGGCGAAGGCCCCGGCGGAGCGCTACCCCGAAGTCACTGACGTCGCCTTCGCCCTGCGGGAGGCGCTCACGCCGGGTGGCCGTCCGGTCGCGATCCCCGCGGCCGAGGCCCGCAACCCGTACAAGGGCCTCCGGCCCTTCTTCGAGGCCGACGCCCCCGACTTCTTCGGCCGCGAGGCGCTCGTGGCCGAGCTCGTGGGCCGCCTCGCCGATCGCGGCCCCGGGTTCCGGTTCCTTGCCGTGGTGGGGCCCTCGGGCAGCGGCAAGTCCTCCCTGGTCCGAGCCGGCCTCGTCCCCGCCGTGAGGAGCGGTGCCCTGCCGGGCTCGGAGGGCTGGTTCGTCGTGGACATGCATCCCGGGGCCCACCCGTTCCGGGAGTTCGAGGACGCGCTGATGCGGATCGCCGCCGAGCCGGTTCCTGGGCTCGTGGACAGAATGGAAGGAGACGACGCTGGCCTCGTGCGCGCTGCCGACGAGGTTCTCCCCGAGGAAACCGAGCTCCTCCTGGTCATCGACCAGTTCGAGGAGCTGTTCACGTTGGTCGAGGACGAGGACCTGCGGGCCGCCTTCGTCGGGGCCCTCCACAGCGCGGTCACCGACCCTCGGAGCCGCCTGCGGGTCGTCGCCACCCTGCGGGCCGACTTCTACGATCGGCCGCTGTCGTACCCGGGGCTGGCCGAGCTGGTGAAGGTCCGCACGGTGACCGTGACTCCCCTGACGCCGGAGGAGTTGGAGCGAGCCGTGTCCGGACCCGCGGAGCGCGTCGGGATGAAGGCGGACGCTTCCCTGGTGGCCGAGGTCGCGGCCGAGGTAGCCGCCCAGCCCGGGGCGCTGCCCCTGTTCCAGTACGCGCTCACTGAGCTGTTCGAACGCCGCACGGATGGGGCGCTGACACTGGACGCTTACCACCAGGTCGGAGGGGTCTCCGGAGCGCTCGTCCGGCGGGCGGAGGACCTCTACGGGAGCCTGGACCGGTCCGGCAAGGAGGCCACCCGTCACCTCTACCTCCGCCTCATCACCTTGGGAGAGGAGGGAAGCGAGGACACCAGGCGGCGCGTGCTGCGGGCCGAGCTGTCCTCCCTCGACGTCGACCGCGCGGCCCTGGAGGCCGCCATCGACGCCTTCGGGGCTCGCCGGCTCCTGTCCTTCGACCGCGACCCCGTGACCAGAGGCCCCACGGTGGAGGTGGCCCACGAGGCTCTGCTCCGGGAGTGGGGACGCCTCCGGGGCTGGATCGAGGCGGCCCGGGAGGACCTCAGGGCCCACCGCCGCCTATCCGCGGCCGCCCGGGAGTGGGTCGAGTCGAGTCGGGACGCCGGCTTCCTCCTACGCGGCGGCCACCTCGCTCGGTTCGAGGCCTGGGCCGCCACGTCGGGCTTGGCCCTGACCGGCGAGGAGCGGGACTACCTCCAGACCAGCCTGGAGCGTCGCGACGTCGAGCGCGAGGAGGAGCAATCGCGAACGGCGAAGGAGCGCGAGCTGGAGCGTCGGTCGCTGGTGAGGCTCCGGGGACTGGTCGCCCTGTTCGCCGTTCTGGCCGTGGTGGCGTCCGAGCTGACGGCCCTCGCGCTCAGCCAAAGGGGACGGGCGGAGCGGGAGGCGCGCATCGCCCAGGCCCGTGAGCTGGCCGCGGCCGCCGTCGCCAACCTCGACGTGGATCCCGAGCGCAGCATCCTGCTGGCCCTCGAGGCCGTGGACGCGACGCGCCAGCACGATGGGACCGTTCTCCGCCAGGCCGAGGAAGCGCTTCACCGAGCGGTGCGCACCTCGCGAGTGGTCTACTCCGTTCCCCATGGCGGCTATGGTCTGGGCGTCAGCGCAGACGGAGCCCTGTTCGTCACGGGGGGTTCCGACCAGGACGACAACACCGCCACCCTGTGGGACCTCGAGACGGAAGTCGACTGCGGGTATTGACCGGTCCCGACGTTGGACCGCTTGCCGTCGCCGTCAGCCCCGACGGCCGGCTCGTCGCCACGACCCACAACGACGGCACGGTCCGGATGTGGGACGCGGCCACCGGCGAGGAGCTCCACGTCCTGCGCGGTCATCGCGGGCCCGTCGCGCACGCAACGTTCAGCCCCGACGGCAGGTGGCTGGCCACCGGCGGGGAGGACGCCACCGTGCGGGTCTGGGACGTCGCGGCCGGCACCGAGAAGATGACGCTGCGAGGGCATTCGTGGCCGACCAATGCCACCGCCTTCAGCCCGGACGGGTCCAGGCTGGCGAGTGCTGGCGGCGACAATGTTGCCCGCGTGTGGGATCTGACCAGCGGCGAGAGCGTCTTCACCCTCGAAGGCCACAGGTGGGGCGTCACAGGGGTGGACTTCACTCCCGACGGGAGCCACATCGTTACCGGGAGCACCGACGCGTCGGTGCGGATCTGGGATGCCGAGTCGGGAGAACATCTTCGGACCTTCGTCACGCCCGCCTCTCTCAACGCCGTCGACTACAGTCCGGACGGGACCCGCATCGCCAGCGCGGGGACCGACGCGATCGCCAGGATCTTGGACGCCCAGACAGGCCGGGAGCTCTTGACCCTCGCCGGACACACCGGCGGAGGCGTCGTGAACGTCTCATTCACCCCGCATGGGGATGGCCTGCTGACCGCGGGCGTCGACGGCACCACGCGACTGTGGGATGTGAGCGTGGGCGGCGGCCGGGATTGGCTCACGGTCCCCGGCGCAGAGCTCATCTACACCGGTGTGGCGTTCAGCCCGGACGGAAGCACCTTCGCCGCGCCCGCCGAGCCATCGGGGGTGACGATCTGGGATACCGAGACCGGCGAGGAAGTCATCACGCTCACCGGCTACGAGCCGAAGCTGACCATGGTGGCGTTCAGTCCCGACGGCGGCAGGCTCGCAGCAGGGTCCGACCTCACCCGGACGCCGCCGGTGTGGGAGGTGGACACCGGGGAGCTGCTGTTCACGCTTCAGGGACACGAGGCCACGGTGCGGGCCGTTGCCTTCAGCCCGGACGGCGCCCGGCTGGTCACCGGCAGCTACGACGGCACGGCGCGAGTGTGGGACGCCTGGACCGGTCAGGAGCGCGGGGTGCTCAGGGCGGGCCGACCGGTCCTCTCCGCTGCGTTCAGCCCGGACGGACGCTTCATCGTCACGGGAGAGGAAGGCGGCAGCGTGGCGGTATGGGATGCGACCACCTTCGAGAGGGTGCGCACGCTCAGTGGTCACACGAGCCTGGTCGTCGGCCTGGCCTTCGGCCCGGGTGGGATGTTCGCCACGGCGAGCCTCGACGGCACCGCGAAGGTCTGGGACTTCGAGTCAGGCGAGCATCGAGTCACGTTTCGAGGGCACCTTGGGGCTGTCAACCAGGTGGCGTTCAGCCCCGATGGAACCCGGATCGCCACCGGCAGCGAGGACGGCACCACCAAGCTGTGGGATCCCACGACGGGCGAGGAGGAGCTCGCGTTGTACGGCCCCTACCACCTCGTCCACGGCGTCGACTTCAGCCCGGATGGCCGGCTGCTGGCCACGGCCAGCGCGGACGGGACCGTCTCCCTGTACCTGCTACCAATCGATGAGTTCGTGGAACTGGCCCGCGACCGGGTCACCCGCACGCTCACCGACGAGGAGTGCACACAGTACCTCCATCTCGAGGGGTGCCCGTAGCCGTATGCGCCCGAAGCGCTCAAGCGCGAGTCTCGCGGGGAGGTCCGACCACCCCTGAGGCGTCCTCGAATCGCTCGGACGGACGATCCCGAGGCGGTCAGGAAAGGGGATGCCAAGGAACCTCCTGGACAGGGTCGTTGACGAGATTCGTCGTGGAATCCCTGACGTGCATCCACCCCTGCTTCGTCGCGCCCGGTGTTCGTATGCTGGTGCCTTTGCGGAGGCGGACGAGAATCGAACCCGCCGGGGAACTTTCGTCCCCCCACCGATTTTGAAGACCGGACCGTGGTTCGCCGCAGTCGGGGGAGCCACGGGAGGCCCGCCGAGATATTGAGGAGAAATCGGAGAGACGCAGATGGCTGACAGTCGTGGGCCGGCCGGTGAACAAACCGGCCACGACCTTTTTGACCAGCACGGGGTTGATCCCGTTGGCGATGCTCCTGAGTTGCGCGTGCTGCTCGGCCTTGATCTCGGCCAGCCGCGTTTCGAGCTTCGTGCGCCTCCGGAGGGCCTCTTTCCTAGGATTCCGCAGGAGGGCGTGTTGGTGGCGCTCCATCGGCTGCGCGGCGAGCGCGGCTGCTGAACAGTTCGACCGCCTGGGTGCCCGTGTCGGCCGGCCCAGTGAAGACGATCGAGTTTCTTTACCCCGCGACCTTCCTGAGACCTGGAGGGTCCGACGGGGTAACGGCGATGCAAGGGGTGCCCGGCACCCGGGTCACTACTCGTTGCGCGTCACGCGGAAGAGCGTGACCGGCTCCGCGATCCCCTTCAGAGAGTGTTCGTCGACGCGTTCGAAACGCAACGCCTGATCCTCGACCGCCTCCACCACGGCCCGGCTCGCCAGCACCTCGCCTCGCTCGGCGACCGCGGCGATGCGCGACGCGAGGTTGACGGTCCCACCAAAGAGGTCGAGGTCACGCTCCACGACGGGACCTGCGTTGATCCCCGCGTGCGCCGGCACGGACCCGTCCGCCCCCACAGTCTCCACGAGGTCGAGCGCGGCCTCGACACCGCGCTTCACGTCGGAGAACCGCAGCATCGCCCCGTCTCCCAAGAGCTTGACGAGCCGGCCCCCTCGGCGCGTGGCGACCGCGTCCGCGTGTCGTTGGAGAGACGCCGCCGTTCGAACGGCCACCTCGTCCCCGTGCTCCTCGGTCAGTCTCGTGTACCCCGAGAGGTCCACGAAGACGATCGCCGGCGGGCTCTTCTCCTTCGGCATCGGAGCCAGGTCCCGCGAGGCGAGGAACCGCTCGACGCCGTCGACCATCGTGCCCACCAACTGCTGGTCAACGTACCGTTGGCTGATCCACGCGAACATCTCCGGAGCCAAGCGGACGAGCGTGGCGACGGCGAGCGTCACGTCCCGAGGGAAGCGGTCGATCTCCCCCTTGAGCAAGCGCTTTTGAGCCGGAATCCCCATTTGCTCGATGACCAGCTCCACCCATCCCATCGACGCGACCCGGGTGCCCTCGCCGAGCAGTCGCGCCGCCCGGAGCAGGACGTCCTCGTCGCTCGCGAGGCGCCATCCCTCGAGGAACCGCTCGAGCATCGCCTCCTCGGCGACGTGGATCGGCGCGGCCGGATCGGGCCGGGGCAGTCCCAACACCTCGTACACGGCGGGCAGGACGGACGCCGACGGCCCCGCTGAGGCTTCGAACTCGGCGAACGTGCGAGTCGAGCGGGGACCCGGTTCCAGGGGCAGGTAGGCGTCCACGTGATCGAGGTTGAGCGATCCTTCGGTCACGGCTCGCTCGAGGACCGCCTCGCTCAGGCCGGCGTCGAGGAGCGCGGACAGAAGCTTCACCCGGAAGACATCGCCGAAACGGAACGCACCCGGCGGGTCGGGCTTGACGATGCCGATGGAGACGAGCCAGTCGAGCCGATCCTGCGCGACTCCAGCTTCCGCCCTGATGTCCTCCGCGGAGAAGGTGCGCACCACGAGCCCATGGTAGTCCGGCTCCGATGGCAAGGATCGTCCAAGGATTCGTGAAAGCGGCCACCGCGGCGGCCGGCGCCATCGCCAAGGGAGCCATCGTGGACTGGCCCACGGCGGGCATCGCCCTGGTGGCCCTGGCCTTCGTGCGGAGGTTCAAGAATAAGGAGCCCATCTTGGTGGCGCTCTCGGAAGGAGCGGGCCTTCTGATTCACCCGCTGGCAGGCTAAGCGCGGAGCTCGGCGTGGGAAGACCCGGACCCCCAAAGCGGAGCCGCCTCGCCAGGGTCACGAGACGTTCGAGGGTGCCCGCGCGAAGAAGTGATCGCCGTTGCGCAGTTCCACCGACTCGTCGTCGCGGATCGGCTCATTCCCGCTCTTCATCCGGCGGTGAAGGGAGAAGCCGGTTGGGATGTTGGCCCTCTCCTTGATTTGTTTTCCCGTCACCACCGGGATGTCGAAGGCATAGTGGTTCGCGACGACTACGGTGACGTGAATCTTCGACGGCCGGCCTTTCGCCCCGGCGTCGTCTGTATCGGCCATGTCTGGGGTCTCTTCTGAACGGCTATGGACTGGCATGCCTGTGGTCCATGAGCGCAGTGGACGCGCTGGGATCCTTCGTCACGAGGAACCGGACCGCGCTGCTCGCGAACGCGGGCCTGATGCGGGCGTCGGCGACCGGCAGCCTGCCCAGGGCCTCCTCGAGCTGGCCGCGCCGGATCATGGTCCCCGGCCGGCGTCGGCGATGCAACAACGCCCCCTCCAGCAGGTCATAGCCGACCAGGCGGCCCCCCGGACGGAGCACCCGGATCGCCTCGCCCACCGCGAGGCGCCAGTCCCCGGTGTGGTGCAGCATCGCCAGCGACAGCACGAGGTCGAAGCGGCCGTCGTGGAACGGGAGGTCGCAAGCGTCCGCGCACGCCACGACCACCCGCTCGGAGAATCGCCCAAGGGAGCGCTCGGCGATGGACACCATGGCCGGGTCGTAGTCGGTCACGACAATCCGCAACCGGGGTGTCGTCTGCAGGAGGTGGGCCGCCACGGCACCCACGCCGGCCCCCACTTCTAGGACCTCGCCATCCGGGCGGATGCCCTGGAGGGCCAACGGGGCGAGAACCCGCGACGTGACGAGCCGGTGCAGGGGAGTGGCCATCAGGACCCGGTGGAGAGCCGGCATGACAGCGGAGTGGCCGTCCGGACCTCGATGCGGACGAGGGCGGTGCTCGCCCCTGGAGTCGTTCGCGTCAGCCATGCGGTGCTCCCTTCCGAGGATCCCTAGAGGACGTCGCGCCGCGAGGTGGCGAGCGAGCCCGCCAGCGCCGACGCCGCCGTATAGAGGGCGAGCAGGAGGAGGCCGGTCGCCGGCGCGAGCAGCGTGCCGGGCTCCTGCCCGCTGATCGCCGCCGCCGCCGCGCCGGGCAGGAACCGCCCGACGGTGCCGAGGCCGACAAGATCGCCGGCCAGCAGGCCCTCCACGAACAACAGCCAGGCGCAGATGCCCACCAGCGTGGGCACCTGATGGCGAATGAGAGCGCCGAGACCGACGCCAATCGCCGCCGACAGCGCCGCCGCCGCGGCGCTCCCCACGACGAGGAGTACGTAGTCACCTCCGTCCAACCGCACGTCGATCCCCCGTGCCCGAAACGCGACCGTGCCCGCGGCCGCCGCAACGGCCCCGGCGACGAGCCCGAACCCCGCACCGGTCAGGATGCCTACCCAGACCTTCGCCGCAATGACGCGACCGCGCCGAGGGGTGACCAGGAAGGTCGGCCGGATCGTCCCGTGGCGGATCTCCGCGGTGACCGAGAGCGCCCCGAGCAGGGCGGCGAAGAGCACGCCGAGGAACTCCCCCCGGCCGAACACAGTCAGCTGATTGTTGCGGCTGCCGAGGGCCTCGGCGGGCAGCAAGCTGTGCAGGAGCACGGCCAGCAGGACCAGGCCGATCATGGCTGCTAACAGGCCGAGCCCGGTCCGGGTCGAGCGCAGCTTGAAGAGCTCCGCGCGAAGCTGGGCCCTCACGGCGCCGCTCCCGTCAGCTCGAGGAAGACGTCCTCAAGCGTTCCTCCACGCTGGGTGAGCTCATCGAGTCGACCGGCCGCGACGCGGCGCCCGTGGTCGATGATCATCACGTGATCGACCGTCTGCGCGGCCTCGGCGAGCATGTGGCTCGAGATCAGAACCGTCCGGCCCTGCTCCGCGAACCGGCGAAGGAAGCCCCGCAGCCAGTGGACCCCCGCAGGGTCCAGGCCGTTGGCCGGCTCGTCCAGGACGAGCAACTCGGGGTCGCCGAGCAGGGCCCCGGCCAGGGCGAGCCGCTGTCGCATCCCCAGCGAGTACGTCCTCACCCGCCGATGGCCTGCCGTCCCCAGGTTGACGAGGTCGAGCACCTCCTCGACCCGGCCGGGCGGAATCTCTGCCGCGAGCGCGAGCGCGCGCAGGTGGTCTCGCCCAGAGCGCCCGGGGTGAAGATCGCTCGACTCGAGCACCGCTCCGACCCGACGTGCCGGGTCGTCGAGCTCACGGTAGCGGCGACCGAACACGAGCGCCTCGCCCCCGGTCGGCTCGGCGAGCCCCAGCACCATCCGCAGGGTGGTCGTCTTCCCCGCGCCGTTTGGGCCGAGGAAGCCGGTGACGGTCCCGCGGGGCAGAGAGAACGTGAGGTCGTCGACGGCGACCACCTCGCCGAAGCGCTTGGTCAGCGAGCGGACCGTGACCACCGGGTCGGGGGTGCCGTTCTCGGCAGGGAGTGGTGCTCCTCGTTCGTCCACGGGCTTCGACTCGCCTCGGTCCCGCCTAATGGACACCGGGGCCGAGGGCGCCGGTGAGATGGAGGAAGATCATCACCCCGAGCAGGGCGATGGCGGCGATGATCCCGAGGACGAGTCCCCAGCGCGGTCTGCTCCTGGCCGCTCCGCGGTTAGGACCCCGGCGGGTGTCGTCTTCGGTCTCGGGGGAGCGGGGCGGGTCGGCCATGCGGGGTCCCTCCTCGGTTCGTCAAGGTTCGAGATGAGGATCGCAAGGTTATCGAGACATATTGTCGGTGTCAAACCAGGGCGTCTGAGCAATCGTCATCACGTATACTTCTGATGTGCCGAAGTTGTGGACCGAGACCATCGAGACTCACCGTCGCGAGGTCCGCGACGCGATCCTGGACACCACGGCGGCGCTGGTGGCCGAGCACGGGCTGCTGGCGGTGACGATGTCCCAGATCGCCGAGGAGACCGGCATCGGACGCGCGACCCTGTACAAGTACTTCCCGGACGTCGAATCGATCCTGCGCGCCTGGCACCACCGTCAGATCTCCAGCCACCTCGCGCACCTCGCCGAAGTCCGGGATCAGGCTGCCGGTCCCCGCGAGCGACTGGAAGCGGTGCTCGAGGCCTACGCCCTCCTCTCCCGCCACTCCCCCGGGCACCACGAGGCCGACTTCGCGGCGCTCCTGCATCGAGATGAGCAGGTGGCCCGAGCCCAGCGTCAGGTCCACGCCATGATCCGAGACTTACTGGTTGAAGGCGTGAAGACGGGGGATGTTCGGGACGATGTCACGCCCGATGAGCTCGCGAGCTACTGCGTCCACGCCCTAGCGGGAGCAGGCAGCCGGCGTTCGAAGGCCGCGGTTCGCCGCCTCGTGTCGGTCACCCTGGCCGGGTTGCGGCCGCCGCGCTGACTCATCCTGCCCTCTGCAGCTCGATAATCTTCGGTTCGGATGACGCGGCTGGCGATTGCGACATTCTCGCGACCATTCCGGTGGGCGCGCAGCGTCATCTGGACCCGGCCCGCGACGACTTCTACCGACGCACCATCGAGGCCGAGGTTCGGGCGGGTTCTCGCGCTGAGGCGCTTGTGTACGCCGCGGCCGTCGGGCCGGGCCAGCGAGGTCTCTCACCGGAAGAGGTCAAAGAGCGCATCATCCGGCGATACAGGTCCTCGACGACCGAGCGGGGGAGATGAGGCTGGCTCGAGCGACGTCTGGCGCCGGCCACAAGAGTCAGTCGACCTCTCAGGTCCCAGAGATGTGGGGCCGCATTGGGGCCGCGAGTGCGCGCGGAACGATCGGAAACGACCGAACGCGACCGGACCGGGTCTGACCTTCGCCAGCTCCAAGCTGCCGATGACGGGCACGATCTCCCGGCGGATGTAGCCCTCGTACGCATCAAGCGTCCGGGCCGCGTCCCTCGAACTCGTTGGTGGTCGAGCCACCGGTTGAGATAGGCCGCCAGACCGACTCGCTCAGGAGACGGGTCTCCACCCCCTTCGACGGCTCCTGCACCGGAACAACGGAACGCCCAGCACGAGCGGGAGGCCGGCGGATTTCGCATCTGCTGTCCGATCCGGGACCAGGGAGAAGGAAGTCATTGCCAACAGTGTGCCAACGAGCAGTCGTTTGGTCCCGCGTGTGATGTCCGGGGACATCGGTTACAGAACGTTCCGGGGACATGTGTGACACCTCGCTTCCTCCCGGTCGATCGAGATCGGGAGGAGTGGACCACCATGCCCGGTACCTCCTCGCCGCGCACGCGTGTCTGGGTCCGACCGGAGAGGCTGCGTGGGCCTGCAGCGCCTACCGGCTCTGACTAAACGCCAGGGGTGAATGACTTCCAGGTGATGATCGCCGGTGCACTTGGAGGACCGCGGAACTGGACAGGGCGCTACGAGTGCTTGCTCCCTGCGCACCTCATAACAACCGGCGGAAGCGGAAGGTGCTCGGGGGGTCAATTGTCCCAGTCGGTTTCGCTTCCTTGCTCACCCCGGCCTGCGTGTCTCTAGGGGACGGCCAGCCTCAGTGCGAGAAGTCCTCGCCTGAGTATTCAGTCGGTTCCACGAGGACAAGCCAGTTCCCGGAGTTGTCACGCATCACGGCCTCGACGCCATACGGCCGCTGGGACGGTGGCTGGACGAACTCAATGCCTTGGGCCGACAGCTCTTCGTACGTCTTCTGACAATCGTCGGTCCGCAGACCGAAACCGCCCATCCGGCCCTTGGCGAGCGAGCGCTCCACCGCCTGCGCCATCTCCGGATCGAGGGGCGGTCCCGGCACCATCAAGGTCACCTCGAGCTCGGGCTGATTGGGGTGAGCGATGGTGACCCACCGGAAGCCGTCGCCCATCGTCACGTCGCCCCTCTCCTCGAAGCCGAGCTTGTTCACGTAGAAGTCGCGAGCTTGGTCCTGGTCGGTGACCCACAGCGTTATCAACGATATGTTGGTGATCATTGCGACCTCCTTTCTCCGTCGGGAACGAGGCTAGCGCGGGTCATGACGTCGGCGCTTCTTCGAAATTGCGGGGTTGGCGTCAAACGGCTGCCGGTCACTCAACCCGTGCATGAACACGTAGCAGCCCGGAATCTTCTGCACGCCGGATTGCGCGTATCTCCCCTGTTACACAGATGGAGAGACGCCCACGAGATCGCGGAACTTCGAGCTGAACGAACCCAGGCTGGAGAACCCGACGAGGTAGCAGATCTCGGTAACCGTCAGGTTGGTGGCCCGCAGCAGGTCCTGAGCACGTTCGATCCGCCGATGGCACAGGTACTGGGCGGGCGTTTGGCCGTACTCGGCCGCGAAGCTTCGGAGAAAGTGGTACTTCGAGATCCCTGCGGCGGCCGCCAGGCTCTGCAGGTCCAACGGCTCCGCGTAGTGCCGATCGATCAGGTCGCGGGCCCGCCGCAGATGGATAAGCAGGTCGGTGGACACCCTCACGTTCGAGGACACGCCAGAAGTATGGGGGACCTCCCTTGAGTCCGGCGAACGCTGGGGGGCCGCGCTCTAGGGACTTGGGTTGGTCGAGTCGGTGCGACCGAACTCGGGGAGATGCTGGTGCTCAGGGGCCAAGGCGCCTGATCGCAGGTGGGCCGGAGACGACATCGCCGAGTAGGTCGATCACCATCGAGCTGGACAGGGTGGCACCGCCCTTTCAACACCATGGTGGAACCCCGGGTTGGTCCACACGCCCGGCGGCGTGCTCCTTCCCCCTTGTGGCCATCCAAGTCCTCGCATGGCCCGCCTCGGGGGAGCCAGGTGAAGTTCTATCCTCTTTCCGATCCAACGGTGACCTCGTCCTAGGGGAGGAACGACTCGGTGAGGG
>WNGE01012674.1_pt1 | contig 18291 bp, 18 predicted proteins | sample 5400651 | NCBI WGS metagenome assembly WNGE01 (sample SAMN13153370, study PRJNA577476) | soil metagenome | isolation source: 60 cm soil or saprolite under grassland replicate 2 | place: USA:California | collected 2016-06-15
CCGCCGAGGCGCCCTTCTGGACACCGACCGCGAACCGGGCGGCTACGGCCGACTCGGGCACCGCCAGCGCAAGCAGCAGAGATGCGAGTACGAGGCGCCTCATGCAGGTGTCACCCTAAGAGTGGGGCTGAACCCGGGGACGAATCCGCGGCCGGGCGAGAGTCGAGCCCGGTAGTCCCCGGGCGAGAGAGTCACGCTCGCCTCGAAGTCGCCGTTCGCGGTAACCGTCGCCCGGGCGACGGTCGCCCACGAGGTGCCGCTGAGACGCTGGATCGCGACGCTCGCTCCCGGGAAGAGAGGTCGCTCATAGCCGCGTAGGCTCGTGGCGCCGGTCAGGCTGTAGAAGCGCAGCCGGGGAGCGACGGCGACATGGGCCACCCTGCTGCGCGCAGAACCGCTCGCGAGCCGGTAGTCCGTCGGGCCGCGAGGCCTCGCCGCCACGTTGACCGTCCCGTCCGGCTCGATCGAAACCGCGCCTGCCTGGCGCCACGCCGATCCCGCCTGCCGCTGCTCGAGCGTCACGGAAGGCAGGTTTCTGGCGACCCCGGTCAGCGACATCCGGGCGCCGTAGGTGACGGGAGCCGCCGGCGGCGTGAGCGAAAGCACGCCGATCCTGAACCAGGTCGAGCGCAGGCCGAGGGCACGGCGCAGGTCGGTGCCGGTCACGGTCGACTCACCCTGAGAGCCCATCGCCGTCACCGAGCGGACTCGTCCTGACGGGCCGGTGGCAGTACGCAGATCGACGAGGCGGCCGCGAGTCGAAAGAGCACGTGCAAGGCGGTTGGGCGCGACGACGAAGGGGCCCCAGCGGTGGTACGGCGAGATCGTGTCGTACGGGTCGTTGACCGAGACGAGGTAGGGAATCAACGGCGAGCCCGGCCAGACCTCGCTGGCGGCAGCCGTCCGGCCGCCCGAGCTCGAGAAGAAGTACGTCTTCACAACGTGCCCGCCGTAGAGGACGACCTTGCCGGCGGTCTCCTGCACGGCCTGCGTCGCCGACGGCCATTCGCCTGCGATTCCACTGTAGACCTGGCTCCGCGTATCCGGGTACAGGTCGAACCACGACCCCGCTTTCCGCGCCGCAAGTGCATACGACCGCGCCGCGACGGCCTGGGCCTTCAGCGCCTCCGGAAGCCACGCGTGTGGCATCTCGGACGGCACGACGCCGTAGAGGTAGCTCTCGAGGGGCACCGAGTTGACGGCGCGAAGTGCACCGTTCGCCACGGAAACCTCGACCTGACCTCGGTAGGGACGGCCGTCCAGCCGAAGCGGCGACGTTCCGGGCATGAAGAGGAGCGGCCCCGGCAACTGCTGCGCCGGGCCGCCGGCCGGTTTCACGCGCAGTCCGGGCCCGAAGCGCTGCGCGCCGGCGGCCAGCTGCCAGACCTGGCCGGCGGCATCTCGAACGCGGAAAGGCGCCTCGGACGAAACGCTCAGCCTCTGAGCGCCCTGCGCCAGTAGGACCCGCACGCGCGCGACTTGCGCCGGGCCCAGAGTCGTTCCCGGATAGTAGTGAGCCAGGATCCGGTCGTAGCTCGCTCCCTGCTGGGCGAATCCATAGGCACCCCATTGCGCGAGGCCGACTCCGTGACCCCATCCGCGGCCGCTGACGACGAACGTCGCCTGGGCAAGCAAAGGAGAGGCGGCACGCGGCTTGGCCCCGCCAGAGGAGTAAGCGCCGGCGGAACCGGCGAGAAGCGCAGTCAGGGCGAGCGCGGCAACGAGAAGCCTTGGGCGATCCATAGGCAGTGCTTTCGGCGCCCGGTCTTCGTCTCTTGACCGACCGCAGAGACATTTGAGGCTAGCGCATCGGCCTGCGGACGGCATCCTTCTTTACAGGAACTTCAGGAACCTCCAGCAAGTAGGACGTTTCCCAAGGCTCGCCGCCGGAAACTGAAGAAGGCGCGGCCCCCCACCGCGTCTTTCCTCGTGCCAGACGAACAGAGCAAGCTGCCTCCCCGCTATCGCCGGCCAGAGCGCATCGGCGAGGGCGGCATGGGCGAGATCTTCCGGGCCGAGGACGACGTGCTCGGGCGCACCGTCGCGATCAAGCTGCTGGCCGAGCGCTACGCCCGCGACGCCTCGATCCGGGCTCGCTTCAAGCGTGAGGCGCTCGCCGCGGCGCGCCTCTCCGGCGAGCCGAGCACGGTCACGATCTTCGACGTCGGAGAGTGGCAAGAGCGTCCGTTCATCGTTATGGAGCACCTGAGCGGCGGCTCGCTCGAAGAGCGTCTGCAGCGGACCGGTCCGCCCGCCACCGGCGACGCACTGTCGTGGCTCGAGCAGGCAGCGACGGCTCTTGACGCAGCCCACCGCGACGGAGTCGTCCACCGGGACGTGAAGCCGGGCAACCTCCTGCTCGACGGAGAGGGCGCGCTGCGTGTCGCCGACTTCGGGATCGCCAGCGCTCCCGGCATGGAGTCCCTCACGATGACCGGGACGGTGATGGGAACCGCCGGGTACCTCTCGCCCGAGCAGGCCCAGGGCGAGCGCGCCAGCCCGGCCAGCGACCGTTATGCACTCGCGGTCGTCGCCTTCGAGTTGCTCACCGGCCAGCGGCCCTTCGAGTCCGACAGCCCGACGGCGGAGGCGGCCGCGCACGTGCAGGCGCCGATCCCGTCCGTCTCTTCGCAGTCCGATCTGCCCTCTCAGCTCGACTCCGTCTTCGAGCGCGCGCTCGCCAAGGACCCAGCACAGCGGTTTGAGACGGCTGCCGACTTCGTCGCCGTACTGCGGCAGGCGCTCGCCGCCGGCGCCGGAAAGACACGTCGTCTTGCTCCCACGGGCCCGCCTGCGCGGCACTCGCCGGCCCTGGCTCTTATCGGAGCGTTCCTCCTCGCCGCGGCCATCGCAGGCGCCGGCCTCGCGGCCATCCTCGCGACCCGCGGAGGCGGGAAGAGCGCCACGCCGAGTGTCGTCACGCGGACGCTCCCGGGCACGACCGTCCGCCGCACGGTGACCGAACCGCCGACCTCGGCCCCTCAGCCCCCGCCGCCGCCCTCCACGCCGGATGGCGTCGCACTGACCGACCAGGCCACGCGTCTCCTCCGGCAGGGCGACTACGCGGGTGCGGAGCGGGCCGCCCGGCAGGCCTTGCCGGTACTCGCCGGAAGCGGACAGAGGTACGAGGCGTATGCCGAGTACGACCTCGGCAGCGCCCTCGTCGGGCTGGGACGCTGTGACGAGGCTCTCGAGCACCTCGAGCGCTCGGAAGAGATCCAGGGGCACCGCAAGGAGATCGACAAGGCCCGCAAGGAGTGCAAGAAGGGCGACCACGTACGATGAGCCCGTGCGGATCCTGGTCACGGGCGCGGCCGTCATCCAGGCGGACATCGGCGACCTCGGGGTCGTCGAGAACGTCCTGCGTGAGCACGGGATCGAGGCGATCGTGAATTTCGCGGCCGAGTCTCACAACAGCCTGGCCGTGATCGACCCCGGCCTCTTCGCCCGTACGAACGTGCTGGGGACGCAACTGCTCCTCGAAGCCGCTCGCAAGGCCGAGGTCGAGCGCTTTCATCACATCTCGACCTGCGAGGTCTACGGCGATCTTCCGCTCGACTCGGACGAGGCCTTCACGGAGGAGTCGCCCTACCGGCCGCGGACGCCGTACAACGCCTCGAAGGCGGCCGCCGACCACTACGTGCGCGCCTACCACGAGACCTACGGGCTGGCGACGACGATCACGAACTGTTCGAACAACTACGGGCCCTACCAGTTTCCGGAGAAGGTGATCTCCCTCTTTGTGACGAACGCGCTCGACGACCGGCCGCTGCCCATGTACGCGTCGACGCAGAACAGGCGCGAGTGGCTGCACGTGCGCGACCACTGCCGTGCGATCGAGCTCGCCCTGGAGACGGGTCGCGAGGGTGAGACCTACAACGTCGGCTCGGGGGTCGAGGCCTCGATCGAGGAGATCGCCGACCGAGTGCTAGAGCTCACCGGCAAGCCCGAGTCGCTGAAGACGATCGTCCCCGACCGGCCCGGCCACGACCGCCGCTACCTGCTGGACGCCTCGAAGATCGAGCGCGAGCTGGACTGGCGACCGGAGATCGGATTCGAGGACGGGCTCCGCGAGACAGTCGCCTGGTACGCCGCCAACCGCGCCTGGTGGGAGCCGCTCAGGGAGCGCCTGGTCGTCGAAGAAACCGCCTGGCGCTAACAGCCCTGTCCGGTGTCAGACGCCGGACAGGTCCGAGCCGCGAGGCCAGAAATATCGCAGTTGCACCTTCTTTGTGCGAAGCATCCATGTCCCGACAAGACATGTTGGGCGTCTGACACCGTTCGCGCCAATGGGGCAGCCGAGGTGCCTCGGACCGCTCGCTTCTGAGGACGGAGTTGGCGGGCCGCGCCGCGGGCCGACCGAGCTCGGTCGACGAGATCCGACGCACACGACATTCGATGCCCGCCTCCTCGAAGATCGCCTCGGCGAACTCGGCCCACGTGCAGTCGCCCTCCGCGGCCATATGCCAGACCCCCTGTGGCAGCTCGAGCAGGTCGCGTGTCGCCTCGGCGAGATGGCCTACGAACGTGGGGCTTCCGCGCTGGTCGTCGACGACCGCGACTTCCTCGCGCTCGGCTCCGAGGGCGAGCATCGTGCGGACAAAGTTCTTCCCGGTCCACCCGAAGAGCCAGGAGCTGCGGACGATCCAGCCGGCCCGCACCTGGCGCTCGCCCTCGAGCTTCGTGCGCCCGTACACGGCGAGTGGGCTCGGCTCGTCCGACTCGACGTAGGGCTCACCTTTGCGACCGTCGAAGACGTAATCGGTCGAGAAGTAGACGACCGGCGCACCGAGCGCGACGACGTTCCTCGTCCCGGCGACGTTCACCCGCTCGGCGCCCTCCGAGTTGGCTTCCGCCCCGTCCACGTCCGTCCAGGCCGCCGTGTGCAGCACGAGGCTCGGCTCGATTTCGATCGAGGGCTGCGTGACGTCGAGCTCGTCGCGCGTGCGTGCGTCAGCCTCGGGGAAGACCTCGGCGAGGGCAGCGCCGAGCTGCCCGCCGGCCCCGGTGATCAGGACGCGGCCTGGTCCCGTTCCGACAGGATCGGGGATTTCGTGCTCCAGAGATCGACGACTCGGGGGTCGTCCCAGGGAACCTCGTGCTCGTCCGGATCCGCGGGGTCGTACTCCTCGGTCACGTGGTAGATGAAGAGAACATCTGTGAGCGCCTCGAATCCGTGCGCGCAGCGCCCAGGGACGTAGATCGCGACAGGGTTCTTGTCACCGATGTCCTCGCAGAAGGTCTCGTTGGTCTCGAGGTCGAGGACGACGACGCGGAGAGCTCCATTCAGGCAGACGAAGAGGTCGTCCTGGCCCTGCTCGTGGTAGTGGAGCCCGCGGATCACGCCCGCGCGCGAGAACGAAGCATTCGTCTGGCGTACCGGCTTCTCGAAAAGGCTCGCCCGGTAGATCTCGGCAAACCAGCCGCGCTCGTCCTCGAAGCGCCGCAATGGGATTCGCTCCAGCCCCTCGATCACTTGTTGGCGCCGTTCTTCCGCACGAAGTCATTGACCGCGTAGTAGGCGTCGATCGACTCGCCCGCGTCGCCCCAGAAGCCCTCGACCACGTCGTACTCCATCGCCCCCTGCTCGACGAACCAGTTGTTGACGTCGGTGATCTCGAGCTCGCCACGCGCCGAGGGAGAGAGCGTCGGGAGGAACTCGAACACGGAGGAGTCGTAGAAGTACAGGCCGGTGACCGCGTACTCGCTCGGCGGCTGCTCCGGCTTCTCGACGATCGCCGTGACGCGATCGCCGTCGAGCTCCGCGACGCCGAGATGCCGCAGATGTTCCGGCTCGTCGATCTTCGAGAGGACGATCCGCGCGCCGCGCTCCTGGCGCGCGAAGTTGTCGATCGCCGGCTTGATGGAGCGCCCGAAGACGTTGTCCGCGAGCATGACGAGCACGCGGTCGTCCCCGGCGAAGCGCTCGGCAAGCCCGAGAGCTTCGGCAATGCCGCCCTCGCGCTCCTGGTAGGCATACGACAGCCGCTCGATCCCGTGCCCGTGACCGTCACCGAGTAGCCGGAAGAACTCGCCCGCGTGCGTGCCACCCGTGACGAGCATGATCTCCGCAACGCCGCCGGAGACGATCGCCTCGATTGCGTAGGTGACCATCGGGCGGTCGTAGATCGGCAACAGGTGTTTGTTGGTGATCCGCGTGAGCGGGTGAAGGCGGCTGCCCGTGCCGCCCGCGAGGATGACGCCTTTCATGTTCGCGAGATGCTACGGGAGGGTAGAAGCCGAGCGGCATGCGCTGGGCTTGGCTCGTCGTGCTGATCATCGTCGCAGTCGTCATCTGGGCAGCTCTGCGCTAGCGTCCCGCAGGTCGCAGCGCCGGCTGGGGCGAGCTCTTCGTTGCAAGCGGCGAGGGCGCCACTCGGGCGACGTGCGCCGCCCAGTCGGGCAGCCACCAGTTCCAGCGTCCGAAGAGCTTCATCACGCTCGGCACGAGCAGGGCGCGGATAATGGAGACATCGATGATGATCGCCGCCGCGAGGCCGAAGCCGAACTGCTGGAGGCCGACGATCGAGCCGGCGACGAAGCCCATGAACGCCGCGAACATGATCAGACCCGCGGCGGTGACTAGCCGGCCGGTCTTGGCCAGGCCTGCGGTGACGGCGGCAATGTTGTCGCCGCTCTTGTCCCACTCCTCGCGCATCCTGGAGACGAGGAACACCTCGTAGTCCATCGAGAGCCCGAAGAGCATCGCGAACAGGAAGACCGGGATCCAACCCTCGACTTGGTCATACTGCTGGATGCCGAACCGCTCACCCCAGCCGAACTTGAAGGCGACGACGAGCAGGCCGTAGGCCGCGCCGATCGAGAGCAGGTTCATGACGATCGCCTTCAGCGGCAGCAGCAACGACCGGAAGGCGCGGACGAGCAGGCCGTAGGTCAGCAGCAAGACCGCGAGGACGAGCCACGGGAAGGCCCCGTACGTCAGGTCGAGGAAGTCGACGCCTCCGGGTGGACCACCGCCCGCAAACACCTTCACACCGTCAGGGAAGCCGGCGAACGGAATGAGGTCGTCGCGCAGGCGATCGACAAAGTGCTGAGCGGGCGGGAGCCCGTACTCGTGCTTCCCAATCACCTGCAGGTGCAGGTACCGCCTGGTCGGGTCCACGTACTGGCGACCGCCGCTGAAGTCGAATTCAAGGCGTGTCACTTCGGGGTCGGTCTGGAGACCGGCCATGAGCGCGGCCACCGAGCCCTGAACCTGATCATCGTCTGCGCCGCCCGCGCGACCCGTGTCGACCACGATGTCGCTCGGCGCGATCGCACCCGCGCCGACGGCCGACGTCAGGACGTTCAGCCCACGGATCGCCTGGAGGTTCTGTGGAACACCGGTGTTCGAGCCGGGGGTGAGCTCGAGCTTCGTGACGGGCGCCGCAGCAACGAGCAGGAGGGCGATCGTCCCCGTCGCGAAGAGAACCGGCCGACGCATGATCGCGCCTGCAAGCCTGGGCCAGAAGCCGCGCGATGGGTCGGCGCGGCGCTCCGCAACGCTCTTCGGAACGAGACGGACCCGGTCGAGCCGGTCCTCGAGCCAGTAGAGCAACACCGGAAGCAGGGTCATCGCCGCCAGCACGGAGACCAGCGGGATCAGCAGGCCCGCAAGCCCGAATCCGCGCATGAACGGCAGCGGCATGAAGAGCATCAGCGCGAGCCCGATCGCGACCGCCGTGCCGCTGAACAGAACAGCCCGACCCGCGGTCTCCATCGTGCGCTCAACCGCTTCCTCGCGACTCCGGCCCGAGCGATGCTCCTCGCGGTACCGGTAGACCATCAACAGCGAGTAGTCGATCGCGATGCCGAGCCCGATGAGCATCACGAGGTTCGTTAGGTACGTCGACAACTCCATGTAGTTCGCGAAGACCCAGATGAAGCCGAGCGTGACGGGAATCGCAGCCGCGGCGAGCATCATCGGGAGCAGGAAGGCAAGGGAGCCGAAGACGAAGATCAAGATCGCCATCGCGATCGGGATCGCGATGAACAGCTCGCCGACCTTCAGGTCGTTGCTCATCACGGGATCGAGGTCGTGCTCGACCGCCGCCTGACCGGTCAGATACGTCTGCGCGCCGGAAATCCTTCCCGCCGCCTTGCGCATCGCATCGGTGTGGCTTTTGGCGTCGGCGGGATCGAGGCTCGAGGTGATCGTCGCCGTCACGACGTCCTTCGAGACCGCGTTGACGGAAGCCACTTTCCCTGTCGGAAGGGCATGGGCGGCCCTCTGTGCTGCCTCCCTGACCTTCGGCACGAGCACGGAGGCCTGGCCCGAGGAGCCCTGCACGACGAGCGAGAACGAGCCCTCCGGCTTCTGGTCGAAGTGCTGCTGCAGGATGTTTCTCGCCTTGTCGCTCTCCGCACCAGGCAGCACGAACCGGTTCGTCAGCAGGTCGGAGAGACCGGACGAAGCCGCTCCTGCGGCGAGGACGGCGACTACCCAGACGGCCAGCACCGCCCAGCGGAAGCGAATCATCGTTCGGGCCCAACGTGCCATCAATTTCCTCCTGTTGTTCGACTTCGGGGTGGTTAGCGCCGGCTAGGTTAGTGATCACTAGCCCCGCGGTCAAGTAAGTCCACCCCCGCTACCATCCAGCCATGGCCCGAGACCCGATCGACCGCCTCCGAGGCGAGATGGAAGAGCTCTTCGCCGACCTCTGGCAGGTTCCGCGCTTCACGCGCAGGCGCGGCGGCTTTCGGCCGCAGATCGACTGCTACCGCACCGAGCGGCCGGCCGCGCTGACCGTCATCGTCGAGCTGAGCGGCATCGATCCGTCGAAGATCCAGATCTACGCCGACGAGCGCACGCTCGTCGTTTCGGGTGAGCGCCGCCGACCCCGCTGCGCGGGCCGCGTGTACCAGCAGATGGAGATCGACTACGGACGGTTCACGCGCCAGGTCGCGCTGGCCGCCGACATCGATGTCGCCGGCTCGAAGGCCACCTACCGCCGCGGCATGCTGACGATCGTCCTGCCCCTCGCCAAGAAGCCTGCTTCGCCGGAGCGGGTCGCGATCCCGATCAAGAGCGGGCGATGACTGACATCCTCGACGAGCAGCTCGACATCGACGAGGTCGAGCTCCCCGCGGCCCTCCCGGTCCTGCCGCTCAAGGACACGGTCGTCTTCCCCGACTCTGTGCTCCCGCTTGCGATCGGCCAGGAGCGCTCAGTGCGCTTGGTGGACGAAGTCGTCTCGGGCGACCGGCTCCTCGCGCTCGTCGCCGCGAAGGACCGAGAGGTGGAGCAGCCGGGCTGGGACGACCTCTACGAGATCGGCACCGCCGCGGTCGTCCAGAAGATGATCCGCGTCCCCGACGGCTCGTTGCGCATCCTCGTACAGGGCATCCGCCGCATCCGCCTGCTCGACCGAGTCCAGGACGAGCCGTATCTCGTCGGCCGGTTCGTCGAGGTGCCGGACATCGTCACCGACTCGCCGGAGACACAGGCGCTGACCCAGAACGTCCAGACGCTCTTCGCGCGCCTGATCGGGCTCGTCCCCTACTTGCCCGAGGAGCTCGCGTTCGCCGCGGCCAACGTCGAGGAGCCCAGCGCCCTCTGCCACCTCGTCGCCTCGACCCTGCGGCTGAAGACCGACGAGAAGCAGCGACTGCTCGAGCTCGATGACGTCGAGAAGCGCCTGCGCGCGGTGCTCGTGATCCTCAATCGCGAGCTCGAATTGGCGGAGCTCGGCTCGAAGATCCAGTCGCAGGTGCAGTCCGAGATGGAGTCCTCGCAGCGCGAGTACTTCCTCCGGCAGCAGCTGAAGGCGATCCAGGACGAGCTCGGCGAGGGTGATCCGGAGCAAGCGGAGCTCAAGGAGCTCCGCGACCGAGCGGCCGAGGTCGCGCTCTCCGAGGAGGCCCGCAAGGCCGTCGACCGCGAGCTCGCGCGGCTGGAGAAGCTGCCGACGGCGGCGGCCGAGTACGGCGTCATCCGGACTTACGTCGAATGGATCCTGAGCCTTCCCTGGGACAAGACGACCCAGGACAATCTCGATCTCCAGCAGGCGCGACGGATCCTCGACGAGGACCATTTCGACCTCGACAAGGTGAAGGAGCGCATCATCGAGTACCTGGCCGTGTCGAAGCTGAAGAACGACCTCTCTGGTCCGATCCTCTGCTTCGTCGGCCCACCCGGAGTCGGCAAGACCTCCCTCGGCCACTCGATCGCCCGCACGCTTGGCCGCAAGTTCGTGCGGATCTCGGTCGGCGGCGTCCGTGACGAAGCGGAGATCCGCGGTCACCGGCGGACGTACATCGGCGCCATGCCCGGCACGATCATCCGCGCGCTCCGCGACGCCGAGTCGCGCAACCCGGTCTTCCTGATCGACGAGATCGACAAGATGGGCGCCGACTTCCGCGGCGATCCGGCGAGCGCGATGCTCGAGGTGCTCGACCCCGAGCAACACTCGACCTTCCGCGACCACTACCTCGATCTCCCCTTCGACCTCTCGAAGGTGCTCTTCATCTGCACGGCGAACCAGCTCGAGACGATTCCTCCGCCGCTCCTCGACCGGATGGACATCATCCACCTCTCGGGCTACACGGAGGAGGAGAAGCTCGGCATTGCGCGCAAGTACCTCGTGCCCAAGCAGCTGAAGGCGCACGGCCTCAAGCGCTCGCAGCTCACGTTCACCGAGAAGGGCCTCCGCATCATCATTCGCGAGTACACGCGCGAGGCCGGTGTACGGCAGCTCGAGCGTCAGATCGCCGGCGTCTGCCGGAAGGCGGCGCGCCGGATCGCAGAGGGCGACTCCGAGCGCATGAGCGCCGACGAGAACCGCGTGCGCGAGTGGCTCGGCCCTCGCCAGTTCGTCGCCGACGTCCGGAAGAGAACGTCAGAGCCGGGCGTCGCGACCGGCCTCGCGGTCACCGCTGTCGGCGGTGACGTCCTTTTCATCGAGGCGACCGCCTACCCCGGCGAGGGACGGCTGAAGGTGACCGGGCAGCTTGGCGAAGTGATGCAGGAGTCGGCGCAAGCAGCACACTCGTGGGTGCGGACGCACGGGCTCGAGCTCGGGATCGACCCGCATTGGTTCGGCGAGAACGACGTCCACGTGCACATCCCCGCGGGCGCCGTCCCCAAGGACGGCCCGTCGGCGGGGATCACGATGGCGACCGCGATCGCGTCGATCGCGACCGGGAAGCCGGTCTCGGAAGAGGTCGCGATGACCGGCGAGCTGACGCTCTCGGGCCAAGTGCTCCCGATCGGCGGCCTGCGGGAGAAGGCGCTCGCGGCGCAGCGGGCCGGGATTCGCAAGGTGATCTTCCCCCGCGAGAACGAGTCCGATCTCGAGGAGCTGCCGGAAGAGACTCGCAAAGAGCTCGAGTTCCTGCCCGTCGACTGGATCGAGGAGGTCCTCGCGATCGCCTTCGACGGCTCGCTCCCCAAGGCCGTGCCCGCCCGCCCGCTCAGCCGCGAGCGAAAGGCCGCTTCCGCGCGCTAGGCCGCACTAGGCCGTTTGCGGCCCCTCGGACCCGGGTAGAGTCGCCTGCAAGCGAGCCAAAAAGGAGTTCCTAGCATGGCCAAGCTTCAAGACCGCGCGAGAGACCGGGCCAGCGACGTCAGGCCCTACGTCGAGCGAGCATTCAAGGACGAGCGCGTCCGCGAGGACGTCAAGAGCGCAATCGCCACAGCCCGCGAGATCTACGACCAGCTCATGGGCGGGCGGGCGATGACCTCTGTCGCCGCCAAGGTCGCGACCGACAAGGACATCCAGCAGAGCCTTCGCGACGCGATCGACGACCTGCGTGACGCGGCCGACCGAGTCCAGGGCAAGGACTCGCACGCTGCGCGCAACGCGACGCTGCTCCTCACCGGGATCGCACTCGGCATCCTCTTCAACCCGGTCACGGGGCCGGGCACTCGCCGCTGGCTGCAGGACAAGATCTTCGGCGAGGGCGAAGAGTTCGAGTACCGCCAGGACAACGCGAAGTAGCGCTGTCGCTAAGGCGCCGCTTGTGGTGCCGACCTCAGGACACCGGGCTCCGCCCGGTGTCCGTCTGAACTAACCGGCCGGCTTGGCGGACCGTCTTAGCACGCGCTGGAGCGAGCCGGGGTCGAGGCCGTCGGCCGTCGAGATGTCGGACGAGGAGAGCAGGATTGCGCCTGGCTTGGGCGCGCTGCTCTCGGGCGAGATGGGCGGCGCCCAGCCGGCGACCTGTGCGAAATCGACGTCCTGGAGGTGCTTCCAGGCCAGAAGGTAGGGGTATGGTCTGACGGCCCCGTCGTAGCCCATGTAGAGCATGCCGACCGGATGGATCTCGAAGTGGAGATGGTACGGCGTGCTCGCAGCGTCACCCGAGTTGCCTACGAAGCCGACCACCGTTCCCGCTTTGACCTCGCGTCCGTTGACCGCGAAGGGCGAGTAGGCGGAGAGATGCGCGTAGTAGAACTCGTTGCCCTCGTGGTCTCGCAGCCAGAGGCGCCACCCGCCGAGGTGGTTCCAGCCGACTGAGAAAATCGCGCCGTCGGCGACCGCGAGCAGCGGCGAGCCCAGCGGGGCGAAGATGTCTTCGCCGTGGTGCCAGCCTGAGGCGACATCCCCGCGCGGCGCGCCGAAGGTGTCGCCGAACGACGACGGGCCGTACACCGGAAAGACGTAGCCTCCCGCGGTCAGGCGCGGTGTCACCGCCTGCGGGGGGCGGACGATCAAACCCGGCACCTCAGGGCCGACTCCGGGCCCGCGCTTCTGCTTCTTAGCCTGCCCCGGCTTCTTCTTTCTCGGGTGGGCCGGAATGCGCTTGTGCTTGCGTTCGGTCTTGACGACGACGTCGGTCTGGGCCGAGGCTTCGGCGTAGCCCACCATCACCTCGGTGCCGGCCGGAAGTCCGTTGTGGTCAGCCGTCAGGCGCGCCTGCAGACCCGTGATGAACACGCGTGCGCCTTTCGAATCGCCGGCGTCAAGCGAGGTCTTTCCCTCTTGCAGGGTGACCACGTAGCCCCAGTCGCCGATCGGGAACTGGGTTCCCGAGCCGGGTGCGACGGCCTGCCCGAGGATGGTGAGGCCCGTCACCGCGGAGCCGGCCGAGTCCGCCGCAGAGGCGCGCGAGCGCGCGAAGGCCTTCGCCTTCGCCGTGACGGTGGTGACAGTCACGTCGCCCCCGAAGATCGTGATCGACGACACCTCCGCGGAAGCGCTCGAGGTCGCGGAGGAGCCGGGGGTGGCGAAGGCACCCGAGGTTACCGAGCCCGCCCGCACGACCGATCCGTCGGCGGGGTACGCGAACGAACCGCCGACGCCAACCGCGTCAGGCGGGGCGGAGACGCTTGCGGCGGAGCCCCCGCTCTGTCCCGGCACGGCGACCTGCACGGCGAAGGCTCGCGCCGAGGTCGCGCCCTTCTCGGCCGACGCGGCGGCCGAGCCTAGGGAAGCGAGCAGAAAGGCGAGCACGAAGGCGGCCGGGGCCAGGCGAGCCACCCCCGCATTATTACGAGCGCCGCGGCTTATGGCGGCCACAGTCGGCGCAGATACCCGTCACCTCGACGGCGTGACGCGTCACTGTGAACCCGTGAACGCCGCCGAGCCGCTCGAGCCAGGGCCCAAGCTGGCAATCGCCCAGCTCGACGACCTGATGGCACTCGCTGCACGTGAGGTGGTGATGGTGACTGTCGCTGCAGAGGCGGTAGCAGATCTCCCCGGGCCGATGCATGAGCGCGTCGACCGCACCGTGTTCGCTCAGGAGCGCGAGCGTTCGGTACACGGTGGCGAGCCCGGTCGACTCGCCGCGCGCACGGAGCGATTCGAAGATCTGCTGAGCGGTCGCGTCGTTCGGCTCGGCGGAGAGCGCTTCGAGCACGTGCTGCCGTTGCCGCGTCGCGCGAATGCCGTGTGTGGCGAGAAGTTCTTGCGCCGGCGTGGGCATGGGCATACGATACCACTGAATGAGAGCGATAATCATTCTCACTTGCGCCTGCATCCTGCTTGCGGCAACCGGCTGTGGAGGATCGGGATCGTCGAGCGTGGGCGGCAAAGAGAAGGTCGTCGCTGCCTTCTATCCGCTCGCTTTCGCGGCGCAGGAGATCGGTGGCGAAAGGGTCGAGGTCGAGAACCTCACCCCCGCCGGCGCCGAGCCCCACGATCTCGAGATCTCCCCGCGAGACGTACGCGACGTACGCGAGGCCGACCTCGTCCTGTTGCTCGGCCACGGGTTCCAGCCCGAGCTCGAGAAGGCCGCCGGGAACGGCGACAAGGTGTTGGCTCTACTCGACACACCGAGCCTGAACAGGTTTCCGAACGGCGACCCCCATGTCTGGCTCGATCCGCAGCGCTACCTCCTCATCGTCAGGCAGATCGGCTCCGCGCTCCGCGAAAAGGGCTCCACACAGAGCCTCGTCACCCGAATACGCGCGCTCGACCGCGACTATCGAAGCGGTCTCGCGCACTGCGCCCGGCGCGAGATCGTCACCAGCCACGAGGCCTTCGCGTACCTGTCACAGCGCTACGGCCTGCGCCAGGTCGCGATCACCGGCCTTACTCCGGAGGCCGAGCCGGCACCGCGCGATTTGCAGCATGTGATCGAGCTGGTACGCAAGACACACGCGACGACGATCTTCTTCGAGACTCTCGTCTCGCCGCGACTCGCCGACACGGTGGCGCGCGAGACCGGCGCCAAGACGGCGGTGCTCAACCCAATCGAGGGCCTGACACCCGCGCAGGCCCCAACGGCGGAGGCAAGACAACTCTTTTGCGCGTGGCACTCGGGCTCGAGCAGCCGACTCGGGGCTCGGCGGTCCTCTTCGGGGAGACCGCGGCGCGATTCAGCAGGCGTGCCCGAATCGGGTATCTCGCGCAACGGGCCCAACTCGGAATCGACGCGCCGGTGAGCGTCCGCGAGCTCGTCTCCACGGGGCGAGTGCCGCGGCGCGGCCTGTTCGGACCACTCACCGCCGGAGACCGGGCGATCGTCGAGGAGTCGATCGAGCGCGTCGGTCTCTCCGACCAGTCCAGGTCCGTGCTGGCGCGCCTTTCGGGGGGCCAGCAACAGCGGGCCTTCATTGCCAAGGCGCTTGCGGCACAGCCGGACCTCCTCGTGCTGGACGAGCCGACGGCCGGCGTCGACGTCGACGCTCAGGAGGCGCTTGCGGCGCTGCTCGAGGAGCTCCACGGTGATCTCAGCGTGACGATCCTTTTCGCCTCACACGAGTTCGGCGCCGTCGAGCGCTTCGTCGATCGCCTCGTGCTCGTGCGCGGCGCGATCGTATTCGACGGCGACCCGGCAGCGCTGCCCACCACCTGGCACGACCCCTCACATGTCCATTCTTGAGCTCGACTTCATGCGGCTCGCCTTCGCGGCCGGGACCTTCGTCGGGCTCCTGGCGCCGGCGGTCGGCTTCTTCCTCGTCCAGCGGCGAATGAGCCTCATTGGAGACGGGATTGGCCATGTCGCCTTCGCCGGGGTTGCAGCGGGCTACCTGCTCGGCATCTCGCCGGTCGGGACAGCACTCGTGGCGGCCGTGCTCGGAGCCGTGGCGATCGAGTGGCTTCGAGCCCGCCATCGCACGGCCGGGGACCAGGCGCTCGCGCTGCTCTTCTACACGGGCATCGCGGGAGGGGTCGTGATGATCTCGGCGGCAGGCGCACTGAACGCGAACCTGTTTTCGTTCCTCTTCGGCTCGATCCTGACAGTCACGAACGGAGACCTGGTCCTCGTTGCGGCGCTCGGGGCCGCAGGGCTGGGGCTGATTGCGCTCCTCTACCGCGCGCTGCTGGCCGCGGCACTGGACGAGGAGGGAGCGCGGGTGGCAGGCGTTCCCGTCGGGGCCCTCAATGTCGTCCTAGCCGCCCTGACGGCGGTCACGATCGCGGTCTCGATGCGTATCGTCGGCATCCTGCTCATTGCCGCGCTGATGGTGCTGCCGGTGATCGCCGCCAGCCGCGTCGCCTGGAGCGTCCGCTCGACGATCTTCCTGGCGATGGCGATCGGCCTCGGCTCGGTATACGTCGGGCTCACTACGTCGTACTACGCGGACCTGGCCCCCGGCGGGGTGATCGTGCTCGTGGCGGCGGGATCGTTCGTCGTCGCGCAGACCGCCAGCACGCTTCTACAGCGTCGAACCTAGTCGCGCAGCTCGCGCCGGGCGAAGGCGCGAAAGCGCTCTCGCGTCGCCTCGTCGGGCCCCACGGCCTCGTCGGCCTCGGCCTCCGAAAGCTCGCTCGCGACCGCGCGCACCTCGGCGGCAATCGCCTCACGATGCTGGGGATCGCGCAGCAGCCCTTGCACCCAGGTCTCCGAGCCGTTGTAGGCCTCGACCTCGTTCTCCATGAGCAGGCGGCCGAGCAAGATTCCAACGCGGATGTTGGCGAACGTGCGGAAGGCGAGGAGCTTCTCCGGCGAGTCGGCAAGGGAGCGCAGCTCGGGATCCTCGGCCTCGATCTCGCTCACGATCGCGCCGATCGGCTCGTCGACGAGCGACATCCAGAGCTCTTCCTGCTCCGTCACGAGACTAAGGCGCCGCTTGCGGTGCCGTCCTCAGGACGGACAGCTTGACTGCCCGTCCGTCTGAAATGACCGGTCGACCCAACGAACAGAACGCCATCCCCCTAGGGTACTCGCCTCGTACGCAATGCCAGTTGCGCGGCGACGAGCAGCATGAGCAGACCGAATAGGCGCCGCAGCGTCTGTTCCGGAAGCGACTTCGCGGCGAGCACGCCGATCTCGACGCCGGCAACCGCCGCGCTGCCGATGATCGCGGCCGCACGCCAGTGGACGTTTCCGTACAGGTGCTGGCGCCAGGTGCCGGCGACGACCACCGGCAGGATCGCCAGGAGCGAAGTGGCCTCCGCCTCGACCTGATCGAGCCCGAAGACGACGATCAGCGTCGGGACGAACAGGATTCCTCCGCCCACGCCGAAGAGTCCCGCGAACACGCCGGCGAGCAATCCGAGCAGCGCCGCCAGCAAGAGCTCGAGCATCAGACGAGCAGCCAGATCCCGATTGCCGCCAAGAGAGCGGCGAACGCAACGCTCAGGGCGGGCCCGGAGGCGCGCTGCTGGAGAGCGGTTCCGCCGACCGCGCCCGCTGCTGCAGGGAGACCGAGGAGCGCCGCATACCCGAGATGCACATCACCGTGCAGCGCGTACGAGATCGATCCGACGAGCGCGATGATGCCGATCGAGGCGAGTGAGGTCGCCATCGCCGGCCGCTCCGAGAAGCGATTGACGAGGAGGAGAAGCGGCACCACGACAGTCCCTCCGCCGACTCCCAACAACGCGCTGAAGAAGCCGGCGACGAGCCCGATGAGAACAAGCGGCGCCAACACGGCCGTATCGTACGGAGCGTGTCTTCCCAGGACGCGCTCGCTCGCCTTGCCGGGGACCCGCCCAGCGCCGCGATCCTGCTCGACCTGGACGGAACGCTCGCTCCGATCGTCCCGCGGCCCGAAGACGCGCAGGTGCCGGACGAAGCGAAGGATGAGCTCTCGCGTCTCGCGCGTAGCTACGGGCTCGTCGCCTGCATCAGCGGGCGGACCGGAGAGGACGCCCGCCGGCTCGTCCAGGTCGAGGGCGTGCGCTACGTCGGGACGCACGGCCTCGAGCTCGAGCCAGAGGCCGAGCATTGGCGGGGCCGAATCCGCGAGTTCGCCGCTAGCGTCGACTGGCCCGTCGAGGACAAGGGGCTCAGCGTCTCCTTTCACTACCGGGAGGCGGCGGACGAGGAGGCGGCTATCGGGTACCTCGAGGAGGTCGCGGAGCGTGCGCGAACAGCCGGCCTCGTACCGCGCTTCGGCCGAAAGGTGCTCGAACTGCGGCCGCCGGTGCGGGCTGACAAGGGGACTGCCATCCAGCACCTGCTCGCCGACTCTGGGCTCCGCAGAGCGCTCTATGCCGGCGACGACACGACGGACCTCGACGCCTTTCGCGCGCTCGACAGGCTGGAGCTAGGCCTCCGCATCGCGGTCTCCTCGGACGAGGCGCCCGCCGAGCTCGTCCGCAGCGCCGACATCGTCGTCGGCTCGCCGGCCGAGCTGCTCGACCTTCTGCAGCGGCTGTGACCCTAACTCTTTACAGAACGGCCATGAGCACCTAATCCGGACGTCGTACGTTCTCGGCTCGTGCGTCTAGCTTCCTTGATAGCGCTCGCCTTCCTTGCTTCCGGCGCGCAGAGCGCGGGCCGAGGGCAGCTCCCACCCATCGCCTTCGCCAGCAGCCGTTCAGATCACGACCTGATCGTCATGCGGGCAGACGGAAGCCAACGCCGCGTCATCGCGAGCAGCGGTCAGGACGAAACCGTTCCCGCCTGGTCGCCTGCCGGAACCCGGATCGCCTTCAGCCATTTCGACGGACAGCG
>WNGE01010680.1_pt1 | contig 18290 bp, 19 predicted proteins | sample 5400651 | NCBI WGS metagenome assembly WNGE01 (sample SAMN13153370, study PRJNA577476) | soil metagenome | isolation source: 60 cm soil or saprolite under grassland replicate 2 | place: USA:California | collected 2016-06-15
TAAACTAAAACTAACAGTCTCATGTCAAAGAGCAAACAACACAGCAATAGAGCAACGCAGGCGCTGCGGCGTCAGAGGCGGAGTCTGCCAAAAAAAGTTCTTGACATCGAACGTCACTTCATAGATGACCTCATGACACACGAGCGACGCACCCCCAACCCGCAACACACTAATGGAGCACTACCGAATGCTGAGTGGGCTTTTAACGAAGGTCCAGTTTCGGTTAAAGTAGCAGCATGTCACAGGCACACTACGTATAGATGCTAAGGGCAAGAAGAACGGCGTGACTCTTTCTCTTCTACAGGTACCGCCGAAGTTTTCGGTATAACAGTATGCTGATAGTAATGAAACCCGACGCGACCGATGGCCAGATTGAGGCCGTCGTACGCGTAATTGATGAACTGGGCTTCAAACCCCATCCAATGCCCGGATCCACGCGCACGGCGATCGGCATCACCGGTAACCAGGGTCCTGTCGATCCCTCTCACTTTGAGATGCTTCCTGGTATCGCCGACGTAATTCGCGTCAGCAAACCTTACAAACTCGTCACTCTCGATTTACTCCCGGAGAAGACCATCATTCGCATCGGGGATGCGACAATCGGTGGCGACAATCTGGCGATCATCGCGGGCCCATGCGCAATCGAAAGCCGCGCCCAGACTTTTGCTGTTGCCGAATCGGTTCGCCGCAGCGGCGCGAAATTCTTTCGCGGCGGAGCTTTCAAACCCAGGACTTCGCCGTACGCGTTCCAGGGGCTAGGCGAAGAAGGTCTGCAAATCCTGGCCGAGGTACGTGAGAGCTATGGACTGAAGATAGTTACAGAGGCACTTGATGAAGCGGGTGTCGATCTGGTGGAACGTTATGGCGATATCATCCAAATCGGGGCACGCAGCATGCAGAACTTCACGCTCTTGCGCCGGGTCGGCCGCTCGAGTTTACCCGTGCTCCTGAAGCGCGGACTATCGGCCACCCTTGACGAGTGGTTACTGGCGGCTGAATACATCATGTCCGAAGGCAACTATCAGGTCATACTTTGCGAGCGCGGGATTCGCACCTTTGCCCAACACACACGCAACACGATGGATCTTGCCGCGATTCCTGCAGTGCGGCGGATTTCGCATCTTCCGGTTATTGTCGATCCCTCACATGGCACCGGGAAGAATTACATGGTGACTCCGTTAGCGCGCGCAGGTGTGGCCGTCGGCGCGGATGGACTGATCATTGAAGTACACGATCGACCGGAGCGGGCGCTTTCCGATGGCGCGCAGGCGTTGACGCCGCAGCAATACGAGCAACTCGTCAGCGAAGTGCGAGCGATCCATGAGGTTCTGATTCCAGCAGCCGTAAGTTAGAGACGGTTCATTCCTCGTTTTGCCCGGCGAGAATCTTGCCGAGGTCTCTCGAAAACACTGAACGCGGGATTACTGTGTCGTAGCCAGCGCGCATGGCCTCACGATGCAATTCAGCCTGAACATGTGAGAAGAATGCCAGCAGAGGAATTGAGCGAAGCTCGTCATCTGCTTTCAATAACGTTGCCAGGGCTATCGGATCGATCTTTTGCGAGTGCAGATCCACGACGATTAAGGCCGCTTGGGTTTCTCGAGCAACGCTTTTAAGAGCATCCACACTGCGGACGAAGCGAATATTCACATTCAAATGCTCTGCCGTAGCGCGAATCTTCGAAGCAAGGAACATGTCATCCACGGCCGCTATAACTGTTCGGCTCATAATCCTCCACCTCTAGCTGGTGCCCACATTCATGATCCGTCTCTGGTAGTGTCTAGTTCGAGTTTCATAGAAGACGATCCACGAAATCAGTACGAACCAACACGAATACTTAGCGAGATTTCGTGTAATTTAGTGGATAGTCTTGCCCGAGTCTTCGCAACGGACAGGTGGATACTGGAAACATGACACTAATCACTTTTTCCGGAGCTTGACAATTCATTTGAAGGTTTTGTGTTATCACTCTTCAATATATCGGGCATGGTGGCTACGAGCAAATAGTGATTCCCTCTTTCCTTGAATCAGCCGAGATTGAGTTTGGTGAGACTTTCCCTGGTAAGACCGCCAGCGACAATGCGTCCAGTCTGATAATCGCCTCGTACAACATACGTTACGCGGTGGGCCAGTTTCTGATCTCCTCTGGTCTACTGCGAAAGGTCGGATTTAATCTCCCCGACCGCCGCGCGGAAGTGATCGCAGAAAACATTCGCACCGCCGCGCGTGCTTTCTCCGAAGGCTCGCTTCTGCCACCTGTGGACATCCTGGCTCTGCAGGAAGCTGACAAAGGAACGGCGCGGACGGGCGGGCATCACGTTGCGCGGGAGTTGGCGAAACAATTGGGGATGTCGTGGGTGCATATACCCGCTGGCATTCCACGCGGCCAGGAACCAAAGCCTCGTCAGTGGTGGCTCGACTTCGAAGAGCAGATCGGACTTCACGACCCGGGCGATACTGGTGTGGCTATACTTAGCAACTTTCCATTAGAAGATGTGACGCGAATCGATCTCCCCTGGAAGGACTGCCCCTGGCGTCCGCGACTCTCGGTTGCCGCCACAGTCAAAATGGGAACTCGCGCGATTCGCATTTTCAACTCGCACATTGACCCGCATTCTGCGGCCGGTGGCCAGATTGAACAGCTCGAAGTCGTGCTTGATCACGCAGACCAATTCTCGGGACCAAGAGTCGTGCTCGGAGATTTCAACACGCTATCGAAGGCCAAAACTATCCAGACTCGACGGTTGCTCGAATCTCGTGGATACACGACGCCCTTTCCGACCGGCACTCCCACCTGGCGCGGTGCCGGAATTCGTCTTCATGCCGATTGGATCTTTACCCGTGATCTAAGCGTCTCTCGTTGGGGCGTTGGGCGGCCCCTAAACGTTTCCGATCACTGGCCGATCTGGGTGGAAGTTGAATGATTGCCGATTGCCGATTGATTCTCATTGCCGATTGCCAATTGCCAATTGCCAATTTCGTCTAAAGTTCGAAGTATTAATGTCGTTCGAAGTATTGATAATGAAGGGATCCCAGGTTAAGCAGGGTATGCCATTCAAAAACGTTCAAAACGTGTGCCATCAATTAGGTGACACAAGTAGATGCACAATTAGATTGTTTTTCAATCGGCAATTGGCAATTGGCAATCGGAAATGATTATCACGAGCCGCCACAATTCGCTCCTCCGCCTGGCCCGTGCGGTGCGCGAGGGGAAGACGAATGATCTGATCTTCGTTGAAGGACTACGCTTGTGTGAGGAAGCGCTCCGCTCCCAGTTACATATTGAAGCTGTGATTTACTCAGAAGAAATAGCAGAAAAAGATCGGGCGGCGCGGTTCCTGGAAGCAGTTGCCTCCGTTTGCGATCGCCTAACACAGGTCAGCGAGAAGCTGCTGGCGACCGTCTGTTATACAAAAACTCCTCAAGGCATCATTACGCTCGCCCGTCCACCGGAATCTGGCAAAACTCGACTAGAAACTCGTGACGATCGACCGCCTTTGATTGTGATCATGCACGGCATCAACAATCCTGTGAATGTGGGGGCAATCCTGCGAAGCGCAGAGGCAGCAGGCGCCACTGGTGTAATAACCACTGCCGACACCGCAGACCCTTTTTCGCCAAAAGCGCTACGCGGTGCAATGGGTTCTTCATTCCGGCTGCCAATTTGGAAGGACGCCGCCTTCCGCGATGTGCTCGCATGGTGCAGCGCAAGTGACATCAAGACGGTCGGCGCCGATGTTCAAGCCAGATCGCTTCACACCGAATATGACTGGACGACTCCCACGGCCCTGTTGCTCGGCTCCGAATCAACTGGGCTGAGTGCTGAGGATGTCGCCATGGTTGGGGAAACTGTAAGAATCGGAATGAAGGGTAGCGTTGAAAGCTTGAACGTAGGAGTGGCCGCCGCAGTTCTGCTCTATGAGGCGGCAAGGCAAAGAACTCGATAGTAGAGTGTGTCTGTTACTTCGCGGATTACTCAGCGCGAGCATACCGCAAACAGTTTCACGCAAAGGCGCAAAGGTGGCAAAGACGCAAAGCAGAACAAATCGGACGGACTTTGCGTCTCTGCCACCTTTGCGGCTTTGCGGGAAAATTCTTGCTAGGTTTCAGTGAATCTGCGTAATGTGTGGAGAACTACCGGGTTGGCCTCGATTCTAGCTTTTCCAGTCGGGTTTCCAGGTGCGTTTGATCGGCTCGCACTTGAATAATATCGCGGCTAAAGACATCCAGTTTGCGCTCGACGTTGCCAGGCTTTCTCTTATCTCAAGAATCTCAGCCAAGGCGCGCTCCCAAATTGGCTTTGTTTCCAGCGCTCGCTTTTCGACCTGAGTTTCCAGGGCTTCCAGACGTGTTTCAACTGCATCGAAGCGCGCATCAATCCCATCGAGACGCGCATCAATGCCATCGAAACGCCTATCAATCCCATCGAAACACGCACTAATCCCGTCGAAACGCGCAAAAACACGCTCTTCAAAAGAACGGCCATCGATGTTTCGTGTGTTTTCCTGGCTCACGGAAGGAATTATGAAGCTTCGCTGGTTTTCGTTCAAGTATTTGAAAAGTCTGGCTGTGTCCTAATTCAAAGAGACAGTGAACGATCCACTAAACCACACTAAGCAACACTAAGCTTCTTCGTGAAAGTTCGTGTGACTTCGTGGACCGTTTCTTAGGCACTGACGAACGGAAGCGCTAGATCTAAAATAGGACATTACGAAGAGCTTGGATTCAATGCCACAAGCCCAGGATTACGCCATAGAGCGTAAATTGTGCAACGTGGTACCCGGCATCGATCAAGAAGAGTTTGAGCGTTCTGTTCGCGAACTGATAGTTAATGCCAAACGATGTTGCTACCCAGCAGGCGCCAATGGCTAAACCGTCGCGAACAGCATTGCCGAGGGGCGGCTCCGATCCCAGAAACAAAGCAAACACCGCGGCCGCTATTAATGAAAACAAGAACGAGACCACGAAGACAATCGGTCCATGTCCATTCTTCCGTTGATCGTAACTTACGCCTGCCTCTCTTTTCCAGATTGCTCCAAACAACGTCGGTGAGTACCACAGTCCACCCAGAAGAAACGCAGATGCGGCAGCAACTAGTACCGCCCAATAATTAATGTGTTCCATTTAGTTCCTCCTCTGTTGTGTCATGGGTTTCAGGCAATTATCTCAATCAAGCCGTCGCCTGAGAGCGGTACGGAAGCCTTAGCGGTTTGCAGTTTTCTGCAGCGACCAGAGCAGGATTGCCGAGGCCGTGCCGTCCATTGTCGGTTCGTTGGTGGAGTAGTCCTTGATGTCGTCGTGATAAACAGCCCGTTCATCCTGAAATGCGGCGAATGGATCTGGCTCGGTAATGCTCACGCCTTTCAGTGATTGAAAAATCCGCCGGTAGACTGGTCCATCCACCAATCCACCACGCACCTGACGCTTCAGAATCGCATTGGCCATGAGGTGCACGTCCTTAGGATAAGCTCCGTGCTCCGGAATCATAGTGAACATCGAAACGCCCCAGGGATTGCGGCCCAGCAACCAGTCACGTTGCTTGACCATGAAATCGTGGTAACGCAGATCGCCAGTCATCTTCTTGTAGAGCTCGCATTGAGTGGCTAATGCCACCGTCAAATTGTTTGAGCACCAGATGAAAGGCACTCCCAGTTCGTACGGATTCTTTTTACTCGCATTCGCAGCGCGCACTATTCCCTCACGGTAGTACTCGGCGAGCAGCTTGCGGAAGTTCGCATCTACCAGGTAGTACAGCCGAAAGTGACCCAGGTTCATGAAAGGGTAATACTGATAGTGACCGGTTTGCTCCTGGCCCATCCACGACTCTGACGCGGCAAGTCGCGCGTAACGCCTGGCATCCTGTAGATACTGGCGCTCGCCGGTAGCGCGAAAGAGTTCAGCAGCGCCCCACTCCATGTCGTCGGCCCAGGTCGTTTCCTCGTAGCGGTAAGGCGCGCCGTATGAGTTACCCTGCTGCACTCCTTCGCTCGCTTTACCCAGCGCATAGACCTCCTTTCCCGCTCTCAACAAGCGTAGGGCGTATTGCGATAGGCGAGGATCGTTTTCCCAGATTTGATAACCAAGGCCCATCGCAGCGGCATACCGCCCTGCCAGGTTCGCAACTCCGTTCGATTTGCTTTTAAACTCGCGCAATCCCTGTGGGTGACCGTCCGCGAAGTATACGACGCGGTAGCTACCCGCGCCCCAGCCGTAGTCAACAACTTCGTTTTGCGGCAGCCGCCAGCCTTTGTGATCGCGGTCATCGGCCACTTGATGATAAAGCTGGTCTGGAGCGGGATGTAGTTTGAGCATCCAGTCGAGCCCCCAGCGCGCCTCATCCAAAACGTCCGCGACGCCGTTAGCTCCTGGTTGGCCCAGACCATTGAAGCGGTCCTGAAAGATTCCGCGAGTACCGATTCGCTGTCGCGTGGAGGCATGTGACAGTTGATACGCTAAGAGCATCTGGGCAGTAGCGTTACTTGAAGTCAAGAGATACTTCAGTAAATCGCCGGCATCGTGCCAACCGCCGGTTGCGTCCAAATACGTGCCTGCAGGTAGCGGGCCGTAAGCTGTGCGGCCATCGAAAGAATGGCAGACAGCGTCGAGCCATGGGTTGTAGCCACAACGCTGCTGACGCATGAACTCCAACAATTGATCAGGAAGTTCATCGTAAGCGGCGATGCTGATATCAAACTGCGTCGAGTCGGCCCCGCTAATGCGAACGAAATATCGGCCGGGCCTTTTCAGTGCGGAGAAGTCCAGCGCCCCATAGTGTTCAAATTGGCCCCAGTGGCCAGGCAAGGTTCTCGCATTTCCATCGAATGCGACTCGCTGCGTTTGAGCGTCGAGGACGCTGAACTTGATGGGCAAAGAGTCGCGCCCGAAGGCTATCGCGATTTTTGCGTCAGATGGTTGGTAGCCGACCTGGTTAACCCGAACGTAGAAGTCGGACTGAGCGTCAGTGACAACCGAGGCATCTGCATTGAGGCTGACGAGCCAGAAAATAAACCCGAGAGCAAGCAAGGCTAGTCGATTTTGATTCGGCATCAAGCGTCGCCAGATTTTCAGTACTGCATTTGTGCGCCACCCTTTAGTAGTGACTTTCGCTTGACCGCTCAAGCTTTTCACTGGGACCGCGGGCGTCCCGCCCGCTACGAGCATCGAAAGCGAGGATCTCTCAAAGTCGTCAACTTCGCACATTCTGTTCGCGCTGCGCGCTCACCGCGGGCGGGACGCCCGCGGTCCCTATGAAAAGCTTGAGTGGTTAAGCGTAGCTAACTACTAAAGGGCTGCTCGGATTCATCAGTAAGAGTTGAAAACCGATGCTTAACCAGCATTTGTGAAGAGTGGCCTAACCATTCCGCTGGAGATGCGGGTTTCATCGCTCGGTAACTCCTGGAACAACCCGGCTTCATTGAGCAGTCAGATGAAAATGCAGATATGTCACTCCTTGATAACCTGGCCCGTTCGTCACGAGACGATAATTAACCAGATTCTTTTCTTTCACGATGGTTCGCACCACATTAAAAACATCAATCAGAGAATCCCTGTCTGCGTCTGACAGCTCCGCGATGCTCTTGATATCGCTCTTAGGAATTATCACATAGTGAAGGCGCGCTTCAGGATTTGGATGTTCGATAACGATTGTTCTATCAGACTCCATCACCACAGAAGGAATGAGCGCTGGAAATCTTTGAATACCCACTGAAGTCAGAAGACCCAATAATTCCTGTCGCTGGAAGCACGTTCCCTCACACTTAGTTAATGCCAGAAATGATCGCGGGCGAGTGTCGGAAAATAGATATCCCCCCAGTACTACTCCAATCAAAGTTGCGGCGAGTATTAGTAGAACTGTTCTGAAATATTTCATTGATAATCCTGAGCAGTATGAACGTTTTGTTGAGAGCAAGGGCTTCCACGTTAAGGTTTGCGAAGGGCAAAAAACAGGCAATCCAGATGAGGCGTTAGTGCACGCGCTTAAACTCCAATTCCTTGAAGTCGAAATTCGGGTTCGGCACGTCAAGCTTCATTTCATCAACTTCAGCTTGCGGGTTCAGGGTGAAGGTGACGAAGCCTCGTGGGAATGGATAGACAACAGACTCGCGCCTTAAATCACACTAAGCGCCACAAACTTTTCTTCGTGAACTTTCGTGTTACTGCGTGGATCGGTTTTGCATTTACCTACAATGCAGACTGGGTTTCTTAGTCGCGTGTGGCCGCGATGGCTTCGATCTCCAACAAGAACCCATAATGTAGTTCTTTGGTCGGGACGATTGCTCGTGCGGGTCTGTGCTCTCCCATTATCCGCGCGCAAACCGCATTAACCGCACCCCAAAACTCCATATCGGAAACATAGACAGTCATCTTCAGAACGCGGCTTAAGTCGCTATTAGCGGCCTTGAGAATTGCACCGACATTGCTGAGGACCTGCTCCGTTTGCTCTTCGATTGACCCAAGCTTCTTCTCGCCTGTCGCGGGATCTATAGAGAGTTGTCCCGAAACGAATACCAGACCTCCATAAACTACGGCTTGTGAGTAGTGCCCGGCTGGAGAAGGCGCCTGAGGTGTCTGAATGTATTTGATTTCCATTACCAAAATATATTCTTACGATCGCGCAGGGTCAATTATCAGGAAATGACGCTGTGCCGGGAATAACTACCTTGCAGGAGTGGAACAGAAACCTGCCTTTTGAAACAAAACAACTGCGGACACTTTCAGCTACTTCTTTTTGGGTTATCAATACAGCGGGCGAAACGCCCGCGGTCACAGTAAAGACATTTACCTTTCTTGTGAGAAAACTTCTTGGAGAGAAACTTTTCAAACTGACCCATTTGTTTCTGTTCATCCGTCCTGGAAATGGCACATGTCTTGGTAGCTCACAAACAGTGACCTACGCTGAGGCCATGCAGGTGAAGAAAGCTTCCAGCGGCCCTTCAAGCCGCACGTGGATCATCGCTGGAGCCGCAGCCGCCGCAGCGGTAATCGTAGGAGTGATTGTACTCAAGCCTGTCCTTTGTGACGGCGGAGCGCAAAGTCGCGCAATCTGGTTGGCGCGCCCTGTTGCTGATTTGCTGGCAAGTTAGAGTCTTATTTCCTACGTCTTCCCTTTCCACTCAGCCAGTTTCTTTTCCAGATCAGACGTGTCAGCTTTCGCTTCTTTCCCGAGCTGCAGAGCTTTCTCACCTACGGCGACCGCTTCCTGCGTTTTGCCCTGGGCAGCAAGCATGCGTGCCTTCGCGTTCATGTTGCCGAAAGTCTCTTTCACCTTGATCGACCGCTCGAGCCAGCTCGCTGCCTCCTCATCGTCGGCCTTGTTGTTATTCTGCAACGCGTAATTGGCGGCTTGCAAAGGAGTGCGCCAGTCGTCTGGCTTGGCCGCAGCAATCGCTATGCGCGCCTTTTCCAAGGTCAGGCTATCTACGTCCTTCACTTCGACAGTAAAAGGAACGCGCACCTTCTCCCAACGTATGTTGACTTGTGCGGATTTGTCAGTAACGGGGTCGAAGGTATAGATGAGCCACTCCTGGTTGTCGGCCGTGGCCTGTGGTTTGGTTTTTACGCGAAGGGCATCCTTCTTCTCGTCATAGGAAAAACTGCCCCACTGGCCTGCATCGTTGTTGAAGATAATTGTCCACTCTTCTCGGCCCGGTATGGTATGTAGGCTGTAGGTGCCTGCCTTCAGCGGCTGACCATTGATCAAGACATCGTCGGTCGTGATGAATTGGGTCGCTTCGTTCGCACCGGTACGCCAGACGTGGCCATAAGGCACGATCACCGCATCCTTCGGACGTGATCGCGCGTCATCCAGCGTTGCCGTGCCGCCTACGGTGGCTGTGGCCGGGGGATCGCCCCAGATCTTTCGTTCTTTAACGGCAGGCCGGCTATAGTTGATGGTTAGGTCAGTAACTCCGACTCTCTGCATCACGCTGGCTTTTTGACTCGGGCGTGGCAAAAGGACAGTCTGCTGCGCAAATGCATACTCGCCGGCAAAAAAGATAACAAACAACGCGAGCAAACCTGGGTAATAGAACTTCTGAAAAGCTTTCATGACAGGGTCTCCTTTCTTGCTGACGAAGATAGCTTAGCAATGATCGCTGCGCAACGTAAAAAAACTAAACCTCCGAATCATTGCTAATCTGAATTGTGGGCATGCGAAAAGCAACTAGCAAGTCGGTGGCATAACTGAAACAAACCTGACCACTGCTCCTTAAGTTTTCGCGCCTACCATCTAACTCGCCTGGGGAAATAATGATTGACTCTCTCGCCGTTCAGTCTAGAATCACTCAAGTTGCCTTCTCATAACACAGATACATCATGTATGAGAAGTTTAAAGAGATAGACGGCACTCATCCCTGGCGGGACGTAAGCCCTGATGGTTATATAGACTATCAAGCTCGCTACCGCCCACAGGGTCGTGTCCTTTATTTCAATCATCCGCTCGCCAGGGAGATGGGACTGATACCCATCGACCACCCGCTCACGCTCGATAGAGAACTCGAACAAGTCATCCTTGAGACCTTTTCTCTCAGAATCATCAATGAGTACGACTTGAAGCATGCCAGGAAGTATCCACCAGAAACAGTCAAGCCACTTCCTTACATGGCTACGCGATATCTGCAAACCCAGCATAGCAATAAAAAAGGCAAAACCTCCGGAGACGGGCGAAGCATTTGGAATGGCTGCTTGAAAACCGAGACCCTGACCTTTGACATCTCGAGCCGTGGGACCGGCGCCACCATCTTGAGCCCGGGAGCACAGGCGTCAGATGGATCCGTAAAAACCGGGGACGAAAGTTATGGTTATTCCTCCGGTCTGGCAGATCTCGACGAAATGCTGGGCAGCGCGCTCATGTCCGAGATCTTCTACCGGCAAGAGATTCCTACTGAACGCTGCTTGGCTGTGATTGGGTTTCCTGACGGAACCGCAATTGGCGTGAGAAGCGCTCCTAACTTGATTAGACCCGCACACATCTTTCGCTATCTAAAGCAAGGGCGTCATCCCGAACTCAAAGCTTCGGTAGATTATTTCATTGAACGTCAAATTGAGAATGGCTTTTGGCAATTTCCGCGAAATGGTAGTGCACGATATGAGAAGGCCCTGGATTACCTTGCACGTTCGTACGGGAAAATGGCGGCGGTGCTCGAAGAGGAATACATCTTCAACTGGTTGGCCTGGGACGGAGATAATATGTTGGCCAGCGGCGCGATTCTTGATTATGGATCTATCCGACAGTTTGCCGCCAAACACGATAAGTATCGCTATCTGGATGTAGATCGTTATTCAGCCTCTCTGGCGGAACAACGGTACTGGGCGCGTTCGCTCGTCCAGGTGTTTGCACAAGCCATGGATTTTATCCAGACCGGGGTGAAGGCGAACCTGCGCGCATTTAAAGACGCTGAATGTCTAAAGACATTCGATCTCGCTTTTGAGACTGAGCGGGACTATCGCATCCTCTGGAGAATCGGTTTCAGTCCTGAGCAGATAGACCATCTCACGCGCAAAGCGCAAGCAGAGATCAAAAACTTCAAAGGAGCCTTGAGCTACTTCGAAGATATCAAGGTATCTAAAGGCATTGAAAAGCTTCCTGACGGCTTCACTCACAATCCTGTCTTTCTCATCCGCAACCTGCTGCGACTTCTGCCGGCATACTATGTTGCTCAGACAATCAACAAAGCGGATGACGAGAGTGCTTACATGCCGCACGATATTTTTTGCAAGATCATGGCCGCCTCCTATGTGGGTAAAAGAGATTTACAATCTACGCCGGCACGTATTGGCCAGGTAAAGAATCTTCAACAATCGTATCTGAAGCTGGTTGCAAGTATCGATGAACCATTTGCCACCGTATTGAAGACTCTTCAGGAAAGATCGGCGGTTATTAATCATCGGCATAGGATAACCGGCGATGCGATCACCTTTATCATTGAAGAGGTAATTGCGATGAAGGGAAAGATCAAGATAGACGGGCTGCAAGAGGCACTCGACGCTTTCATCGATTCGCAGGTCCTGATCCCGGGCAAATGGCAGCCTGTTCAGTCAGAGCAGCTCAAACCACATACCCTCAAATCCCGCCTGCTGGCCAAAATTCAAGCGAATTTGGAAGAATACAAAGAATCCATCTAAACTTTGGTGGACTGTTACCGATGCAGTTTGGAAATACCTCCCACCCGAAGTTGGTGGATTGTTTCATACTCAACCTAAAAATGAGACCAGCGAAGCTCATCGAATTGATGCCACGGCCTTGCGCCGTGGTAGTTCACGATGGTTCCTACAAAGACGTCAGCCAGAACTCTGCAAGATGCCACGGCTTGTCCCGTCTCACGCTTGGTGCCTTTTGGTTAACAGAGTAACTTTTGGAAATTCAGAAGCAACGTGAACCTCCACGGCGCAAGGCCGTGGCATCCGCAAGTCTCTTTGACGTTTCTCTAGCAGTGAGCGTGAACGACCACGGCACAAGGCCGTGGCATCAATTCGAGTCTTCCCAAATCTCTCGGTTGGTGGAAGTTTCAAACTGCATCAGTACGCGACACCTTCAATAAGCAGGTTCCACAATGACCTGCTCCGGCAGAAGCGCCAGGAGAACGTTATCGCGGGGATATGCATGCCCCAGGTGCTGACGAAAGCCCTCGGCTGAGGTCACTTTCTTCCCAAGCAGTGATGCCCGCTCACCAAGCGCGGCATTCCATCGGCTCACGCTGTCCAGGTACTCATCCATCCCGTGATGCGCTCTTAGCCAGTTGCGCTGACTCTCGTGGTAAGCCAGCAAATCCCGTTTCCGCTGCCTTACCTCGCCAATGTCCACGTAAAACTGAGGTGTGATCTCTTTGCCAAATATGTCCAGGCCTTCTGTGGGCTGGGCGTAGTAGAGGTAGGCAACGGAGTGAGTATGCCTGGCGCGCGATAGAGGTTGAGTCGCGTAGTTCGGTATCGGTGCGTTGAAGCAGGCATTGCGAATGAGCAAACTTGTTACCTCGTGGTCCGACATGTAATCCTGGGGCGAATGCGTGATGACTATCTCAGGGTTGACCTCACGCACCAGCGCCGTCACACGCCGATTAGAAGTATCGTCGTTAAAGATGCACAGGTCATTGAAGCCACAATGCTGATAGGTTGCGCCAAGCGACTCACAAGCTGTCTGCGCCTCGCGTTGACGAATGCGACGGACCTCTTCATTGGAGTATTCAAACGAACCGCAGTCACCGAGCGTCAGCGACGCAACGTGAATCTCGCACCCGAGCTGGCGCAGCATCAGGAGTGTACCGGAGCACATGATCTCCACGTCATCCGGGTGCCCGCCGACGGCCAGTATCCTCCTATTTTCCGGACCTCGTGTATGCGGCATAGACTCTAACCAGGATGATGGTATGTGAGTGACATTTCGCTGCTGTGGGCGACGCGGCTCATGTAACGAAGTGAACGATCCACTAAACTACACTAAAGAACACTAAGCTTTCTTAGTGAAATTTCGTGTTACTTCGTGGATCCGTCTTCACCATCTGCGAAGGATCAGTCACTAGCGAAGCTGTGAAAAAATTAGCCCACAGATTAACGCGGATGACACAGATCAAAAACAGACTAGAAACATTCATAGGTTTTCTTAATCTTCTTATCCGTTCTGATCCGCGTTATCCGCGTTAATCGATCAATGGGAGTCCTCGAGCGAGTATTCAAAGTCATAAGAGTGCTTTCCGTCGACGATGTTAATCATTAGCCTGGCGATGCTTGGGTCTCCGACGTTGGCTTCCGGTACCTGAGGATTCATCTTCACTTCAAACGTGCCCGTTGCATGTTTTGTCACGAGTGGCTCCTTTTGTAAGATTAGACCTTTCGGCAGAGAAATGGATACGATAGAACCAAACCGACCACAAAAAGACTCAACCCTCCAAATGCGGGAAGCAGATGTTTCAAACTTAGGTAGCCGACCGAGAAGTGCACACCAATCGCTGCGGCATAGGCGGCAAGGCCGGCGATCAGGAACGTCCACCAAAGCCATGCGGAGCCTCTGCGGTAACCCCACAGCGCAGGCAGCAGAAAGATCCACCCACTCGACAAAAGCATGCCGCCGAACGTCGCGCGGTCATGGGCGATCAGGGGTATCAACCGCGGGTTGGCCGAAACCAATGCCTCAGCCGTCGTCCGCATGAATTCCAAATCTTCGTGCACGAACACCTGCGTAATGCCGATGACTGAAATCACTGCGCCTGCCGCGAGCAGGGCAAATCCATGGATGACCAGCAGCAATTGCCCCCATAGACTCCATTTCCAAGCCCAATCGCCGCGCAGATCAGGCCGTGGGTTTGGAGTATAGCTTGCAAGTCGGGCATGAACCCCGAGCAGCAGCAACTGCAGCAACGCGCCCGTGACGAAGGCGTGGAAGGTATCAAGGTACCCGAATCCGAGAAAGAGGAAGAAGCTGGCGAACCCCGTTAAAGCTGAGATAAAAACGGACTGCCGCGCCCAATGCAAACCGCGGCGGATGCCAAACACCGACAACCCAACGTACATTACCCCGATCGCCACCATCGTGCCGGCTAGAGTGACACGGTCGTGCGCCATGAAGGCAAGCAACCTCGGGTTTAAAGCCGACAATCCGGACCGTGCCGTGCCCACAAACGCTTCATCGTAAGGCAGGACGACTCTGGTGGCCGCAATGACCAGCGCGAGGACACTTCCGAATAGCATTCCACCGCCCATCAAGGTGGTCCAGAACCAGGTCAACTCCGGCAACCTGGCCGGCATCGCGGATGATTGAATGCCCGGTCCGAGTTGGCAGAGAAACGCATCGTTAATCCGCTTCGGCAGGCCCGGTCCGGTATAAACAAGGCCACTATCAACTTGAACCAGATCGGCACCGGCCGCTCGCAAATCCAGGGCGTGTTGCGGCTCGTGCACACCACCCGAAGCAATAATCAGCAAACCACTGCCCCACCGCTGGCGCAGACAGCTAACCAGCTCCAGCGCGGGCTCGCGGGCAGGAAGTCCGACCAGTCTACCGTCAGGTTTCGCCGACACGCTGCCATCGACGACCAGTCCAGTTATCCCGGCAGTCAACCCGACCTCAATCAACGGTTCCATCAGGTAGTGGTCCAAGTCAGCCGCTATGCAGAGCAACACCGGCCGTGGCGGCAACATCGCTTGCGCCGCTTCGAGAATTGTTTGCAGGTGTGCATCCCAGATCTCAAGCGTCGAGCTCTGGGCAAGGAACAATTCAACCGTAGCCAGCGAGAAAAGATCAGCGTGTGGGCCGAGTTCGTGGACCAGACGTCGACATTCGTTATTGACTCGTTCCGGAGTGGCCCCAGTTTGATACCCGAGTCGGACCATCACGGGCAGGCCCTGGCCTGAAACTTCGGTTAGCCGCGGTGCGCATTCATCGAGAGCGACACTATCAGGCGCATTGCTGAACCAAAAGGCTTGTCGATCTTCTAAACGTTCGACAGGTCGGCCGGCAGAATATCCCTCGAATGTCACGGGTCCGACCTCAAGAAAGCCGAATCCGAACCGAGCCAGTGCGGGGAGGGCAACGGCGCGATTATCTAACCAGGGCCCCAAACCTATCGCAGTCGGAAAATCGATCCTGAGAAATGATTGTTGCAGACGGGGGTCGGCCCGCATGTGTCCCATGAAATCAATCAGGGCTGGGCCGAACGGCAGTTGGCTGAGGCGCCCCATAAAGCCAAGAGCTAGATTGCGGGCCTGTGGCGCCGGTAAACGGAATAGGATTGGTTGCGATACTGTGCGATAGAACCAATCGGGCATGTGCTTCTCCGATGAGTTTGCGGCGCCGATATCCTCAAAGTTTCGTCATTAGAATAAAAGCACTTAGCCTAAGCAAATTTAAGGCGGCAGTCCGACGCGGCGTATCAAGTCCTGGAAGCGTGGGTCTGCGCGTAGGCTGTCCCATCTTGGTTCTATCTTCATCCACTGCATCTGAAAAGCGCGCTGTTCGTACGCTTTGTCGAGCCAGGCAAAAGCCTGGTCCTTCTCGCCCAAGCCCGCGTAGATGAGGGCCACGCTGGTCGCGGGCACATATTCTTGTTCGGAGGCTTGCTTGAGCTCGTCGAGCAACATTCGCGCCTCGCTTTTTTTACCTGTTACCGCATAGACGTGGCCGAGACCAGCCCTTAAAAATCCCACTTCATTGGCTCCCCTCATCTGAATCGCGTTTTTAGATTCAGCAATTGCTTCATCGTACATCCTTTTTTGTTCGTAGGCGGCAGGAAGCCACGCTCGCGTCGCAGGGAAGTTCGGATCCAACTCCAGCGTCTTTTGGAATTGTTCGATTGCCTGGTCGTAGTCGCGCGCGTAGTAGAATGCCATTCCTAGTTCAGCGTTAATGATGAGGGAAAGTGGGTCCAGTTCATGCGCTTTTTTTCTCTCTGCGATACCTTCATTGTGACGGCCCATGGCCTGAAAGTATCCGCCATACCATTGATGCGCTACCGCGTAGCGCGGATTCAACTCAATGGCCCGCTTGTATTCCTTCTCAGCGTTCGTCCAGTCCCAATCGTATGACGCCAAGACGCGGCCTAGTGAGGAATGTGCTTCGGCGAGCGTCTCGTCCAGTTCCAGTGCCCGCATCGCTGCCGCCTTAGCTTTAGGCATTGCTTCTCGCGGCGGTAGCCGGTAGGCCGGCACGACATAGGAGTCAGCCAAACCGGCGTAAGCCAATGCGAAGCGCGGGTCTTTATCAATCGCTTGATTGAAATACTCGATTGATTTCTTGAGTGCTTCTAGTGTTCGCTTGTCCCAGTAGAAGCGGCCCTTTAAATAAAGCTGATAGGCCTCGTTGCTCTCCGTGTAATGTTTGGCAAACCCTTCCTTATTGCCCGAAACTTTGAGCTTGAATCTCTCTACAATCTCGCGCGCAATCTCGCGCTGGATCGCGAGCAAGTCCGACATCTTGCGGTCGTACTGCTCGCCCCACATCTGCGTCTTATCGCTCGCATTCACAAGTTCGACGCTGATCGACAGGTTCTCTCCGCGCTGTGTGACCCTTCCGGTTAGGATTGCTTCAACCCCTAATGCATTCGCCACTTGCTTCAAGTCAACCTCTTTGCCCTTGTACGCAAAAGCGGAACTGCGCGCGATTACTTTAACGTCGGGCAGTTGCGAGAGACTGTTGATGAGGCTCTCGGAGATGCCATCAGAGAGATATTCCATGTCCGTGTCTTTACTCACATTAGTGAAAGGCAGGACGGCGATGGAGTGAATGGCGACCTTAGAGTTTTGCGAGTGGAAGTAATACCAACTCACCGCCGCGATTCCTGCTACAACCAGCAGGGCAGCCAGCGCGGCACGCTTATGGCGGCTGATTCCGCTGACGACGTATTCGGCACTTGATGTCGGGCTCGCGGCCCCAATTTCCGCCGTGCCGGTCGCCGCTGGATGAGCGCCCTCTATTCTTGCCTGCGCGTCGCCGCTTACCGAACTTGCGCCTGCCGCCGGTGGGACAGATTCGGGGACGCCCATTAACTCCTGCCGGAGTTCTTCCAATTCAATGCCTAAATCTTTGATTGACTGGTATCGCTTCTCGGGCTCTTTCGCCAGACATCTGCGGACGATCCTTTGTAACTCGTCCGGCGCTCCGGCATTGGTGTCTTTAATCTGCGGCGTCGGCGCGTATACGATCTTGTGCAGCGAGTCCAGCACATCTTTCCCCTCGAAGGCTCTCAGCCCGGTCGCGGCTTCGTAGAGAATGCAGCCGAAAGAGAAGATGTCGGAGCGGTGGTCTATCTCACGCACCTGCCCCTGCGCCTGCTCCGGCGACATGTAGCCAACCGTGCCCATCACCATTCCCGGTGTGGAGTGTTGCGATATCCTGGCTGTGGCAACCTCACTGGGAACTCCGTCACCACCACTCGTCTGGTTCGGTGGCTCAACTAACTTTGCCAGTCCGAAGTCGAGAATCTTCGCGTCGCCGTCGCGCGTGATCATGATGTTGTCCGGCTTGAGGTCACGGTGCACAATCCCACGCTCGTGCGCCTTCGCCAGCCCCCCGGCCACTTGGGCGAGATACCTCAGGAGCGTAGGCAGCGGAGTCTTTGCGCGGTGGATCTTTTCGCGCAGCGTCTCACCCTCGATGTACTCCATCGAGATGAAGTGCTTGCCTTCAGCCTCCCCGATCTCATAAACGTGTGCGATATGTGAGTGATTAAGGGCAGCGGCGGACTTGGCCTCTTGTTCGAAACGGCGCAACCGATTTTTGTCGGCGGCCAATTCGGCGGACAGGATTTTCAGCGCGACGGCACGGTCGAGTTTGGTGTCTTGCGCCAGGTAGACTTCTCCCA
>WNGE01010847.1_pt1 | contig 18287 bp, 18 predicted proteins | sample 5400651 | NCBI WGS metagenome assembly WNGE01 (sample SAMN13153370, study PRJNA577476) | soil metagenome | isolation source: 60 cm soil or saprolite under grassland replicate 2 | place: USA:California | collected 2016-06-15
CCCGACAGCCAGCCGCCGCCGAGCGGGCTCCACGCCAGCAGCCCCACGCCCGCGTCCACCGCAGCGGGCACGATCTCCCACTCGATCTCCCGCACCAGCAGGCTGTACTGCGGCTGCAGCGTCACCGGCCCGGCGGCGTTCAGCGCGCGGGCCAGGTGCACCGCCTTCGTCAACTGCCAGCCGGTGAAGTTCGACAGCCCGTAGTAGCGGATCTTGCCGGCGCGCACGAAACCGTCGAGCGTGCGCAGTGTTTCCTCCAGCGGCGTCCACGGATCAAACGCATGGACCTGATACAGGTCAACCGCCTCGAGCCCCAACCGGCGAAGCGACGCGTCAAGCGCGCGGGTCAGATGCCGTGCGGACAGCCCGGCGCCGTTCGGATCGTCATCCAGCGGGAAACGGCCCTTCGTGGCCAGCACCACCGGCTCGGTGACCTCGGCCGGCCGGCTGGCGAACCAGCGGGCGATGATCTCCTCCGACCTCCCGTCGCCGTACACGTCGGCCGTGTCGACCAACGTGCCGCCCGCCTCGACGAAACGGTCGAGCTGCTCATGCGCGCCCGGCGCGCCGGTCTCCGCGCCGAAGGTCATGGTCCCCAGGCAAAGGCTCGACACCGCGCAGCCGCTACGCCCCAAAGTGCGATAGTCCATGTTTCAACCTACGCGGCCCTCGACTGAGGCGCGCACAGCCGCCGCGCCAGGAGACTGGTCAGGGTGCACCGCCACGCGGCCCGCAGGACCAGTTGGGGTGGGACGCAGGTGAAAACGCCCGCGGTGCCGTGTCACCACGCGGAGCCGTTAAGCAATCCAGATACATAACGGCTGCGCGGGGAAGGACCAGCCGGTCCGGGTGCGTCCGCGCGCCTGCGCTCCTTCCGGCCAGCACCGCCTCTTGTAGTTGGACGCGTCCGAGACGCGCGTTTCGCCGCCTGCCATCTCGCCTCCCCCTGCCAATGCCTGTGATCCGCCCCAAGGGATTTCCGCACGCGAGCCGCGGTCATCGTGGCCAGCGCCAATCGGCTGCTAGCGGCACCTGCCAGAAGCTGGTCGTCAACGCCTACATGTCCATCCTTATCGAGGGTGTGGCGGAGACGATGGAGCTTGCTGATCGCCTCGATATCGGTCACCAGCAGAGCTAGGACACCGGCGCGCGGGCGCACGAGACCGCCCTCAGTAGATCAGGTAATGATGGCCTCGATGGTGCCGGTGGCAATCTGGCCGGCCCGTTTGCCATCCGGGCCGAACGACCAGAACGCGTGCACCGTATTGTTGATGTAGTCGTGCACGTGGCTGATCGAGTCGCCGTTCGGCTTGATCCAGTTGATGAAGTACACACCGCGTGTCACGCGGGCGACGGTGATGTCGAAGTCCATCGCCTGGCCGACGTGCTCGCCGGAGAGGCCCTCCATGCGTAGCCTGGTGCCGTCATCGGAGAAGATAAGTCGAAACGACCAGCCGTTGGGTAGCGAGTAGAGAAAGGTCTTGCCCTGGTAGGTGGGTTCTGTTGCTGATTGACTCATTCACATCGCTCGCTCTCCGGTGGCGGTATCAGGTGGACAGGCACGCGTAGGCGCGCAGCCGCGTCGGGTGGTAGCTGTCACGGTGCACGCGCAGCGCCCGGTATGGCGCCACCGCACTGCCAAGCCGGGGCACGTGGTGGAGGAGCAGCCGATCTCCTGGCTTGACCGCCCTGGTCAGGACCGCCTCGGCGAGCACGTGGTTGAGGTGTACCAGGTAGTCGGCCATCGCCACCCCGGCGGTGGCCATGTAGAGCCGGTAGACTTGGCCGCCGCTCGCTCCCGGCACGTCCAGTGTCAGCGCGGCGGGCGGGTTCGGAGCCACCGTGCCGTCAAGCAGCTTCAGCAGCCGACGCAGACCCGTGGACCGCTTCGTCGAGGTTGGCCCGAACCAGGCTACCGAGCCGTCTGCGGCGATGTGGTTGAAGCGAAATCGCCCGGTGAGGTTTACCGGGTTGCCGGCCAGGAAGAGGGTCCGGGTGAACGCTCGGAACCAGGCGTCCCGCTCCTCGGCATCCACGCCGAGGGCGAACTCCAGTGCGGATCGGGCGAAGGTGGCCAGGTCGAAGTGGTGTAACACGGCGATCGCAGCCACGTCCGGGGCGTTCTCCTCGGCGTCCGCCAGTTGGGTGAGGTCGGGCAGATCCGTCGCCGGGACAGGTCGCCCGTTCAGGCCGACGGTGGCGGCCCGCACTCGGCGTGCCAGTTCGGTATGCAGCAGGTCTTGGGTGAACATCAGCGATACACCTGCTCAACGAGGTCGTGGACGGATGGTTTGCAGCGCTTGGTCAGCATTGCCGAGGTGAGCCGATACGGGTCGACGTGGCGGTTGTCCCCGCTGTACCGGCACACATATTCCGCGAGTTCGGTCGCGGTCAGCCGGGGTGCGGCGGCGGCCAGCAGCTTCTGGGCTCGGGCCATGGTCTGGCGCAGCAGATCCTTTCGGAAGGACTGACCGCTGCCCTTGCCCAGTACGGCGATGAAGTACAGCCGCATGCCCAGCTTCAGCACCTCGGGTTCGACGTCTTGGCAGTCCGCGAACATCGCCGGGAGCGTGTGGCTCTGCCAGCCGCCGTACCGACTGGACTTGATCACGCCGTTGATCGGCACCCGGTCCACCGCGACGCGCACAATGTTGCCGCCCACCGCGCCGAGCAGCCGCTGCAGCAGTACATAGTCCTCGGTCAGCGCCCGGTCGTGCACCAGCACGGTCTCGCCGTACTGCTCCACCAACGGAATCAGTTCGCGGAGCGCGCAGGCCAGGTAGTTGGGCTGGTGTTCGTGGGTGACAATTTGCCGCAGCGGAAGGCCGTACCTGGTGGCGTCCACGTACACCGGCCCGCCGATAGGCCGATAGTCCAGGCATAGGTCGCGGACGGCCAGGTACTCGATCATTTCTTCCAGCCTCGTCCCAGGCGGCTGCACCTTCGTCAGTCCTGGGTCGTACATGCCGAGCCGGGTGTAGTAGCCGGTCCACAGCTCGAGCAACCGGGTGCTGGCGGGATGCACCCAGCCGGTGTCCTCGACCGCCCGCAGGTAGGGCCGCAGCGCGGCAAAGGGGGCGTGTTGCGGCTCGGACTGGTAGCGCACGTACAGCTCGCCTATCTCCTCCTCGCCATGCAGGGTGTAGTCGATATCGCCGAAGGTGCGGTCGAGGTATTCCCAAAAGCCAAGGGTCTGTCTGGTGACGTTGTAAGTGGTGTTGCTGTAGCGGTAGGTCGCGTCCGCAACTAGTGAGGTCGCTCGGTACATCACATCCACCCAGAGCAATCCCTTCAGATGGCTGGGCGTGAGCGCTTTGGTGGGGGTGATGGTGACCGGGGCGATCAGGACCTTTGTCATCGACACGCCTCGCTGAGGATCCGGACGAACTCGGCCCGCTCGGGCACCGGGATCCGGGCCGGTTGCCGGCCCGCGAGCACCGAGCGGACCCGGGCGCGCATCGCCGGATCGCCGTAGAACAGCTCCGGTGGGTCTAGTGACATCAGCACCCTGGTCAGCCGCCGCCACACCACGACGTCGAAGGCTGACGCCATGGCGGCGGTGCCGAGGCCGAGGTAGTCGTCGGGCAGTGGCGGCAACTGTTCACCGTGGACGGCCATGCGCCATCCGCGGATTCGCTCCAGGTCGTCGTGGACCGCCTGCCGGAACCACGGCACGAGCAGCGTCTCGGTCGCCTCGGCTGTTCGCGCGCTCTGTTCCCTGCCGATCTCGGGCTGTTCGGCGAGTACCTCGGCGAGCTTGTAGACATGCGCGATGGCCAGCGCGACTCCCCGGCCGTAGAGCGGGTTGGTGACGCAGGCCGCGTCGCCAAGCTGGAACAGTCCGTGCACAGGCTGTTGCCGGGTAGTGGCCACCCCGCGCACCGTATTATCCGGGAACCTGATGGCGTTCACCGACGAGATCGGGTCGCTGACACCCTTGGCGATCCACGGTGCCAGCAGTGGGGTAGCGGACAATACGGCAGTGAAGGCAGCTTCGTCGCGCACAGCCTTGAGCAGCGGGTCATCGGGCAGCACGCCGATGCCGACGGAAAACGTGCCGTTGTCCCCTGGGTGCACGAATGCCATGTAGTGCCCAAAGATTCCGCCGCCGGCGTTGCCCCGGTTCAGTGGGCCCGGCAGGCTTTCGCCCCGGCAACGGTAGAACCGCGTATAGCAGGCGATGTCGCACGCGCGCACCCGGTCCTCAGCGACGGGGATCGCGGCCGCGGCCAGCCACCGTCGGGACTCCGCGCGGCGGCCAGTCGCGTCCATAACGACATCGGCTTGAATCCGGCTGCCGTCGGCCAGACGCACCCCCACCACCCGCGGACTGCCATCATCGGTCAGATCGAGGCCGCGCACGACCGCGTTGCGCCGCACGGTGATTCCCAGTCGCTCGACGGTGGTGGCCAGCACCGAGTCGAAGGTCCGACGGCGGCAGGCCAGCACGGTCAGCTCCGCGTCGCCCGGCTCAGGCGGGGTTTCTCGCAACGCGGGTGGCTTGGTCGTGCTGAGGTCGATCTCCGTGGCACCGGCCGCCAGCAGTCCTGCGTGCACCTCGGGCGCGCGATTGCGAAGCAGGCCGACGCCGAGGCTCGTGAAGGCGTGTGAGTGCAGGGTCTGAGGCGCGCTGGGCCGGAGCCAGTTGACGTTGGCCTGCTCGACCGACACCGGTGCCGGAGCGGGGTCTCGATCTAGCACCCCCACGTCGTAGCCGAGTGGACGAAGCGCGAGGGCGCCGGTCAGCCCGGCGACTCCGCCGCCGACGATCACCGCGGTGGGCATCTTCTCAGGCCCGCTTTCCATGCACGTAGAACACACGTGGGATGCCCGGCACCTCGCGCGCGATTACCGGGTCCTTCCAACGGCCGTAGTCTGCGCCGCGCTCCCCGGGCTGCACTGCGATCGCGTCGAAGCCATAGGAGGTCATCAACTGCTCCGGTTCGTCGGTACCAAACAGCCACGGCGATCCCCAGGCAGCGAACAGCTGTGACAGCTTGCGGGTGGACGGCGCGGTGAGCGCGACCTCGTTGATCAAGTCGCAGGCCAGCGGGCTGCCCAAGGTACAGAAGTCTTGGAGCTCGGCGAGCAGCCTGCGGGCGCTCGCCGCCGGGATGTAGTACAGCAAGCCTTCCAGTAACCACACGGCTCGCCGGCTCGGGCCGAACCCTGCGGCGATCAGATCGGCCCGCCAGTCGTCGGCCAGGAGGTCGGTACGGACCAGGTGCCTGGTCACGTTATCGGTGGGCACGTACTCGGCGAGCACGGCCTGCTTGTGGTCGAGCACGGCGCGCCGGTCGATCTCGTAGATATGGACCGGGTGCGGCCAATTCAATCGGTAGGCCCTGGTGTCCATGCCGGCGGCGGCGATGATGACCTGGTCGAAGCCGCCCTCCGCGACGGTGGCGGTGAGCCAGTCGTCGAGGAAGCGGGTGCGGATTGCGTTGTAGTCGAAGGTGTTCGGTAGATTGCGGCTGTCGGAGGCGACCACCTCCCGATTCAGGTGGGTCATCTTGGCGACCTCGTCAAACAGCGCTGTCCCGACCTCACCGGCCAGCGCGTGCGCATAGGGGTCGTTGTACAGCCGGTCTGGTCGGGTGCTCTCTTTCGTGCGCAGCGCCGTGGTGAGCAGGGCGGTCCTGGCCACCGCATCGAAGCCCTGAGGAGTCATGCTTTTGCCTCCATCCGCGACGGACTGCTCAGGACGCCGGACAAGCCAGCAGCCGCTGCCACGCCGCATCGTCGCGCTGGAATACCCGGTCTTTGACCTGGGCTGGCCTAATGCCCGACTCCACTCGCGCTTGCCATTCCTGCAGGAACGCGTCCTCGGCCAGCAGGTGCAGCACCGGCTCGCCCAGCCGTTGGTCGGCACGCGCCGATTCGTAGTCAGTCGAAAGCCCGCACAGCGCGCTGTCCACCGAGGACACCAACGCTGTCATCTCCCGCGCATGGAACGGACTCTGCGGGGCGAGAGCGAACTCGTAGCGGGTGGTCAGGCCGGCCGGAGTGGCCGGGCGGCAGGTCGCGTTGCGAACCTCCAACCCGGCCGCGCCCAAACCGGTCTGGAGGGCGCGCACGACGTGTGACTCGCGCAACCGCTCGCCGGCCGTGTTGGAGAGGTTGCTCCGTCCTGCGTAGCTCACCCTGGGCATTCCTTGCCCCCGGTCGACCACGCGCACTACATCGCCGAGTGCGTACCTGTACAAGCCGCCGACGTGGGTAAGCAGCACGTGGTACTCGCGCCCAACTTCCAACTCGTCGAACAGCATGGTGGCACTGTCCGGCCGCAGTTCGGCGTCCGCGTCGACGAACTCGTGGAAAGCGGCGGTGACCGCAGCCGAACAGGCCGTGGGGTGCCGGTCGAGGGCGACGCCAACGAAACCCTCGGAGGCAGCGACCGGGGCGGGCAGTACGGTCACGTCCTGGCCGAAGCTCTCCCTGAGCCGAGGCAGGTACAGCGAGGCCAGCCCAGTGGTCCAGCAGAAGATCAGTTGGAAGTTCGGCCAGACATGCGCAGGGCGCAGGGTGCCGAAGTAGCCGGCCATCCGCTCCAGTCCGGCCGCAAGCTGCGGGTTGGGCGAGCCAAACCGACGGCCGCCAAGGGTGCCGTCGCGCAGGTCCTTCACGATCCGCGGCCACCATTGGTCGAGTTGATAGGGCACCGCCGCGACCATCGCCGGGTTGATGCCGATAAGGCAGCGCACGTCGTGTTCGACCGCCAGCCGCAGCCGGAGGTATGCCTTCTCCAGGTAGTCGGTGTCGCCGATCGAAACGGGCAGCACGGCCCATGGCGCCCGGGAGCCGGGCTCAGCAGACAGCGGTTCGCCGAATGCCGTGCCGAAGTCCACCTGGCTGGCGCCCAGGTGCGGTCGGCCGGAGGGAGTGGTTGCGGTCTGACTCACTGGGTCGTGCTTGAGGTTGAGTGTGCTGTCCTCGTGCGCGATCACATCCGGAAAATGCTCGACGAAGTTGGCCCAGGCGGCATAGAAGGGCGGGAAGAACCCGGTCCGCATGAACTCACGGGTGATCGGGATCTTCTTGCTGTCCCCGGTGCTGCCACTGCTCATGAAATAGACGACCGGGTCGTCAGCGGACAGCACGTTGTGCTCGCCCCCCGCCACCCGGTCGATCCACGGCGCCAGCACAGCGTAGTCGCGGATCGGCACGGCGGCACGGAAATCCTTCCAGTCGCGTATCCTCTTGAAGCCGTGCTCCACGCCGAAACTGGTTCCCGCGTTCGCGGCTAACAGGCTGGCCAGGACTTGACGCTGCGCGTCACGGGGCGACTGCAGCGCGCGCAGCAGGGTATTCCGCTCGAACAGCACCCGGTGCTGGTACTGTGCCGCCGAGTTCCGCGGCATCGTCCCTCCTGATGATCTGTTGAATCGCGTTGGCCACCTGATCGACACTGTCCGGTTCGCCCAGGACGCTCACCGGGACAGTGCCCACCTCCTTCACCATGAGCTGACGGAGGTCGGTCTGGAACCGGTGGAAACGCTCCCGCGTAGGGATGGTGCCGTAATACTCGAACGGGTTCAGCCGGGCACCCTCACCACTGCGCCGCCAGGCGGTCTCGGGTTCCACGTCGAGATAAATCACTCGCCGCGGCTGAGGAAAGGAGCGCCACCAGGTGAACAGTTCCTCATTGACCAGTCCGGTCAGCACGCACTTGGCTAGGATCTTGTAATAGTAGGAGTCCATGACTGCGGGTCGGCCTGGCGCAACTCGCATGACCTGGTCACGCAGATACACCACCGACGTCTGCAGCAGCGTGATCACGAAGTCCGGCGAGTACGACTCGCCAATCCCCTGCAGTGCGCGACTGATGAAGCTGTCCCGCAGATCGTTGACCAGTGAGCATTCCGGGCGGACGAAGTCGTTGTCGCACGATACGCACTGCCACCCGTTTAACGACAACGCTGAAAGCACCGACGACTTACCCGCATAATCGGGCCCCAGCAGTACGAAGAACTCCGGCCACACGGTCCGCTCACCCGGCATAGTCAGGTTCATAGGAAATGAAGAGGAACGTCCCCTGGCGCGGGAGCATGAAATCACCGTATACCTCTAGCGATTTTCGAGTTCCGGCGTCGTCTCGTGACAATCACACAGTCGCTTGGCTTTCAACTCAGGGTACGGAAGATCGACTGGTAAAACCACTAGGCCAGTGGTTAAAGCCTTAGTCCAGATGAACTAAGCCCAGATACCCTGAATGGGCCATGATGCCGGTCCTTGTGCTGATCAGGCGGCGTGTGGATCTTGATTTCGGGGTGGAAGGCGCGCTGGACCGGCGATGACCGTGGGTGTGTCCACAATCAGACACTGGGCCCGGCCCATTGTCGGGGCGGGTGCTGGTGCCCGGCCGGGGACGTCAGAGTCCCGTCATTCATGACGACGAGCCCGAGCGATGGAGGCAGGTTACGAGTTACCGGTTTTGGGAGCCTCAGTCATGCGGGAGGGGCCGCGATGGGCCACCGAGGCCATGGGGCAGGGGCTTCGGTGGCCACTCAGCGCGTTAGTTGATCTCTAAACCCGCCAACGAAGGCGCCGGAGTGGGCCGCGGGCCAGCTTGATCCCTTACGTCGGAGCCTTGTCAGCGCAGACAACTGAAAAGGCTCCGACGTAGCGGATCATGGACGGCCCGGCTGGCATCAGGGTGGTACAAATTGACGGCCATGCGGGATTGCGGGTTGGTGGACCATCCATCGCACGAGATGATCGCAGCGCGCCGCCCAGCCACCGGAGGCGGCGCTGGATCGGCCGCAGGTCATGATCACGGAAGCCTGACCCCCAAAATAAAGGCTCCTCTGACGGCGCACCTCGAAAAACTCAAGGACGGTGGCGTCGTGTGGTTCGTCGCCACGGCGGCGGCGAGCTGCCGGACTTGCCGGCGGTGCACGGCGAACTGGGCGCGCCCCTCGGCGTCGTGAGCCGCGCGCTGAACATAGTCCGGGTGCCTGCGCAGCTCCCCGATCTCATCGTCGCTGATCCTCACCGCGGCCATCGCGACGGCCTGAGGCTCAAGGAGCCGGCGCACCTCGAAAAACTCAAGGACGGTGGCGTCGTGTGGTTCGTCGCCACGGCGGCGGCGAGCTGCCGGACTTGCCGGCGGTGCACGGCGAACTGGGCGCGCCCCTCGGCGTCGTGAGCCGCGCGCTGAACATAGTCCAGGCGAGGTCGGCGACACGCTGCAAGCGCTGCCTGACCTGAACCTGTTCCGCATCGTCGGGCACGCCGAGACCGCCCTGCGGCCCTGGCTCATGCTCGGCGGCGCCCTGCTGTCGTCACTGTCCCTGGGCCCGGTGCTGCGAGAGCTGGTCATCCTGCAAGTGGCCACGTCCACGGGCAGCGACTACGAACGCGTCCAGCACGAAGCCATCGCCGCCGGGGTCGGCGCTTCCCCACAGCAAGTCACCGCCGTCGTCACAGGCCAGCTAGACTCGCCAGCCCTGGGGGAGTACGAGGCAATCCTGCGCGTCGTCGACGACCTCGTCCGTACCCACACCACCAACTCCGTCGGCCTTGACCTGCTACGCCAGCGCGTAAATGACCGGGAGACCGTCGAGCTGCTGCTCGTCGTCGGCTACTACCTGGGCGTTGCGCTGCTCGCCGCCGCCGTCGACCTCGACCCCGACCCGCCGGCCCAGATGGCAGTCATCGACGCGGCTACCACCACTCCCAGGGAACCCCGTGACCCCCGAGCCCACCACGCCCGCGCCGCTCGCGGCGTACCTGCCTGACGCCGCCACCGGCACCGCGCCCGGCCACGGACTCCTAGCAGGCCGCGCCGGCTGCTCGTCGTGGCCGGCGGTCAGCAGACCTACGGCCAGACCGACCCGCCGACTGGTATCGGCCGGGCCATCAGCCTCCTGGCGGCCCGCGAGGGCGCGGCCGTCGCCGTCGCAGATATCGACCAGGACGCCGCCCAGGCCACCGTGGACCGCATCACCGCCGAGGGTGGCACGGGCCACGCCGTCGCCGGTGACGCCAGCGACCCCGGCGACGCCGGCCGGATCCTCACCGACGCAGCTAACGTGCTCGGGGGACTGGACGCTATGACGCTCAACACCGGAATCGCCGCCGGACTTGGCCTCACCCCGACCACCTGCGCCGACTGGGACCGCGTTATGGCCGTCAACGTCAGGGCCCACTTCCTTGCCCTGCAGGCTGCCGTCACCGTCCTCGAACCAGGCGGCGCGATCACGCTGACATCCTCCACCGCCGCCCGAGTCGTCACCACCACCGACATCCCGCCTACACCACCAGCAAAGCCGCGCTTGAGGGTCTCTGCGCCTACGCCGCTAGGAGTACGCCCCACGCCGAATCCGGGTCAACGTCGTCATGGCCGGGCTCATCGACACCAGCCTCGGCCGGCTCGCCACCCAGTTCCGTCCCGAGCGCGCCGCCACCCCCATCCCGCTCGGACGGCAAGGCACCGCATGGGAGATCGCCGCCGCGACTGTCTTCCTGCTCTCCGACACCGCCTCTTACATCACCGCCACCACCATCCCCGTCGACGGCGGCTTGTCCTCCATTCTCTGACGCCCAACATCACAGCGGCCGGACCGCCTGGGATGCCCGTTGTGGGACCGTGCAACCGCGGTCATGGGGTGAGAACTGGAACACGTTCCTTTTACGCGCACGCGACGTAGCGATGGGTCAGCGTCGGGCGGCTATGTCTAGGATGCGTCGACCGGCGGTGCCAGGATCGGAACATGACCAAGCCCTGGATGCTCGACGAGCTCGCCCACGCGGGTCCTGAGCATCTCGATCCCGGCTTCGTTGCCGGGTACGACCGTAAGCAAGGCTACCCGGATCCCGCCGGGGACATCGCCGTGCTGCTTGAGTACGGCCTGGACCGGACCGGCACGCTGGTGGATCTCGGGGCCGGGACGGGACGCCTCGCCCTTGCCGCCGCGCCGCATGCGCGGCGGGTGGTGGCCGTCGACGTCTCACCCGCGATGCAGAGCCTACTGCGGCGCCGTGTCGCCGACGCCGCGCTGTCGAACATCGAGTGTGTGCAGGCGGGGTTCCTGTCCTACGAGCACACCGGCCCGCCTGCGGACGCGGTCTTCACCCGCAACGCCCTCCATCAGCTGCCCGACTTCTGGAAGGCCATCGCGCTAGACCGGATCGCCAGGCTGCTGCGGCCGCGCGGCGTCCTGCGCCTGCATGACCTGATCTTCGACTTCGAGCCCGCCGAGGCGGAGTTGGTCCTCGGCCGCTGGATGGATGGTGCGGCTGAGGACCCCGCGCGGGGCTACACGCGCGAGGACTTCGCCGAGCACATCCGGGCCGAGTTCAGCACCTTCCGGTGGCTGCTCGAACTCATGCTCACCGCGGTCGGCTTCGAGATCGCGGCAGCCGACTTCCGCGGCTGCGTCTACGGCGCCTACACCTGCGTCAGACGCTGACCTGCGATCCGCTGTCTCTTCTTCGCGCAATTTCCTGCGGCGTTCCTCATACAGCAGCGGTGATGGCGGCCGTGATGGCGGCCGCCATCTTCTTCTCGTTGTGGCTAGCATCGAGGAAGGTGCTGGGGTCATCTTGCCGAGCGGGCCAGCCGGGTGATGCCGGCGCGCAGCCGCTTTTCGCCGAGTTCGGGCAGGATGGCTGCCACGTGCTCGGCGGCGAGCGGGGCGAGCAGGGCGTGCGCGGCATGTTCGGGGTCGGGCGTGCTGGCGAGCAGGATCGCGGCGTGCCGGTGCCAGAACCGGTATGCCCCGATCCGGTAACGGGCGCCGGGCGTGGCGGTCTCTGACATCCGGACCAAGTCCAGGTGCTCAAGCAGGTAGTCGAGGTAAGCGTCGGTGAAGGCGGCGAGCCTGTCGGCTGCGGCGGCCCCCGGGCCGAGCGGTGGCGGGCCGTGCAGGATCGCCGCCTGCAGCGTGCGTTCCCGGGCATCAAGGAGGGCGGCAGCCAGCCCTGACTTGTCCCCGAACCGGCGGAAGAGCGTGCCCTTACCGACTCCGGCGGCCGCAGCGACCTGGTCCATCGAGACCGCCGCCACGCCGTGGTCGGCGAACAGCCGGGCAGCGGCCCGCAGCACGGCCGCGCGGTTCCGGGCCGCGTCGGCCCGTTCCTTGGGTGGCGGTGTGCGCAGGAGCTCCAGCGGGATTGCGGAACCGGACTGTGGTCCGGTACTGTCGTAAGCCACAAACGGACTATAGTCCGATTCTTAGGAGGTTGCGACATGACCGCACTCATCTCCCGCGACGAGCTGAAGGCAGCCATCGACGCGGGCACCGTCACCGTGATCGACGCGCTCGGCGGCGACTACTACGCCCAGCGGCACCTGCCCGGTGCGGTGGCGCTCGCGCCGCCGGACGTCGGCGCGCTGGCGTCATCCGTCCTGCCCGACCGCCACACCGCGATCGTCACCTACTGCTCCAATCCCTCCTGCCCAAACAGCGGGCCGATGGCCGGTCACGCTACACGCGGAAGCGACGCTCTGGCGCCTGCTGTCTTCGACTGCAAGCTAGCGACCAAGGATCGCTAGCGACCAAGGATCGCTAGGCGCGGCCCTTCCCGGGACGGCGGACCGCGGAGTCCCGCGCGAGGTAGCCGCGGTCGGCGTCGGGAAGCCATGCCTGCTGCGGGTCGCTGGCAAACGCGAGGTCGGCCGCGCGCCCGGCCATCATGGTGGTGGTAAGCCGGTTGATGAGCTCGGCGGGCACCCGGCGCGTCCACATCACCCACCAGGCGAAGACAGGTGTCGGCGCAACGAGTGGCACCACCCGGACCCGCTCGTCAGGCGGTTCTCCCATGGCCATGCCGAAGAATGTCGGCTTCGCCGTGGCTTGCTTGAGGAAGTTCGCGAAGCCCATGGTTGTGCCCGAGTAGTCGATCTGCAGGCCGAACCGGTGGGCGAGCTCGGGCAGGTACTGCGTCCAGTCGGCGGGCGACCCGTGCAGCGGGAACCACAGTGGCTCGGTGCGCAGCTCGTCGAGTCTCACCTGGTCCCGACGGGCGAAGCGGTGGCCGGCACCGACGAGCAGGCCGATGCGTTCAAGGAGCACCGGCCGGCGCAGCACGTCGTCAGGCCACTCCGGTCCGAGCGCTCCCGCGCGGCCGAACGCCACATCGGCGGCACCTCCGCGCAGCGTGGCGAGCGCTGGCCTCGTCGTGCGCATCGTGACGTTGAGCGCTAGGCCGGGATCGCGCTCGAGCGCGTGATCTACCAGCCGCAGTGGGGCGAGGTGCTCGTCGATCACGTCCACGACCAGGGCCCGTTGCCGGACCTGGACGGCCGCGACCGCGGCATCAACGTCGTCCACGAGGCGGCGCGCGTGCGGCAGCAGCCGCTCCCCGGCGGCGGTGATGTCGACCCGTTGGTGGGTCCGGTCCAGCAGGCGCACCGACAGCAAGTCCTCCAGCCGCTGAATCCGTTTCGACAGGGCCTGCTGGCTGAGGTACATCCGCTCGGCGGCGCGGCCGAAATGGCGCTCCTCCGCAGTCACTACGAAAGCCCGGAGCAGCGCGCTGTCCAGGTCCATGCCGAAATCCTCCGTCACAACCCCTGGTTGTCAATCCTGCCTTCATAGCTGTTGGACCGGAATGCACCCGCTCGCGTGGACTGATGAGAGACCAGATTCGACGCCAACGGAGGAGGAGCAAGCCATGAGAGGCGCTCTCTACCGGCTCGGCGGCGCCTGCGCGCGCCGCCCGTGGCGGGTCATCGCGGTGTGGCTGGTGGCGATCGTGGCCCTGGCTGGGCTGGCGGCGGCAGTGGGCGGGGTGTACCGCGACGAGGACGCGGCGCCGGGCAGTTCCAGCGCGCGGGCGAATGCGCAGATCGTTGCCAGCTTCCCGCAGCAGGCCGGAGCCGAGGCACGCGTCGTCGCCCGCTGGCCTGACCACGCGGACCGGACCGCCGTCACCGGGGCCGAAAAGGAGCTTCGTGCGCTTCCTGGCGTCCGCGGCGTGCAGGACCGGACCAGCGCGGACGGCCGCACCGTGATGCTGGTGGTCGGATACCGGGCCAGGCTGGCCGACCTGAACTACAAGCGAGCCACCGGCGAGCTCGCGGCTGCGGCTGCTCCGCTCCGGCGGGCAGGTGCCCGGGTGGGCGTCGGCGGCGAGGTTCCCGAGGCAATCCAGGGGCCCAACGGGACAGCTGAGGCCTTGGGCGTCGTTGTCGCGCTGGGGATCCTGCTGCTCGCCTTCGGCTCGGTTCTCGCCGCCGGGCTGCCGCTGTTGATGGCCGCCGCGGGCCTGGGTGCCGGGCTGAGTCTCATTGGCCTGCTGGCCGCGGTCACCAGCGTGAACTCGGTGAGCCCGACGCTGGGCAGCATGCTCGGCCTGGGCGTCGGGATCGACTACGCCCTGTTCATCGTGGCCAGGTACCGGGACCGCCTGGCGGCGGGGTCCCCGCCGGCCGTGGCCGCCGCTGAGGCGAACGCCACCGCCGGCCGGTCCGTTGTCCTCGCCGGCACCTGCGTCTTGATCGGCATCACCGGACTGGCGTTCAGCGGCATGCCCAGTTTCGCGACCATGGGCGTCGCCGCGGCGCTCGTCATCCTATGCACGGTCACCGCCGCGATCACCCTGCTGCCGGCGCTGCTGCGGCTAATGGGGCGGCGCGTATTCGGCCGCCGAGCACGGCGCGCGGCGCAGCTGCCGCTGACCTCCTTCCGGTCCGCCCGCGCCGAACGGGTCACGCGTGCGGTCATCCGCCGGCCGGTTCGCTCGCTGGCCATCAGCGCGCTGCTTCTCATCGTGCTCGCCGCGCCGGCGGCCTGGATGCGGCTCGGGCAGAACGACGCGGGCAGCGAGCCGGCCGCAAGCCCCACCCGGCAGGCATACGACTTGGTCGCTGACGCCTTCGGGCCCGGCGCGAACGGCCCGCTGGAGGTCGTGGTGAACCGGCGTGTCGCGTCGGCCAGCACGTTCGCCGCGCTTGCGCACCGGCTCGCCGCCACGCCGGGCGTGGCCGAGGTGTCCTCACCGGCTCAGGCGCCGCACAGCCGGACCGCGGTACTGCAGGTGATCCCCACCACCGGTCCCCAGCAGCCGCAGACACGCGATCTGGTCGAGCGGCTCCACCACGGCGTGCTCCCCACCGGTGCGGACGTAACCGGCCCGACCGCCGCGATGGTGGACATGACCACCGCGCTGTCCGGGCACTTGTGGCGCGTCCTCCTCGCCGTCCTGGCCGCGACGTTCGCACTCATGGTGATCGTTTTCCGGTCGATCGTGCTGCCCGCCAAGGCGGTCATCACCAACCTGCTGTCCGTCGCCGCGTCCTACGGCGTGATGACCCTGGCCTTCCAGACCAAGACCGGAGCCTCCGTGCTCGGGCTGCCAGGGACAGTCCCCATCGCCGCATGGGCGCCCCTCGTGCTCTTCGCGATCCTATTCGGCCTGTCCATGGACTACGAGATCTTCATGCTCAGCCGCGTCCAGGAACGCTACGAGAGCAGCGGCGACCCGCGCGGCGCCGTCGCTGACGGCATGGCGGCGACGGCCCGGATCATCACCGCGGCGGCCGCCGTCATGGTCGCGGTCGCGACCGGGTTCGCCCTCGACCCCAGCGTCATGGTGAAGATCATCGGGGTTGGCATGGCCTCGGCGATCCTGGTCGACGTCACCATCGCGCGGCTGCTGCTGGTGCCCGCCGCGATGGCCCTGCTCGGCGCGCGCAACTGGTACCTGCCCCGGTGGCTCGACCGGATGCTCTCCCGCCCCGAACCTCACACCGGCGCCCCAGCCGAACCCGAGCGCATCACACCCGACCCGGTGACATACGCGGCAGCGCCCTGACGCAGGCGCGGGCGGCGCGGCGGGCATGGCTGGTGGCCAAGTCGTCAGCCAGCGGGCGGGTCGAGGAACGACAAGATCATCGATCGCAGCCAGCCGACGCGATCGAGCAGGCCGACGTGCGATGTGCCGGGCAGGATCGCGAGCTGCGAAGTGGGGAGCCCGACGAGATCGGCGACGACGCCGCCGCCAAGCAGTCGGAACATGTGCACCGTGTGCTCGGGGCGTACGATGTCCGAGTCGCCGATGATGAGCAAGGCCGGTGCCTTGACCGCTCGGATCGCCTCGGCTGGCCAGCCGGCGAATGCCCGGTCTAGCTCGTTGACCTTGGTGACGAGCGCCGGCCATGCTCCCGGATCCGGTGCCACGGTCACGTAGGCCCGATGCCATATCGATCCGGCGAGCTCGTCGAGTGGTGGCGATTCGAACGTCGCGAGCAACTCGGGGTACAGGCCCTGCGGGTCGTAGCAGGTGCCGCCGGCGTACACGAGCCGCCGCACAAGCTCGGGATGCCGCATGGCGATCTCCAGGGCGACGGCGCCTCCCATGCTGTAGCCGACGAAGTCGGTGACCTCGATGTCAAGCGCGCGGAGCAGCGCCGCGGTGTCGTCCGCCATCTGCTCGTAGCTCAGTGGCCGATCGACGTCGGCGGTATGACCGTGGCCTTGCAACTCGACGGCGACGACGCGCCGCGTCTCGGTGAGCGTGGGCAGAAGCGCCCCGAAGCAGCTCTCGATCGTGCCCATTGCCCCGTGCAGAAGCACGAGCGGGAGACCGGCACCGTGAACCTCGTAGTACATGTCGAGCCCGTTCACCCGCGCGTATCCCGTCGCAACGAGTGACGCGTGAGAGACACCCTCCGTCATGCCCGGTCCGATTCGAGGGTCAGCCGGATACCCGCCACGCTTTCGTCACCCCTGCGTCCCGCTGGCAGCCGGCTCGTAGTCAAGGACTACAACCCCAGTGCTGGTCATGATCGTGTCGATGAGCCGCAACTCCTTCTTGTCGCCGCCGTCTGTGAAGAGGAGCGTGCCCATCCCGAGAACAACGGGATGGATCATGAGCCGGTACCGGTCGATGAGGTCGTGGCGCATCAACGTCCGCACGAGTGAGCCGCTGCCGTAGATCAGGAAGTTCTGGTCGGACCCGTGCTTGAGTTTGGCGACCTCTTCAGGGACCTCTCCTTCGATCAGGGTCGCGTTCCACTCCATGTCCTTCAACGTTCGTGACGCGACAAACTTCGGCATTGTGTTCATCTTGACGGCGAACGGGCCCTCTTCATGCTCCATGTCCGGCCATGCGGCAGCAAAGCCTTCGTAGGTCACTCTGCCGAGGAGCAGAGCGTCGCTGGCGAACAACAGGTCGGTCTGGAGCTTCGCCAACTCGTCATTCCAGTGCGCGTTGCTCCAGCCGCCATACTCGATCTCGCCGACTCCGCCAGGATCTTGCATGACTCCATCCACGGACAGGTACTCCGCAGCGACGATCTTGCCCACGGGAAACCTCCATGTTCCGTCTTCGTCTGACCGATTCGCGTTTGTCGATGCCGACCAGGAAAGGCCCCACGTTCATCGTGGCTGCTCCACCGCCCGAAAGCCAAGGCAGAACACCGGTAGTTTGTCTTGTCGCACCGCCGACATAATGCCCGGAACGGGTTGAGCGCGCACGTACAGTTACCGGACGTTATCTGCGCTGGTCGGTGGGTTAGGCCGCGACGGGTCCGGCCATGGTGTACAGGTCGCTGCCGGCCCAGGGGATGGTGTCGTGCGGTGGAGTCGGCGGCCGTGCGCGTCCGTTGGCCCGTTGTAGAGCCTGCGGGCCGACGCGCCTGGGCCGGGGTCAGGCAGTCCGGCTGATCAGTTCCGGCCGGGCACTGGATGGTCACCGGGTCGAACCGGCAGCCTGGCGGGTCGTCGATCTGACCGTCGGCCAGCCCGTCCAGCCGGTCACAGGCCGCGAGCGCCGCGTCGTGCAGGGCGGGCAGCTTCGCGATCGTGAGGATCGGCGCGCCGTTGTGGTCCGTGTTCGTCTTGGCCAGCCAGGTGAAGTAGACGCCCAGCTGGGGTCCCATGTAGTTGGCCGGATCGCCGCCCAGCTGCCGTCCAAGATCTGGGGTGAACGGGTTGTCACTCTGCCCCACGTGGCCGTCGTCGGTGGCCGCGACCGCGAAATTCCCGCTGTCCGGCGCGGCACAGGCCGGAAACGCCGGCGGGATTATCACCCCGCACAAGCCCTGGCACCCGTACTGCACATAACGCCCCGTGTACGTGGCGGTCGGCAGCTTCAGCTGAAAACGCACCGCGGGCTCAACGGCGCGATCTAGCCCGCCGGACCAGGCACCTCACCTCACCGTCTCGCCAGGCGGGCCAGAGCGCGACGGTCAGCACCGCCGCGGTCAGAGCGAACCCGGCTGCGTAGCCAGCCCACCCGACCACAAGCCCGAAGCCGACCGCGCCGACGCCCATCCCGCCGTCGTACGCGAGGTTCCACAGCGCGCTTACCCGGCCGAACTCCGACTGTGGCACCCG
>WNGE01003580.1_pt1 | contig 18286 bp, 18 predicted proteins | sample 5400651 | NCBI WGS metagenome assembly WNGE01 (sample SAMN13153370, study PRJNA577476) | soil metagenome | isolation source: 60 cm soil or saprolite under grassland replicate 2 | place: USA:California | collected 2016-06-15
GCATGCCATGCTGAAGGCCGCGATCGCTCATCGTGGCACCGTCATGCTCGATGTGGTTTCTCCCTGCGTGACGTTCAATGATCACGAAGGCTCGACCAAGTCTTACAAGTACATGAAGGATCACGACGAGCCCTTACAGGAAGTCAGCTTCGTCCCTGTGTTCGAGGACATCACTGTCGAATACGATCCAGGCTCGACCGTCGAAGTGACCATGCACGATGGTTCACGACTGCGACTGCGCAAGCTGGAAGAAGATTACGACCCCACAGACCGCATCAAAGCCATCACCCGCCTCAACGAAGCCCACGAAAAAGGCGAGGTGCTGACCGGAGTGTTTTACGTAAATCCCAAAGCCCCCAGCTTTGTCGATTTACTAAATATTACCGAGCAGCCTCTGGCAACGTTGCCAGAGTCGGTGGTGCGTCCGGGAAGGGAAGTGCTGGAACAGGTGATGGAAGAACTGAGGTAGATAAGCAGTCGATAAAGAAAGTTTCAATAGAAAAGCAGTTCTCAGTTGCGAGTTTTCAGTTCTCAGTTCATTTCTTAGGCCCGCTGCTACTCTGCGGTTCTCCGCTGTGTTCCGGGTTCTCTCCCGGCTCCGGAAAGTCTGTGTCCGCCGATTTGATCAGCGGATCCTGGTCCCGATGCCCGAGCTGCCCGCGCAATGAGGTATTGCCTGGCTGATTGGGTTCTTCCTGCTCGACTGCGCCTTTGTGCCGATCCTGATCCTTGTGATCGTCCATAATTCCTCTTCTGGAACCAGAATTGTCTACTTTGGTTAGCCTACGCTGAAACTTTCTCTGGCGAAAGGTGTTAAGGCCGTATATAAGAAAACTCAAGGAGCTTCAATGAAAGGTCTAGCGTTGGTTATTTCTGCCTGTGTTCTACTCGCTGGCATGTCGTGGGCGCAAGGCACTCCAGATCAATCGGCACATCCTCGGGTTAAGCGTCACCATGCCCACAAGGTCGTGAAGCACAAAAATCCCCACAAGAAACACCACACGGGAGCTTAGTAAGCTAGGGCCTACTGCGGTTGCGGGGTTCTCCTGGCAGTGGTGCCCGTAGCTGCAACGCCCAGCTTGCGCAACCGGTCGCGCGCCTGCATTGCCTCGTTTGAGCGCGGATATCGCTGGATGACGTGGCGCAGCGTGCTCACGCCGTCATCTTTCTGCCCGAGCTCGATCAGAGCGAATCCTTTCTTCAATTCGGCCGCGGCAGCTTTGTTTCCGTCAGGAAAATTTTGCAAAACCTGGTCGTAATCTTTGACCGCCTGCTGGTACTTGCCTTCCCGGAATTCAATATCCGCCAAGTAGAAATGCGAATTTCCCGCTAGATCAGTATTGGGATAGTACTTGATGTAATCGGTGAACTCCTGGGAGGCCAGATCGTACTTGGCGGCGTTGTAGTCGCGCAGGGCATTGTTGTAGAGCACGTCCGGAGGCGGCGCTTGCGCCTGCTGCTGTTGCTGGGCCTGCTGCGAAGCCAGGTTCTGCTGCGTCGACTGCATATCCTCTAATTGCTTGCTCACCTTGGCCAGGCGTGCTTTCAGTTCGTCCAAAGTGTCATTCAGAGATTGAATTTGACCTGAGAGCTGGTCGACATGCGCGCCGCTGTCGCTCTGCTGTTTTTGCAGACCATTCTGAATATTGGAAATTGCAGACGTGGCCTTGTTGATGCTGTCCGTGTTCTGGTCCAGCAGGTTCTTCATGATTCCCATGCGCTCGTCGAACGACTGCTGCATGCGTGACATCTGCTGCTGAAGATCCTGCATCTGCGTCTGCAGTTGCACGATGTCCTTGTTCACGGCCCAGGCGGGAGTGAAGCCAAGCCAAAGGCAAGCCATGGCCAATGCGGTTGAATGTTTGAGTTTCATAGTCGCATTCCTAAGATGCCGAAAGTATGACGCAGGCCAGAGTGGAATCGTGTGTCTCTGTACAGGATAGCGCGAATTGAGTAGTACCAGCGTCCTCGCTGGGGCGGGCATCCCCACCCGCCCCGTCCAAATCACAAAAGCGACATCTTACTTCTGATACACGAAGTGCCCGCGCCGATTCTGCTGCCAGCACTGCTCGTTAGATTCAGTGCAGAACGGCTTTTCTTTGCCGTAGCTGATCGTCTTAATGCGATCTCCGCTGATGCCGGCCTGCACCAATGCATTGCGCACCGCAGCTGCACGGCTGTCGCCCAGGGCCAGGTTGTATTCGGTTGACCCGCGCTCGTCGCAGTGTCCCTCAACGGTGAAGCGGATGGTCGCATGCTGCTTGAGAAAATCCGCGTCGCCCTGTAGGGAAGCTTGCTGATCTGCGCGAATGTCGCTCTTGTCGTAATCGAAGTAGATGTCCTTCACAGTTTGTGAGAACAATTCTTCTTCAGTCGCGGTGGGCTGTGGAGGCGGAGGCGGTGGCGCGTTCACTGTGACTCGTGCCGTGGCCTGTTGCGTTCCGCCCGGCCCCTTGGCCGTCAACGTATAGGTGGTGGATTCAGCCGGCGTCACTGATTGCGAGCCGCTCGGCTGCACCGCTCCCACGCCCTCTATGCTTACGTCAGTGGCATTGCTGGTTTCCCAAGTCAGCGTCGTGGACTGGCCTTTATCGATCGTATTGGGATTGGCAGTCAGCGATGCCGTGGGTGCGGCAGGCGGTGGCGGTGGGGGTGGCGGTGGTGGCGCTACTTTCTTTTTGCAGGCGCCTAGCATCATGATGGCGCCCAACGCGAATATCAACATCATCCACTTTAGCTTTGGTTGCTTCACCTTCTTCTTCCTCCCTTAGAAGTCGTGCGCGTGGCGCGCGCTTGAATTTAGTCGTCGGTCTCGGGTCCGGGTCATCGGTCCAATTTTCGTCTGCGGGTGAAGACCGACCCCATAACCGATAGCTGATTCCTTCACTTCCAACTCCAGTTCGGTTGCGTATTGCTCCCAGATGTCGTTAGCGGCTTTTGGTTAGTACCATCGGCTAGCATGGTCCAAATCTGCATGCCGCCCGAGCGGCTGGATTGAAAAATAATGTGCCGATTGTCGGGAGACCAGTAAGGAAAATCGTTCCGTCCGCCGTCGTGAGTCAACTGCACCCACTGCTTGCTCGCGATATCCATCAAATAGATATCTTGCGCTCCTGGAGCGCCCGGGCCATAGTGCCGAATCCAGGAAAAAACCAGGAATTGCCCATTTGGGGACCAGGAGGGGGACACAGCATAGCCTTGATCCGTGACTTGCTGGGCGTTACTGCCGTCGGCTTCCATGATGTCGATTTGAGGCAGGCCCGTGCGGCCGCTAACCCATGAGATCTGCGCTCCAGTTTTGCGGTTCCATGTTGGTGAGACGTCGGGTCCTTTGAACGAGGTGATGCGCTTGGGGTTCGTGCCCGACGCATCGACGACATAGATCTCCGGATCGCCGCTGCGGGATGACGAAAACGCGATCCTGGTTCCATCTGGAGACCATGCTGGTGAGAGATTGGTTCCGCCGAATCTGGGGAAAGTCACGAGCCGATCAAGCTCGAGGGAGTACATCAGGATCTCCCATCCGCTTTTGGTCAGGGAACTAAACGCGACACGCGAGCCGTCGGGGGACACCCGCGGTGATAGCGAAATCGAGCCGAGATGCGTTAGGGCATGCTGATTCGCGCCGTCATAATCCATGGCCCAGATTTCTTTGTGTCCCGTGCGGGTGCTGACAAAGTAGATCTTGCTTTCCGCGATTCCGGGGATTCCGCCGCCCAGGCGAAAGATAATTTCATCCGCGAACTTGTGTGCCGTGATTCGAGCCGCTTCGGTGGTCGCGGCGTCCGAATACTGTTTCCCCAGCACTTGCGGTGAGGTGACGTTCTTCACGTCGTACAGCCAGCCCTGCACGCTCATGCTGTTGCCACTGACGCCGAGATTCCCAAATGCCAGCATGGCCGCGTTCGGAGGCGGCGAACTCCATGTATCGAATTTCACGTCTGTGGGCGCGCCTACCGGCCCGAGGGGATAGAAGCTCTTCGAAACCAAGTCGAAGATGCCGGCGTTGTCAAGGTCATTCCAGAGTGTGTCGTTGAAGGCCTTCAGCAGCTCTGTATTCTTGGGGTCTTGTGACGCAGCTTTGAAATCGGGAACTGCGATGCGAACTTTTTCTACGCCCAGGCCGGTACCCGTACGAATCCAGTCTTGCCCAAACGCTGACGTCAACAGAAGTAACGGAAAAAGCCCGTAAAAAAATCGCTTCATCAATTCTCATGCCCTCTTAAGGTCGCGACCGCTATCAGCTAAAAGCTCGTAGCTATCTTTTGTAATCGAACCAGAACTCAACTGAAACCTTATTTCCCGAATAATCTGATGGCAAGGGACCAAAAGTATCAATGCGCTGCAAAGCGCGAACCGCGGATTGATCGAGCGACGGCACGCCACTAGATTGCTCAACCTCTATATGGCTGGGATGCCCGTCACGAGTGATGTCAAACACCAGATACACCCGTCGCGCCTCGCCGATGCGAGGATCGATCTCGTATTTCAGCCAATTATCCGAGACCTTCCGGCGGACGGTGTCTACGTACCATCCAAAGCGTGTGCCAAAATCGCCTCCGCCGCCGGTGAAGCCAAATCCTCCCTTTGCGCCCCCGGCGCTAAATGTTCCGTACGGTCCACTGACCGGGCCGCCCTGCCCGAAAGGCACGACATTATTCGCTTCTTCCACCGGCTCCGGCTCGGGTTTCCGTTTGCTCGCGCTGGTCTCATGCTTGGGCTTCTTCTTTGCATTCTTTTCAGGGATCGGGATCGCCTCAGGTTCAGTCACTTCCGGCTTGGGCTTTGATTGCGACACTCCCTTCGATTCATTCGCCAGCACGTTTTGCGTCTGCGTTTGAGGCGCAGGAAGAGGAACCGTAGTCACCAGCGTGACCCCCATCGCTTCGCCCCCACCGCCTGAGCCCCAACCCTGACCGCGTCCGCCAGAAGCAAATGCCGCGTAGAGGATGATGGCGCCCACCACGGCAACGTGCAGGCCAGCGGACCATGCCAGATTGCGGCCCCAGCGTTCGTGCTCAAAGAAAATTTCAGCGCTTGCCTGCATTGGTTTCGAGCGGCTGGGTGACGATGCTCACATTGGTGATGCCTGAACGTTTGACTGCATCCATCACGGTTGCGAAAGCCCCAAAGGGAACGTCTTCATCGGCGCGAACGAAAATCGACTGATGCTGTGGATCGCGAATCTTCTGCCGCAGACGCGCCCCGATTTCATTGATGTTGACCGGATCATTGCCAAGAAAAACGCGCTGCTGTTTGTTAATGCTGATCACCATACGTTCTTCGGTGATTTCCTTTACGGTGCGCGTCTTGGGAACACTGACTTCAATGCCCGACTGAAGCACCGGCGCAGTCACCATGAAAATGATGAGCAGAACCAGAACTACGTCGACCAGGGGCGTGATGTTGATATCGGCGAGAGAGGTTTGGGTGCGTCCGTTTGAAGCCGTAAAGGCCATCACCGCCGCACCTCCGAAGGTTCACGGTAGACGGCCTGCTGGCGTTCGACAGCGTTCAGCATCTCCAGTGAAAAGTCGTCACCGCGAGCGGCGAATTCGCGAATCGAGCCACCGATCAGGTTATAGGCTATGACGGCAGGAATAGCCGCCGCCAGGCCCGCGGCCGTCGTGACCAGCGCTTCAGAAATTCCCGGAGCGACCGCGCGCAGGGTAGCGGCACCAGCGGTGCCTAATCCATGAAAGGCGTCAATAATTCCCCAAACCGTCCCGAACAAACCTACAAATGGAGTCACTGCGCCAGTGATCGCCAGCCAGGGCAGATTGCGCTCGAAGCGCGTGAGTTCCTCTGACGCCGCGATCTGCATCGCCCTCTGAATCGCGAGCGGACTTCGAATCAAGCCATTCGAGAGCCCACCCTGCCGCCGGTATTCCTGAAATGCTCCCTCAAACACTCCGACCAGCGGACTGGGGCGAAATTGCTCCGCCACGGCTGCTACATCCTGAAGCCTCTCGGCCTTGCGGAACGCCCGCAGAAACCGGCCGCTCTGCACCCGCGCCCGCCGCAGCACGCTCCATTTGGACAGGATGATTGCCCAGGAAATCAGGCTGAAAATGAGAAGGATCAGCAAAACTATTTTGGCGACTGGGCCGGTTTCACCCACAAGATCAATAATCTCGCCGCCGACTGCGAGCGCCAGCAAATAATACAGAGGCATATTGTTAGGAGAATCCTAAGCTGATTATAGAACAATGATCGCAAGTATCTGTGGAAACGAATCCTTTGAATCAACTCAGAGGTTCCTGCGTTTCCCGCCAGGCGGTAGTCCCCTGCCGAGAAAGCCGCGGTTCAGGCCGCGGCTTCTTCTTTTCTGAAAACTGAGAACCGGGAACTGATACCTGTTTTTCATGCTATGCTTCGCTCAATCTCTTAACCCAGGACATTGAGTGCTCGTCGAACTGCGGCTGGAAAACTATGCAGTAATCGATAATGTGGCAGTCGAGTTCGCGCCCGGCCTCAACCTTCTGACCGGCGAAACCGGCGCCGGGAAATCAATTTTGATTGACGCGTTGGCACTGCTATTAGGCGAGAAGGCCTCTCCAGATGTAATTCGTGCCGGTGCAGAGCGAGCAATTGTTTCGGCGGTATTCGAGGTCGAAAGCCACAGTGAGAAATCGGTCAGCAAAATTCTCGAAAATAACGGCCTCGACTGGGAAGAAGATTCAGTTATCCTGCGTCGTGAAATCGCCGCTGGTGGCAAGGGCCGCGCATTTGTCAATAATCAGCCCGCGACGGTAGCCGTGCTTCGGCAGCTCGGGCCGCATCTGGCCACGGTTCATGCTCAGAGCGAGTCTCTGCTCTCATTCGACGCAACATCCCGCCTGGGCTTGTTGGATCTTTTCGCGGGCACCCAGATCGACGCGACCGGCCAAGCGTTCTCCAAATGGAAGGGGATTCAGGCCCGCATCGGAGAGCTAGAGCGCGACGAGCAGGATCGTCTGCGTCTGGTTGATCTCTGGAGCTTCCAAAAGCACGAAATCGAGGAAGCCAAGCTGCAACCCGGAGAAGATGAGCGGCTCGAGATAGCGAAGCGCGTGCTAGCCAATGCCGAGAAAATCTATGGCGCGGCCATGAATGCTTTTGATCTGCTCTATCAGGGCGATGCGTCGACTTCAGCCAGCTTACGCGCCGCGCAGAAGCATATTGAAGAGCTGGCCGGCTACGAGCCAAAGTTTCAGGAAGCGCTGGCGGCCCTTGAGACCGCCCGCATCAGCGTGGAAGATGTCGGCGCAAACTTACGTGACTATGCCGGCGGAATCGAAGCTTCTCCCGAGCACCTGGCGGAAGTGGAGGACCGGCTTGCGGCCATCGACCGGCTAAAGCGCAAATATGGACCGAGTCTTGTGGATGTGATCCGTCACGGCGAAGAAGTCAGCCGCAAACTTTCCGAGATGGAGAATAAAGACGAGATTCTCGGTCACCTACAGAACGAACTTGCCGAAGCTGGCGAAGAATATCTTCGCGCGGCTCACATAATCTCAAAAAAGCGCTACGAAACGGCGCGCAAGTTGGAGAAGCTCGTCGAATCGGAGATCAATGATTTAGCCATGCGTGCCGACTTTCAGATCGAGGTCAGCGGAACCGACGAGGAAGGGAACTGGGCCGCGTTTGGTTTCGATCAGGTTCTATATTTGATCTCAACTAATCCGGGCGAGCCGCTGCGGCGATTGGAGCAGATCGCGTCCGGCGGTGAGCTTTCCCGTGTAATGCTGGCGCTGAAAGCCAGCGTGGAGGCCGGGTCGGCGAAGAAGAAAACCTCCGGCGCGCAACGGACCATGGTTTTCGACGAAATCGACATTGGTATTGGCGGTCGCGCCGCCGAGGCCGTAGGCAAAAAGCTCAAACAGCTCTCGCGTGCCAATCAAGTCCTCTGCGTGACCCACGTGCCGCAGATTGCGACCTTTGCTGACCACCATTATGTGATCGAGAAAAAGCAGATTGCTGGACGCACCCGCACCACCGTCCGTCCCATCATCGGCGAAGAGCGCACCGAAGAAATTGCTCGCATGCTGAGTGGCGCGAAGCTCACAGATACTTCGCGAAAGCACGCCGAGCAGATGTTGAAGGCGAACGCGTGAGTTGTGGCTCCGTGGCAGATTAACTCCTGCTCGGTGGGGTAGGTAAGATAAATTAGCGACATGGAAACCGTGACCATCCACAAGGCCAAGACCCAGACCCAGCTCTCCCGGCTGATCGAGAAGGCGTGTAGGGGCGAGGATGTTGTCATCGCTCGCGGCTCCAGGCCCGTCGTTCGCCTAGTTGCGATCCAGAATCCTCGGGGAAGCAGGAAACCGGGCGCACTGAAAGGAAAGGTCCAGATCGGCCCGGAATTCTTCGAGCCGCTTCCTCCAAAGGAATTGGAGCGCTGGCAGTAGCTACCAGCAGTAGCGAATATTTTCGACAGCTATGGCGTCCAGCGACTCTGGTAACGTCAGAAACCGTTCACTACCCAATTCTCCCCGTCCGCTGCTAATCCCAAGCCTTTCTTGAGCTTACGTTGACCAAACTGATGCTGATCAGCTACTTTACTTGCCAAATATTCAGGGAAAACGTGTAACCTAGATAAAGAAACACACTGGCAGGTACATGCACTTTAACCAGGAAGAGAAGACGTTGCTGTTGTTAAAACCTCGCGGCTTTTGCGCCGGCGTGGTGCGCGCAATCGATATTGTTCGAATTGCGCTCGAAGCCTTCGGTCCGCCCATTTATGTCCGCAAGGAAATTGTCCACAACCGCTTTGTAGTAGAGGAACTACAAGGTAAAGGCGCGATTTTTGTGGACAGCGTGGAAGAGGTCCCAAACGGCGAACGGGTCATCTACAGTGCTCATGGTGTTTCTCCTGAAGTGCGTGAGGCCAGCCAGCGACGAAAGCTGCGCGTCATTGACGCTACTTGCCCGCTGGTGACCAAGGTCCACGTCGAAGCCGTGAAGTTCGCCAAGGAAGGTTATTCGCTAATCCTGATCGGCCACCGGGATCATGATGAGGTGATTGGCACTCTGGGCGAAGCGCCGATCGTAACTCAGGTTGTAGGCTCACCGGAGCAAGTGGAATCACTGATCGTGCCCGATCCCGATCGCGTAGCCTATCTGACGCAAACTACTCTCAGCCTTGATGAGACTAAAGACATCATTGCGGCCCTGAGAAATAAGTTTCCCAACATCAAGGGCCCTGCCGCGCAGGATATCTGCTACGCCACCGAAAATCGCCAGGTCGCTGTGAAACAGGTTGCTTCCGACGCTGATCTGCTGCTAGTGGTTGGTTCTGACAATAGTTCCAATTCAAACCGGCTGGTTGAAGTGGCTAGAAATTTGGGCACGAGTTCGCATCTGATTGACAGCTGCCGCAACATCAAACCAGAGTGGCTTGAAGGCGTGAAGACCATAGCATTGACGGCTGGTGCTTCCGCCCCCGAGTGCCTGGTGGAAGAAGTGGTGAACTTTTTAGGTACCAAAGGGTTCGACAACGTCAAAGAACTCGAAGTCATGCCTGAAAACGTGCGTTTCGGCTTACCGCCTGAAATCGTGGAGGCGATTGCCAGCGCTCCCACTGCGGCGGCAGCGGAGTAAGTAAGCTTATATGGAAGATGCCTCCCCCTCACCTCAAACATCTGCTATTCCGCAGATGCGTTTCGGAAAAATTGATGATCTCAGCAGCCGCGTCGCGGCCGCTATCGCCGGCGCACGCGACTACCTCTTCTCGCAGCAGCATGAAGAAGGTTATTGGTGCGGAGAGCTCGAAGCTGACACCACACTTGAATCCGACTACATCATGCTACACACGCTTCTCGGTACTGGCGACATGGACCGCTTTCGGAAGGCTGCGCGCTATATTCTCCAGCACCAGAATGAAGATGGCGGATGGCCGATCTACGCCGGTGGGCCCTCCAACGTCAGCGCCTCGGTGAAAGCATACTTCGGATTAAAGCTGGCGGGATTTACGGCAGATCATTCCGCGCTCGTGCGCGCCCGGAAAAAGATTCTTGAACTGGGCGGCGTAACTGAGGTCAATACATTCACCAAGATCTATCTCTGCTTCTTTGGCCAGTACGATTACGATGCCGTCCCGGCGATCCCGCCCGAGATCGTGCTGTTTCCCAATTGGTTCTGGTTCAACATCTACGAAATATCTTCCTGGTCGCGTGCAATCCTGGTGCCGCTTTCAATCTGCTATGCCAAGAAGCCTTTCAAGAAAATTGCCGACGAGATGGGCGTAGAAGAGTTGTTCGTCGGGGGACGCGACAAGTCGCGTATGCATCTGCACTGGGACAAGAAGCTGCTCTCCTGGCGCAATTTTTTCTTGTCGCTTGACCGCCTGACCCACTGGTTTGAGCGTGTGCACATCCGGCCGCTGCGTTCGATCGCTCTAAAAAAAGCCGAGAGGTGGGTGTTGGAACGCTTCGAGATGAGCGATGGTTTAGGCGCCATTTATCCGTCCATGCTCAATGCCATCGTGGCACTGCGTTGCCTGGGATACTCACTTGACGATCCGCAAGTCATCCGTGCTATTGACGAGTTCGAAAAGCTTGGGATTGAGGAAGCCGAAACTTTTCGCATGCAGCCATGTAAGCCACCCGTCTGGGATGCGGCTTACGCGCTCTTCGCCCTCGGCGAAAGCGGAGTGCCTGCAAGTGAACCCCGGATCGTCAAGTGCGCCGACTGGATCTTGCAGAAGCAAGTCCGCACCGTGGGCGATTGGAAAGTGAAGAACAGGAAAGGCCAGCCCGGCGGTTGGTATTTCGAATTCAATAATGAGTTTTATCCTGACGTGGATGACAGTGCAATGGTGTGCCTGGCATTGACCCACGTCGAGCATCCGAACGGCCGCTATCAGCGAGAGTCGGTCCAGCGCGCCATCGACTGGATTTTCTCCATGCAGTGCCGTAATGGCGGCTGGGCTTCGTTCGACAAAAACAACGACCGAATGGTCTTCCAGCACATTCCGTTTGCCGACCACAACGCCATGCTGGATCCACCGACGGTGGATATCACAGGGCGGATTCTCGAGATGCTGGCGGCGTACGGCTACGACAAAAATCATCCCGCCGTGAAACGAGCGCTGAAGTTCATTCGTGATGAGCAGGAAGCCGATGGCTCCTGGTTCGGACGCTGGGGCGTAAATTACATTTACGGAACAATGCTGGTGCTGCGCGGCCTGGAGGCGATAGGCGTAGATCACCACGAGCCCTACGTTCAGCAAGCTGCGGAGTGGCTGCGCATGGTACAGAACGCGGATGGCGGCTGGGGAGAGACCTGCGGTTCTTACGACGATCCGAATACGAAGGGCGTAGGGCCGAGTACGCCATCACAGACCGCCTGGGCGATCATGGGATTACTGGCAGCCAACGACACACGCAGCGATTGCGTGGCCAAAGGAATTGCCAATCTGCTGCGCACACAAAAGAAAGATGGGTATTGGGACGAGCCGTACTACACCGGAACCGGCTTCCCGCGTGTGTTCTATCTGATGTACCACATGTACCGCCAATACTTTCCGCTGATCGCGCTGACGACGTATAAAAAAGTCATTGCACAAGAGCAAGGGCAGAATTAGGTATCGCGGTCAGCTCTCAGCCATCAGCCTCCAGTTTTCGCTGAGAGCTGACGGCTAAGAGCTGAGGGCTATGCTTGCTTTCGTCACTGGCGCCACCGGATTCGTCGGCAGTCACGTCGCGCGTGCTCTTGCTGAACAAGGCGCTGAATTGCGCTTGCTGGTTCGCGCGACGAGTGATCCGCGAAACATTCAGGATTTGCGTGCGGAGCGGTTCATCGGTGATCTGCGCGACCCGGATTCGCTCGATCCGGCTATGGCAGGCTGCGACGTAGTTTTTCACGTCGCGGCAGATTACCGCCTGTGGGTCCGTGATCCGGAGCAGATGTATCGCTCGAACGTGAATGGCACCCGAGCAGTTCTGGAAGCGGCACGAAAGAACCGCGTTCGGCGCGTGGTCTATACATCGAGCGTTGCGACCATGGGATTTACCTCGAATGGCCGTCCAGCGGATGAAAGTTCGCCAGTTTCGCTGGACCACATGATTGGTCACTACAAACGCTCGAAGTTCATGGCCGAACAACTCGCAATGGAAGCAGGGCGGTCCGGAATGGATGTGGTCGTGGTGAATCCAACCACTCCGGTGGGAGAACAGGATATCAAGCCGACACCCACAGGCCGTATCATCGTTGATTTCTTGAAAAAGAAATTTCCGGCTTACGTCGATACCGGTCTGAACCTGGTGGATGTAAAGGAATGCGCGCGTGGCCACATCGCCGCTTTGGAGAAGGGAAATAGCGGTGATCGTTACATTTTGGGCGGAGAGAACCTCACTCTAAAGCAAATTCTCGATAAGTTGGCGGCCATCACGGGCCTGCCTTCGCCGAAGATTCGAGTGCCCTACGTCCTCGCGCTTGCAACTGGAGTTGTGGATGAAATGGTCACTGGTCACATCTTTGGACGCGAACCGCGTGCCACGATTGACGCCGTCCGCATGGGCCGAAGGAAAATGTTTGTATCATCAGGCAAAGCCGAGCGCGAACTGGGCTGGAGAGTAGCGGAGGTAGATGACGCTCTTCACAGAGCGGTTGAATGGTTTCAGGCCAATGGATACGCATAGGCGAAAAATCGCGCTGGTGGCGGCGTTGGAGAGAGAGGTCTGGCCACTAGTAAAGCACTGGAGTGCCAGTGAGCGCGAATTCGACGGGAGGCAGTTCAGATTTTTTGAGAACGCTCGAGCGGTCCTGGTGTGTGGTGGAATTGGAGCCGAGGCTGCACGGCGTGCAACCGAAGCGATTATCCGCCTCTACCAACCTGTCGCCGTTGAAAGCGTCGGGTTCGCGGGCGCGCTGGACTCGCGGCTAGAGGTCGGAACAGTTATAGGAGTCAAGAGGGTCATTGATGCCAAGGATGGCAGCACAGCCGAGGCTCCCATCGGATACTGGACTTTGGTGAGTGGTGAATCAACGGCAGGTGTCGAGCAGAAGAAAAAGCTGGCACTGGCCTACGGCGCCCACGCAGTAGACATGGAATCGGCTGCGGTGGCTCGTGCAGCGCAGTGCCGCGGAATACCGTTCCTCGCTCTTAAGGTGATTTCTGATGCTCACGATTTTGAAATGCCTCCGGTGGATCGGTTCGTCTCGCACGACGGTCGTTTTCGCACTGGACGTTTTCTACTCTTTGCTTTGCTTCGTCCATGGTTGTGGCTAAGAGTAGTTCGATTGGCGAGAAACAGTAATAAAGCGGTCAAGGCTCTGTGTCGCTGGCTAGACCAATACAATCACGAGGTACAGATTTCTGAGCTCGGGCCAAGTCTGCATCTGACTACAGTCTCGCATTAGATAATGTCGTTGGCAAAACAACTCGTCATGGAAGAGAGAAGGCAGGCAATTCCTTCCACGATGCAAGCGGCGGTATACCGCGGTGTGAACGACGTCCGGCTCGAAACAGTTCCTGTCCCGCAGATCGGCCGAGGCGAGATCCTCCTTCGCGTGCACACCTGCGGAATCTGCGGGACCGATCTCAAGAAGATCGCCACCGGGTCGCATTCCGCCCCGCGAATCTTCGGACACGAAACTTCAGGCGTAATCGCCGCAGTTGGGGACGGGGTGTGCGGCTTCCAGCCCGGAGACCGCGTCGTAGTCTTCCATCACATACCCTGCCGAGATTGTTACTACTGCCGCCATAGAACGTTCGCCCAATGTGAGACCTACAAGAAAGTCGGTTGCACCGCCGGATTCGAACCTTCAGGCGGCGGCTTCGCCGAATACGTTCGTGTCATGGATTGGATTGTGTGCGAAGGGACGGTCCGGATCCCTGACACTGTCTCCTTTGAGCAAGCCTGTTTCGTGGAGCCTGTAAACACTTGCATGAAGGGAAGTGAAACTTTGCAGCTCAAGCAAGGTGAAACGGTTCTGGTAATAGGTCAGGGGCCGATTGGTATCTTGTTGAGTATATTGGCTCAGCGCGCTGGGGCTAGCGTAATTACTTCCGATTTATATCCGCAAAGGCTTAAAATAGCTGAAACATTCGGCTTGGGGAACAGTATTGATGCTTCGCGCTCCGATACAGTCAGAGCGGTGCGGGAGCAGACTGAAGGCCGAGGTGCTGACGCGGCGATTCTCGCGGTAGCAGGCGACGGCCTCATCCGGTCGGCCATGGACGCAGTCCGTCCTGGTGGCCGGGTATTGCTGTTCGCGCAAACTGTGCATGGTGAGGCCACAATCGACCCCGCCGCGGTTTGCGTCGATGAGAAGACTTTATTGGGGTCGTACAGCGCCTCTGTTGAGCTACAGGAGGAATCGGTTCGATTTGTGATGAACCATGAACTAGATTTGGAACCTTTGATTAGCCACCGCTTTCCTCTCGCCAGCGCTGTCCAAGCCTTGAACCTGGCTGCCCATCCCCAACCGCATTCTATGAAGATCGTGATTCAACCGGGCAGCTCGTGGGAAGGACGTTCAGAGTGAACGGAAAAATGACTGCAGCTGTCCTCTACGGCAAAGAGGACGTGAAAATTGAAAAAGTACCGATTCCTCGCGTTAACGATGGAGAGGTGCTAGTTAAAGTGCAGGTCGCGCTGACCTGCGGCACCGATTTGAAAGTTTATCAACGCGGCTATCATGCTCGCATGATTGTGCCACCAGCCCTCTTCGGACACGAATTGGCTGGAGTGATCGAGGAAGTTGGCCAAAATGTCCGCGGATTCAAGAAAGGAATGCGCGTCGTAGCCTTGAATTCCGCGCCCTGCCAGATGTGCTTCTATTGCTCTAAACATCAGGAGAACCTTTGCGAAGATCTGCTGTTCAACAATGGCGCTTACGCAGAGTACATCCGCATCCCGCGCCGCATTGTTGAAACCAACATGCTAGCCGTCCCCCCTGACGTGACGTATGAAGAAGCCGCCATGGTCGAGCCGCTGGCTTGTGTGCTGCGCGGTTTGCACGAAACCGGGGTCGAAATCGGCGACACGGTTACTGTGATCGGTGGCGGGCCGATTGGATTAATGTTCGTTCAGGTTGCAAAGGCGATTGGCTGCAACGTCATGTCGGTCGTTAAGCGGGATTCTCAAGTCGTCGCCTCCAAGCGCATGGGGGCTCACGATGTCGTGCAGATTACGAATGTAAAGGATCCCGTGGAAGCCGTGCGGGCACTCTCTCCCGATAAGCGCGGCAGCGACGTTGTCATCGAAGCCGTGGGTCGTCCGGAAGCCTGGGAGTTGGCTATCGACATGGTTCGTAAAGGTGGCACCGTGAACTTCTTCGGCGGATGCGCCAGCGGCACCAAGGTCCAGCTTGATACCAACCGCCTGCACTATTCGGAGATCACGCTGAAAGCCACCTTCCACCATACGCCGGAGACAGTGCGTAGGGCATTCAATTTGATCGCGGAAAAGAAAATTCGCTCCACCGATTACATTACTGGTGAAGCACCGCTTTCACGCTTGCAGCAAGTTCTCCGGCATATGCTGAACCGTAACGGAGATATTAAGACAGCGATCATACCGGGGCATTGAGCCTGGAGAGCATCGAGATTCTTGTCATTCCGAATCCGGCTTCAGTCGGTGAGGAATTTGCTTTCTGGGAATTGCCCGCGCCTCTAACTCGCGGCATCAAGTCACGGAACAGCCTGTACTCTCACTTATGACCCCAGGCGCCACTACCGAAACCCGCTCCCCGGCCTGGAACCTTCTGCCCCAGGGCTACGCCATCCCCGATCGCGCCCCTTCGCAATCCGAAGCTCAAGAATACTGCCGCCACCTCGCTCGCACACATTACGAAAATTTTTCGGTCGCAACCTGGTTCCTTCCTGAGCGCCTGCGCCAGCACTTCTACAATGTTTATGCCTACTGCCGAATCTCTGATGATCTGGGCGACGAAGTCGGTCATCCCGCAGCCTCGCTGCAATTGCTCGACGAATGGGAAGCGGAACTGCATGCTTGCTACGCCGGAAGTCCGCGACACCCGGTCTTTGTTGCTCTCGCGGAAACCGTCCGCAAGTTCGACATTCCGATGCAGCCATTCGCTGATTTGCTGAAGGCCTTTCGCCAGGACCAAACCATTACTCGTTATCCCACATTCAATGATCTTCTGGGCTACTGCCGCTATTCAGCCAACCCTGTTGGCCACCTCGTGCTTTATCTCTGTGGCTATCGAGATGCCGAACGCCAGGCACTTTCTGATTTCACCTGCACCGCGCTGCAGCTCGCGAATTTTTGGCAGGACGTGAGCGTCGATTACGCGAAGGATCGGATTTACTTGCCGTTGGAGGATATGCAACATTACAAGGTCAGCGAGCGAGACATTGCAGCAACCCAAAACACCGCTTCCTTCTGCGAAATGATGCGGTTCGAAGTCGAACGGGCTCGCGAGTGGTTTCGTCGCGGCCTGCCACTCGTGAAGAAAGTCGACCGTGAGCTGGCCATAGATATCGAGCTGTTCAGCCGAGGCGGCCAGGAAATCCTCAACGCGATCGAACCGCAGGGCTTCGCCGTACTGGGACGTCGGCCCTCCATCTCTAAAGCTCGCAAACTGGCGCTGGTCATGCGGGCAGCGCTGGGGAAGTTATTATGAGCGCAGCCGTGCAACAGGCACCCGCGTTTTCTCCCACTCCGTCGCAACTTGCGGTTGCCTATTCCGTGTGCCGCAGCATCGCGCGTGCTTCTGCCAGGAATTTCTACTATGCCTTCCTGGCATTGCCAAAGGCTAAGCGGCAGGCATTGTGTGCGGTATATGCGTTCATGCGCCGCTGCGATGACATCACCGACGAGGCCAGCCTTCCGTTAAACGATCGTCGCCAAAAGCTCGCGGAGTGGCTTGATGGGCTTCATCGTGCCCTCTCTGGCTATCCAACCGACGATCCTGTGCTGCTGGCGCTCACAGACACGCAGCAGCGTTACAAGATTGCCCCGGAACTAGTTAATCAGTTGGCATATGGCACCGCCATGGATCTCCAGGAGTCACCCGCCGGTTCGCAGCCAGGAATGCACGCGCCAGATGTGCAGTACCGCAGCTTCGAGGACCTGCGCGTGTATTGCTATCGAGTGGCTTCAGTCGTGGGATTGGTTTGTATCCGCATCTTCGGGTATCGTGATCGGGCTGCTGAGCCGCTGGCCGAAAATCTTGGCCTAGGCTTCCAGCTTACAAACATCATTCGCGACGTAAAGGAAGATGCCGCCATGGGCCGCATCTATCTTCCACAGGAAGAGCTGGAGAAATTCGATATTTCGCTTTCAGAATTGCATTCAAACGGCGACTCGGCTCGATTACGCATGCTGCTTGGCTCTATTGCCGATCGCGCCCGCGAATACTATCGCAGTGGCGACGAGCTAATTCCAATGGTTGATGAAGACAGCCAGCCCGCCCTCTGGGTGCTGATTACCATCTACCGTCGCCTGCTCGAGAAGATCTCCCTCCGGCAGTACGATGTTTTCAAACAGAAAGTCAGCCTCACCACCCGCGAAAAGCTCGTTATCCTGGGAAAGGGCTTGCTCAAGCGCTTGGGGTAATGAACCAGCGCTCGATACATTCTGCCCGAGTGGCGGTGGTGGGCGGCGGCCTGGCCGGATTAGCAGCCGGCTCGGTTCTTGCCGATAGCGGCTTCCACGTTACCCTATTTGAGCGTCGTCCTTATTTGGGCGGGCGTGCCTCATCCTATCAGCACCCGGGCACTGGCGAGGTGGTTGACAACTGCCAGCATGTGTTGCTCGGCTGCTGCACGAACCTAATCGAGTTCTATCGGAGGATTGGTGTAGAAGATAGAATCCGCTGGTTCGATCAGCTTACATTTCTGGAGCCTGGCGGACGTGCCTCGGTAATCCGGCCTTCGTGGCTGCCCGCCCCATTTCACACCGCGCCGGCATTCTTGCGCGCAACCTGCCTGAATTTGGCTGACAAACTGGCGATCGCCGCTGCGATGGCCGCGCTGGCACCTTTGACGCCGCGCGACAATGGCGAGACATTTCTAACTTGGCTGCGCCGCCATGGACAAACCGAGCGCGCGATCAATCGCTTTTGGAAAACGGTGCTGGTCAGCGCTCTCAACGAAGAGTTGGAAAATGTTTCTGTGCGTTCCGCTGCGCAGGTGATCCGCGAATCTTTTCTGAAATCCGCATCTGCCGGTCGAATGGGCATCCCGACAGTACCGCTCTCTGATCTTTATAGCGCGGCTGGAGGCTACATCTGCGCTCGCGGAGGAGCAGTTGAATTCCGCTGCAATGTCGAATCATTCCGGGCTGAACCCGCACAAGTGAAGCTGCTGGTAAGCGGGCAAGAGCAGACC
>WNGE01007675.1_pt1 | contig 18282 bp, 18 predicted proteins | sample 5400651 | NCBI WGS metagenome assembly WNGE01 (sample SAMN13153370, study PRJNA577476) | soil metagenome | isolation source: 60 cm soil or saprolite under grassland replicate 2 | place: USA:California | collected 2016-06-15
GCCGAACGCCGCGCCCATGTCCGCGCCTTTGCCGTGCTGCAGAAGCACGAGGCCGACCAACGCGGCGGCAACCAGCACATGCACAGCCACCAGAACCGTTTCCCAGATCATCTCACCCATCCCCGTAGCGCCCGCCCGGACAAATTAGGCATGGGCGATCGCCAAAAATTCATCGGCCTTGAGCGACGCCCCGCCGACCAAGGCACCGTCGATGTCCGCACCGGCAAACAACGCCTTCGCGTTATCGGCCTTGACGCTGCCTCCGTACAACAGCAATACGTCCGCAGCCGCGGCATCCACGCGGCTCAGACGCTTGCGCAACAGTCGGTGCACCGTCTGCGCCTCCGCGGGGCTCGCCGTTCGGCCGGTGCCGATCGCCCATACCGGCTCGTAGGCGATGACGACTGCGCCGATCCGCTCGCCAAGCTTGGCCGCGACGGCGTCGAGCTGCCGCAACACGACCGCTTCCGTCGTCCCGGCTTCGCGTTCAGCCAACGTCTCGCCGACGCACACGATGGGCGTCAATCCCGCCGCCAGCGCTGCGGTCGCCTTGGCCGCAACGACGCCATCGCTCTCGCCGTACCACGCACGCCGCTCGGAGTGACCCACGATCGCGTAGCGACAACCGAACTCGGCCACCATGGCCACAGATACCTCGCCGGTATACGCGCCGCCGGCGTGCTCGCTCACGTTCTGCGCACCCCAGGCGATCGCCGAGCCCGAGAGCGCGGCCTGCGCCTGCCAAAGGTACGGATAGGATACGCACACCGCAAGCCCTCGCATCGGCGGCGCGGTCCATCCGACGCGCAATTCCGCGAGCAATGCGTCGTTTTGCCGCAGGCCGCCGTTCATTTTCCAGTTGCCGACGACGAGCTTGCCGCGCATGGCACACCCGAGAAAACCGTTGCCCGCGACTCACGATGGCGGGAACGCGTCAAAACCGTGAGATTTTACCCTGCCAGCTCCAGTCGGGTCAACGCGCTGCGCCGCAACATCACCCGCCTAAGAGCAGGGCGATGCAGAGCGTCGCGAGCAGGGCCGGATGCCTCATTTGCCAACTGAGGACCCGCAGCGAGGCGCGAGACAGTACAGAAGAAGTACGGCGAGCGCCGAGCGCTCAGTGGCCAATAACCGCAACGACGCAGACGGCCCGCGCAGCAGCTATGCGTCGACCTGCTAGGCAGGTTCCCCGATGCCGGCGAGTTGCCGCAGGCGACGCAGCAGCAGCGGCAGGAACCAGACGGCAAGCGTCATCGCTCCGAGCGTGGCCGAGATGGGCCGTTCGAAGAACGCGAGGAGGTGGCCATCGGACTTGATCATCGACGTGATGAAATTCTCCTCGAGCATCCCGCCGAGCACGACGCCGAGGATCGCCGGCGCCACCGGGAAACCGTTGGCCTCGAGAAAGTATGCGGCGATGCCGGCGACGAGCATCACCGTTACGTCGAACGGCGTGTTGTTGATCGCGAACGCGCCGACGACGCAAAAAAGCATGATCACCGGCATCAGCACCGTGCGCGGCACTTTCAATATCTGCTTGGAAACCTTGATGCACCACCATCCGAGCGGGATCATGATCAGGTTGGCGATGATGAACAGCAGGTAGACCGCGTAGATGTTCTGCGGGTTGTTAGTAAACAAGGACGGTCCCGGGTTCATGTTCTTCATGTACAGCACGCCGATGACAATCGCGGTGATCGAGTCGCCCGGGATGCCGAAGACCAGCGCCGGAATCCACGCGCCGGCGAGCGCGCTGTTGTTGGCGGAGCCGGACTCGACGATGCCCTCAACGTGGCCGGTGCCGAACTTCTCGGGCTCCTTCGAGAAGCGTTTGCTGATCGCGTAAGTGATCCACGCGGCGATGTCGGCGCCCGCGCCCGGCAGCGCGCCGATCAGCGTGCCCACCGCGTTGCCGCGCAGGATCTGCACTGGGTACTTCTTGGTGAGCTGCCACATGCCCTTGAACACGTTGCCGATCGGCTTGTCGACGATCTGTAATTGGGGTTCGGTGTCAACTGCGTAGCGGATGATCTCCGAAATCGCGAACATGCCGATCATCATCGGAATCATGCCGATGCCGCCGAGGAGCTCGACGCTGCCGAAGGTGAAGCGGGGAAACGCTGCGGGGTTACCCAGGCCGACACAGGCGACGAGCAGGCCCAGCATCAAGGTCACGAAACCCTTGAGCGGCCGATCGGAGGTGATGAACACCGCGCAGGTCAGGCCCAACAGCACCAGCCAGAAATATTCGAAAGAGCTGAACTTGAGCGCAAACTCTGCGAGCGCGGGCGCACAGAGCATCAGCACCGCCGTCCCGAACAGTCCGCCCAGCGCCGAGAAGACGAGCCCCGCACCCAGCGCCAGCTCCGCCTGCCCTTTCTTGGCCATGGCGTAGGCCTCGTCGGTGTACGCCGCGGATGCGGGCGTGCCCGGCATGCGCATCAGGCAGCCGGGAATGTCGCCGGAAAAGATCGCCATCGCGGTTGCGGTCACGATCGCGGCGATCGCAGGTATCGGCGCCATGAAGAACGTAACCGGGACGAGTAGCGCGGTTGCCATCGTCGCGGTCAGCCCCGGCACCGCGCCGACGAACAAGCCGAACAGCGACGCGGCCAGCATCACCACAATGTTGTATGGATCGAAGACCAGCGCGAAGGCCTGCGCCCAGGCGTGACTCATACGACCCCCACGCTTGTGGCCTCATTGGTCAATTCGGCCGCTGCGCTGCCGCCAAAAGCGGGGGTGCACCCGCGACTTGGCCCTGCGTCGCTCATCACGCGCTCCGTGTCTGCGCCGCAGTCACCATGCCCAGTTCTGCAGCAGGCCCCAGGGGAGCGGCACCCTGAGCAGCTTGTAGAAGGCGTAATGAATAACCAGCGTGATCACCAGTGCGAGCGGAAGGTTGTTCCGGAGCCGCACACCGAAAACTGCAAATAGAAGCGCGAGGTAGATCGTGCCGGTCAAAATGAAGCCCAGCCGATCGACGAGGAGAATGTAGAAGACGTTGACACCGATGACCAGAAAGAGCGCGAGCACGTGGCGCGGCGAGCGCACCCAGGCGTCCGGCACAATCCACGCCGCGCGCTCGCCGGCGTGGCGACGCGCCGCGATGCCCTTGGCGATCAGGATCAGCGCGCACACGTTCAAGGCCACGGCGATGACGCCGGGAAACAGCGCCGGCCCGACCTTCTGCCCGGGAATGGTCGAGAAGCTCTGCACGTGCACCAGGATTACCACGCCGAGCAGGAGAAAGAGCGCACCCCAGACGGCGTCGTTGATCTTCATTGCGAGGTCACGGAACGCTGTGCCGTCGTTCCCGCGAAAGCGGGAACCCAGCGTCGTTTGTCGCAAGACTCTGGATCCCCGCTTTCGCGGGGATGACGCGGAAACGCCACTGGATCCCCGCTTTCGCGGGGATGACGCAGCTGTCTCCGATCGCTGCGAGGCTTCGCCTCTGGCTCTCGGACAGCTGCGTCACTTGGCGATTCCGACCGCCTTCATCGTCGCGCCGAGGTCCGCATCCGACTTGGCCATGAACTTGGCGAAATCCTCCGGCCCCGCATAGATGACGCCATAGCCCTGCTTGGCCATGAAATCGGTGTAGTCCTTGCTGGCGACGATTTTCTTGATGGCCGCGACGAGCTTGTCGCGCGCTTCGGCAGGAATGTTCTTCGGCGCCGCAATGCCGCGCCACGCCGCCATCGTCCACGCGCTTCCGGTCGCAGCCTTCAGTGTCGGGACGTTGGGAAACAACGCTGCGGGTTGATCAGCCATCACGGCGAGGCTCTTAACCTTGCCGGCGTCGATCAGCGAGCGCGCCTCCGGTAGCGAGCAGGGAACGATCTCGACGCCACCCGCGACCAGATCCTGCAGGCCCGGCGCGGCGCCGTTGGACGGCACCCAGGGCACGCTCGCCGGATCGACCTTCATGTCCTGCAGCATGCCGGCGATCGCGAGATGCCAGATCCCGCCCTGCCCGGTGCCCGACGCCTTGAACTTGCCTGGGTTGGCCTTTATCGCGGCGACCAGCTCGTTGACGTTCTTGTACGGCGCATCGGCGCGAACTTGCAATCCTGCCGGATCGGCGTTGACGAGGCCGACAGGGGTATACGACGCGCCGGAGAGCTCGGTCAGGCCCTGCCAATGCATCATGCCGATCTCGACGGTGACGATGCCGATGGTGTAGCCATCGGATGCGGCCGATGCAATCGCCGCGTGCCCGACGACACCGCTTCCGCCGGTGCGGTTGACGACATTCACCGGCTGGCCCACGTCCTTCTCGAGCAGGCTGCCGATGATCCGGGCGGTCCAGGCCGAGCAGCGCGAGCGCCGCGGCCGCGAAGGCGCGCAGAAATAGAGCGTTCATGTGATTCCTCCTGGGTATGGAACGCGCATCGAGGCTCGCGTCGGCCGGTTATCTGGCCATCGCCCCCAGTGCGGTCGCCGTCAAAGTAGCAAGCGGCTCCCAGGCGGTCAAGTGGTCAGGCCAATCGCCGCGCGGGCCGTACTTGGATAACTCTCGAGCCCGCGCGCGAACGTAGTCGGCGAGCGCGGCGATGAGGCGTATGAGATCCGCCTGCAGCGCGCCGAAACCGGCGGTCCTCGCGAGCGAAACCTCGTCCATGTGGAGCCGCCGGTTGATCTCGATCTGAAGGCTGTGCCGGCGCTCGGCAGGGCGCCCGTGCTTGCGCACCAGCTCGACGCCCTTGTACGGGTCGTTGATCGCGACCTCGTAGCCCATCGCCGAGAGCGTCGCGGCGACAAACGCGGTGAATTCCGGTTCGCAGGTCGTGCCGTCGCGATCGCCCAAGACGAACTCGGCGCGTTCCCGGCCCGGATCGTCCGACATGACGTCGCCGACCGCGGGCATCGAGTGACAGTTCAGATGCCAGACCACGCCGAAGCGTCGATGACGCTCGTCGAGCACCGCCGCGACCGCGGCGTGATAGGGCTCGTAATACAGCGCGATGCGGCGCTCGACGTCGGCCGCCGACAGCGGCCGCGCGTACATCGGCACGCCGCCCTGCGCCAGCCGCCAGACGAGCCCGATGCCGAGCTCGGTCTTGCGCGAGCGCGCGATCGGTCCCGGCCAGGGTTCTTCCAGCACGGCCGGGTCCATATCGGACGGGTGTCGGTTGGGATCGATATAGGCGCGCGGGAACAGTGCCTCGACCAGAGTTGCGCCGGCATCGGGCGCGCCGCCGAACAGCGTTTCCACATGCGTGTCCTCGGCCCGGCGCACGATTGCGCGCGACGGCAGATGATCGAAGTCGGCCGGATAGCTCGTCCCGCTGTGCGGCGAATCGAGGACCAGCGGCAGCGGTGCAACCGTGGGGTCGTGACGCCGATAGACTTGCATCGTTTCACGCTCCCGTATCGTTGAGATAGCACGCCGACCACCGGCCGGGCGCGATTTCCTCGAGCGGCGGCGCAATCTCCCGGCACCGCGGCATCGCGTAGGGACAGCGCGGGTGGAAATGACATCCGGACGGCGGTGACAGCGGCGACGGAATCTCGCCCTTGACCGGCACGAACCTGCGCTTCTTCGGCTCGAGCTTGCCGACCTCCGCAAGCAAGGCCTGTGTGTACGGGTGGTTCGGGGCCGCGAACAACTCGGCCGCCGGTCCCGATTCGACCACGCGTCCGAGGTACATGATGACGACGCGGTCGCTGATGTGCCGCACGACTCCGAGATCGTGACTGATGAACAGGTAGGTCAGATTCAACGCCGCGCGCAGATCCATGAACAGGTTGAGGACCTGCGCCTGGATCGACACGTCGAGGGCAGCCACCGACTCGTCGCAGACCAGAAACTCGGGTTTGACCGCCAGCGCCCGCGCGATGCCGATGCGGGCACGCTGTCCGCCGGAGAACTGGTGTGGAAAGCGCCGCATCAGCGTCGGGTCGAGGCCGACGCGATTGAGCTGCAGTCCGACGTATTCGATCTGCTGGCGCGGGCCGATCAGGCGATGCACTACCGGCGCCTCGCCGACCAAATCGATGACCGATAGCCGCGGATTGAGCGCCGCGTACGGATCCTGAAAGATCATCTGCATCTTGAGCTGTCGCTCGCGCGCAGCGGTACCGGTGAGGCCCGCGAGCGGCTGACCGCGCCAGAATCGCGCACCCGCAGAGAGCGGCAGGAGTCCGACCGCGAGTCGACCCAGCGTCGATTTGCCGCAGCCGGACTCGCCGACGAGGCCGACGACCTCCCCTTCGCCGATAGCGAGATCGACGCGATCGACGGCATGCACCGCTTCCTCGCGCAGACCTGCCCCGAAGACATTGGCGATCCGTGCGGCGAGGTCGAGCGTCCTGACGAACTGTTTCGAGACGGCCTTGAGCTCGAGCAACGGCACCAGCGTGGTCACGGCAGCGCGCCTCCCGCCATAGCACGCTCGGCCAGCGTTACGTACGCTTGCTCGACCGCCGCGGCAAACCGCGCGGCATCGACAAGAGGAGAGGCGCGAACCCGCTCGCGTAGCGCTGCGCGCAACGTCGCGAGCCGCGGCAGATCTTGTGCGAGCGTGGTCGCGTTGGCGACATACTCGTCCACCGTTTCCGCAATGAGCTCGGGCATGCCAATGGTCGTGAGCATGCTGGCGCCGCTGCGCGAGAAAGAGCGTTCGCCCGCCAGCGTGACCACCGGAACGCCCATCCACAGCGAATCGCCGGTCGTCGTCCCGCCGGCGCAGGGCCAGGTATCCAGCGCGACGTCGACATCGTTGTAAAGGGCGAGATAATCTGCCGTCGACCGCTGCGCGACAAAGTCCACGCGGCGCGGATCGACGCCGCGGCTGGCGAAGAATCCTTCCAACTCGGCCATTCTGCGGTCGAGGGCGCTCCTGACCAGGAGCAGCCGAGCTCCGGGGACCGCCTGAAGAACCCTTACCCACAGCCCAAGGATGGTCGCCGACACCTTCGCCGGATTATTGAGGCTGGCAAACGTCACGTGGCCATTTCGCAGCGCGGGCAACGGCGCGACCTCCGGTGCAAAGCGATACGGCTGGTAGCACCACAGACTGTCGGGTAGGCGCCACAGCGTTTCGGTGTGCAACGACTCGGTGCAGCCAGGCGGATCTGCGCGCGCATCGGTCAAGCGGTAGTCCATGGTCGGAAGACCCGTCGTCCCGAGATAGCCGAGCCAAGTGACCTGGATAGGCGCGGGCTTGAGCAGGAACAGCGGCAGCCGGTTATGCGCCGTGTGGCCATTGAGATCGACGAGGATGTCGATGCCCTCGGCCCGGACCCGTTTCGCCAGCTCTTCGTCGGAGAGTGCCGTGACCGGGATGAAATGCTCGATCAGTGTACGGAGGTGCGCCGTAGCTTGGTCATCGGCCGTGAAATTATAAAAGGCGTAGATTTCGAATCGCTGCCGATCGTGATGCGCCAGCAGAGGCTCCATGAACACGGCCACGACGTGGCCGCGAAAATCCGAAGAAACATAGCCGATCTTGAGACGTCGACCTGCGAGGGGACGCAGGGCGACGGGCGTCAGCGGCCGGATGCGCGCCTCGAAATAGCGGCCGTATGCGCGATGCTCGGCGGCGATTTCGGCGGCGGGAAGGCGCTCGGAATAACTCAACGCCAGCAGCAGATTGCTCCACGTGCTTGGGCGGTCGGGCGCCAGCGCGAGCGCCTGACGAAGCGCGGCGACGGCGCCATCGTCATCGCCGAGTTCCGCGAGCAAGCTGCCAAGATTGTTGTGCGCTTGCGCAATGCGGGCGTCGAGCTCGACCGCGCGCCGATAGGCCGCGAGTGCCTCGTCGTACCTGTGCTGTCTTCGATACAGGTTGCCCAGAGTGATGTGCACCTCGGCCGACAGCGGTGCGAGCTCGCGAGCACGGGAAAGGTGCCTCTCGGCATCTTCCGACGCCAGCGCGTCGAACAATGCCTTGCCAAGATCGACCTCGACTTCGAAGGCGTCGGGACCTAACGCAACGGCGCGCCGCAGCGATGCGATGCCCGCGGCCAGATCTCCGGCCTGGCACTTGGCGCGACCCAGGACATGGTGCGCCGACATGCGCCCGGGGTCGACCTCGAGCGCGCGCTCGGCGAGACGCGCTGCGGATTGCGCGTCTCCGGTTTCGAGCAGCAGCATGGCATAGGAAGTTAATGCGCCCGGATGCCCGGGCTCTCGCGCCAGCGCCTGCTCGAAGCGTTCGGCGGAGGCTTGCCGCTGCCCCGTGCGGCGCAATGCGATCGCCTCCGCAACGAGACCATCGGCGTCGGCGGTTCCTGGCGCAGCGGGTTGAACCAGGCGGTTCACGGCGTCGGCGCGGATAGCGGATGGAAGCAGCGGATGCTCTGCCCGATTGCGCCGTATGGACGCATCTCGGGAGTCTCCTCGCACTCGGCGGTGGCGTACGGGCAGCGCGAGCGGAACGCGCAGCCGGGCGGCAGCTCGATCAACGACGGCGTCATGCCGGAAATCTGCTTGAGCTTTTCGCGCGCAGGCGCGTTGCCCGGTACCGAGTCGAGCAATCCGCGCGTATAGGGGTGTCGCGGCGCGCGCAGCACGTCGGCAGTCGAGCCCTGCTCCACGATGCGGCCGGCGTACATCACGCAGACTCGATCGGCGAGCCCGGCGATCACCGACAGATCGTGGGTGATCCAGATCAGCGCCGCGCCGGTTTCGCGAGTGAGCTTCTGCATCTCGTAGAGGATCTGCCCCTGGATGGTGACATCGAGCGCGGTCGTCGGCTCGTCGGCAATGATCACGTCGGGGCGGTTGAGCAACGCGATCGCGATGGCCACCCGCTGCCGCATGCCTCCGGAAAACTGGTGCGGATACGCCTTGAGCCTTGCGTCCGGCGACGGAATGCCGACCTGCACCAGTGCCGCGCGCGCCCGGTCGAGCGCGGCGGCGCGCGGGATTTTTTCGTGCGCCAGAATCGTCTCGACCATCTGTGTGTCGATCCGCAGCACCGGGTTCAGCGTCATCATGGGATCCTGGAAGATCATGGCGATGCGGTTGCCGCGGAGCTGTCGCATCTCTTCTGCGGGCAAGGCGGCGAGATCGCGCCCGGCGAGCAAGATGCGGCCGCCTACGACCCGGCCCGGCGGATCGACGAGGCCCATGATCGAGTAGCCGGTCATCGACTTGCCCGAGCCGGATTCGCCGACCAGCCCCAGCACTTCGCCGCCGTCGACGGCGAAGCTCGCGTCGTCGACGGCCTTGCATACACCGGCCTTGGTGAAGAAATACGTGCGCAGACGATCGACGGACAACAGCGCTTCGGTCATCGCTGCAGGCGCGGATTGAGCACGTCGCGCAACTGATCCGCAACGAGATTGATGCTGACGATGGTGAGGAGCAGCGCGACGCCGGGGAAGAAGCTGATCCAGTATTTCCCCGACAGCAGATACTGATAGCCGTTGGCGATCAACAATCCCAGCGACGGCTCGGTGATCGGCAGTCCCAGCCCCAGGAAGGAAAGCGTGGCCTCGAGCGCGATCGCGGCGGCCACCTGGACGGTGGCGACGACGATCAGCGGCGGCAGGCAATTCGGCAGCAGATGGCGGAACACGATCCGCGACGGTGGCAGCGCCAGACAGCGCGCCGCTTCGATGTACTCTTTCCGCTTCTCGACCAGCGCCGCGCTGCGGACGGTGCGCGCGTAATACGCCCATTGCACGGTCACCAGTGCGGCGATGATCTTCAGCATTCCCTGGCCCAGCACCGCCAGCAGGATCAGAGCGATCAGAATCGCCGGGAACGAAAGCTGGATGTCGGCGATGCGCATGATGACGGTTTCGGTCCGGCCGCCCAAGTATGCCGCCGCCAGCCCGAGCGCCAAACCGAGCGCGAGCGCGACGACCGTGCTCACGACGCCGACCGTGAGGCTTATGCGCAAGCCGTAGAAGATCGCCGAGAGCATGTCGCGGCCCTGATCGTCGGTGCCGAGCCAGAACGTACCGCCGTCGGTCTTCGCGCCGGGAGGGAGCCTCCCGTCCATCACGTCGAGCTGGGCCAGGTCGTAGGGATTCTGCGGAGAAATGAACGGCGCCGCGATTGCCACGACCAGGATCGCGGCGAGGAGCAGCAGGCCGAATACCGCGGTCGGACTGGCCATGAAATCCGACAGGATGCGCCCGAGCGGCGTTTCTTCGCGCGCCATCGCGCCTAACCCTTCGCTTCGCTCAGACGCACGCGCGGATCGAGCGCCGAATACAGGATGTCGACGAGCAGATTGATGACGATGAACATGAACACGATGACCAGCAGATACGCGACGATGATCGGCCGGTCGAGCAGGTTGATCGAGTCGATGAGGAGCTTGCCCATGCCCGGCCAGGCGAAAACCGTCTCGGTAACGATGGCGAAGGCGATGACCGAGCCGAATTCGAGGCCGATCACCGTGACGATCGGGATCAGGATGTTGCGCAGCACGTGGACGCCGATCACGCGCGCGTTGGTGAGCCCCTTGGCGCGCGCGAACTTGACGTAGTCCTGCAGCAACGCCTCGCGCGTTCCAGCGCGGGTCAGGCGAATGAGCAGCGCGAGCTTGAACAGCGCGAGATTCGTCGCCGGCAGGATCAGGTGCCGCCAGCCTTCGAGCGACAGGAAGCTCACCGGGACACCGAAAAGCAGCGTCGTCGGCCCGCGGCCGTTCGACGGGAGCCATCCCAGCATCACCGAGAACACCATGATCAGCATCAGGCCGACCCAGAAGGTGGGCAGCGAGAAACCGAGGATCGAGCCGGCCATGATCGTCCGTCCTGCCGCCGTATTGGGCTTCAAGCCGGCCCACAGCCCGAGCGGGATGCCGAGCACGATGGCGATCAGGATCGCCGCGATGGCGAGCTCGAGCGTCGCCGGCATCCGCTCGAGGATCAGCCGCAGCGCCGACGTGTTGTGGACGAAGGAATTACCGAGGTCGCCGCGCAGTGCGCCCGCAAGAAACGCCAGGTACTGCGTCCACATCGGCCGGTCGAGGCCGAGCGCGGCGATCGCGTGCTCGCGTTCCTGCTGATCCGCCTGCGGATTGATGAGGATGTCGATCGGATTGCCGATGGCGTAGACGCCGATGAATACCAGCACCGACATCACAAACAGCACGAGCACAGCCTGCAGGCTGCGGCGGACGATGAAGACCGACATGATGGCGACTATTGTACCTGCCGCGGATGGTTGCATTCGGCGCCGGCGCGCACCTGCGGCGTCGGCGCGCCGGCTTGTTTCGATTAAACTATGCCGTCAAGGCGCCGCCTAAGCGCCGGCAACTGACGGAGAGAAGGTCATGCACCCACTGCTCGATTTCTTCTGCAACGCGCCGCCATCCCGGGGCCGGTGACATGCCGATCGTCGATGATATCGCGGGCCTGCGTCGCATCCTGACGCGATCGCGAACGATCGCCGTGGTAGGTTTGTCCGCAAATTGGTACCGTCCCAGCTACTTCGCCGCCAAATACATGCGCGATCACGGCTATCGCATCATCCCCGTCAACCCGACCTACGCCGAGGTGATGGGCGAGCGTTGCTATCCGGATCTTCCGTCCGCGAGCGAAGGCGCCACAATCCCGATCGATATCGTCGACTGCTTCCGCAAGCCAGGCGAGATCCCGCCGCTCGCGCGCGATGCGATCGCGATCGGCGCAAAAGTATTGTGGATGCAGCTCGGCATCCGCAACGACGAAGCCGCCAAGCTCGCCAGCGATGCCGGGCTCGACGTCGTGATGAACCGCTGCGTCAAGATCGAGCACGCGCGGCTGATGGGCGGCCTCAACTGGGCGGGGGTCAACACCGGCGTGATCTCGGCGCGGCGGCCCGTGTGACCTGGTCTCATGCCTGACCGCAAGTTCGGTTTCGACACGCTCTGCCTGCACGCGGGGCAGATTCCGGATGCCGCGACCGGCGCGCGTGCACTGCCGATCTATCAGACGACGTCGTTCGTGTTCGACAGCGTCGACCATGCAGCGAGCCTGTTCAACCTGCAGACCTTCGGCAACGTCTACTCGCGCATCTCCAACCCGACGGTGTCGGCGCTCGAAGAGCGCGTCGCCGCGCTCGAAGGCGGCCGCGCGGCGCTCGCCGCCGCGACGGGGATGGCGGCGCAGACCGCAGCGCTGCTGACACTCGCCAAGAACGGCGACCACATCGTCGCGGCGCGCACACTCTACGGGGGGACCTACACCCAGTTCGCGGTGACGTTCGCTGAACTGGGGATCGACACTACCTTCGTCGACCCGGACGATCCCGACGACTTTCGCCGCGCCGTGAAGCCCAACACCAAGGCGCTCTACGCCGAGACGATCGGCAATCCGCAGTTGAATGTCGTCGACCTCGTCGCGCTTGCGGACATCGCGCATGCGGCCGGCGTGCCGCTCGTGATCGACAATACGCTGGCCTCGCCGTATCTCTGCCGGCCGATCGAGCACGGTGCCGACATCGTAATCCATTCCGCCACCAAGTATCTGGGCGGCCACGGCACGACCATGGGAGGCGTGGTAGTCGAATCGGGCAAGTTCGACTGGGGCAACGGCAAGTTTCCGCAGATGACGACACCGTCGCGCGGCTACCACGGCGTCATCTTCCACGAGACCTTCGGCGATTTCGGATTCACGATGAAAGCGCGCATGGAGGTCATGCGCACGCTGGGGCCGACGCTGTCGCCGTTCAACGCGTTCCTGCTGCTGCAAGGCATCGAGACGCTGCACCTGCGAATGCCGAGACATTGCGAATCGGCACTGGCGATCGCGCGACACCTCGCGGAGGACTCGCGGGTCGCGTGGGTGAACTATCCGCTGCTGCCCGGCAACCGCTACGAGGCACTGGCGCAGCGTTACCTGTCCCGCGGCGCCAGCGGCATCCTGACGTTCGGCCTCAAGGCTGGCGCCGAAGCCGGGGTACGCTTCATCGAGGCAGTGCAGTTTCTATCGCACCTCGCCAATGTCGGCGACGCGAAAACGCTCGTCATCCACCCGGCATCGACGACGCACCGCCAGCTCGACGAGGAAGAACAGCGCGCGGCCGGCGTGCTGCCGGAGATGATCCGGCTGTCGGTGGGGCTCGAAACGCTCGATGATATTCTCTGGGACATCAATCAGGCGCTCGCGACCGCATCCCGGTGAACAACCGACGTTATCCCTCGCTGACCTGGCCCTGGGTCGGGCTGCTGCTCTGCCTCGCGCTGCTGGGACAGGAATACTTGCTGCAGGCAACCGGCCCGAATGCGCCGCTTACCGCCTACCGGATCACGCTGATGGCCGTCGGCGTCACGTCGCTGGCGCTCATCTTTTTGCCGCCGCGGCGCATCGGTTACCTGCTCGGCTTCTTCGTTTGCGCCGGACTGATGGGTTACGCGTTGTATCTGCAGTACGTGATGGATCTCGAACCTTGCCCACTATGCATATTCCAGCGCATCGCCGTGATCGCCATGGGGCTCGTGTTTCTGATCGCGGCCTTCCATAACCCGGGCCGCGCCGGCGCCGGTGCGTATGCGCTGCTCCAGTTGCTGATCGGCGGTACCGGCGCGGCAATCGCTGCGCGCCAGGTGTGGCTGCAATCGCTACCCAAAGATCAGGTGCCCGCGTGCGGCATGGGGCTCGATTACATGCTCGAGACGCTGCCTTTCACAGACGTGTTGCAGAAGGTGCTCGAGGGTAGCGGCGAATGCGCCGAGAAAGGCTGGGAGTTTCTGCACCTGTCGATTGCCGGCTGGACGCTTGTATTCTTCGTCGCGATGATCGCGGCGAGCTTCGCGCTGATCCGCCGCGATTGACGCCGCCGCGTGATCCGGCGAGGGTCGGCAAATACTGTCGCTCCCGGTTGGCTTTTCCGCTAGACTACTTTACGTTTTGGCGAATTGCAGGCGCGACAGTTGGCACGTTTTCGGTAGCAGCCTGGAAAAGGAGCGTTCCTGCCCGTACCGCTGCCTCCGGTCCCTCGCACAGGCAGCATTCAGCCTATCCCGCAGGTTCCATTGGTGAGTTTGCCGTGACCGAAATCGAGCCGCATCTGCCGAGCCGCGCGCTGGTCGCGAGCTTCCTCTTCACCGACCTCGTCGGATACTCGAAGGGAACGGCGGCCGAGCAGTACGCTGCCAAAGCTACGTTGTCGGCGATTCTCCGCAGCAATCTTGCAGCCCTCCGAGATCTCGACTACCGGATCAAGGATACCGGCGATGGCGCGTTGATCGCGTTTACGTCCAGTCCCGAGCACGCGCTCTACATGGCGCTGGCGATTGCAGAGGATTTCGGCCGGGCCGCAGGCGAGGCGGGCTTCCCTTCGAATAGCCTGCGCACGGGCCTCCATGTCGGATCGGTCAAAGAGTCAATCGACCTCGAAGCGCGGCCTAATTTCGTAGGCGATGGTATCAACGCCACCAAGCGGATCATGGACTTTGCGGCCCCTGGACAAATCACGGCCTCGCGAGCCTTCTTCGATGCCGTCGCCAGCCTGGATTCCGCGTACGCCGACCTCTTCAGGCATGTGGGCGCCCCCGACGACAAGCATGGGCGGGCGCACGAGTTGTACGCCGTTTCGCCGAGTGCCCCGGTCCTGGAAAGGCTCAAGCTCGATCTCGCCGCGGCCGCTCGGGAGCCAGCGGAATCCGCCGCGAAGAGCCCCGCGATGATCGAGCACGAGTCAGCAACAGTCGTGAGCACCGATTCGCGGGCCCAATCGAGCCATGCGGTCGACGTCGTTCGCAAGTGGTCGCTCCCCACCGGCGCGGTGATCGCGCTTGGCGTTGCATCGGTATTGGTCGGCACGAAATTGATCGAGCCAAGCCGTCCGCCGATTCCAAAAGTAACGACCGAATCGGTTTTGGCTCCGAGCGCGTCAAAACAGGCGGTCGCGCCAACAACATCAGCGAAAGACGCCCCTGTCGCTTCGCAGACCTCGCCCGCAATCCCGCCCAAGCCCGAGGTGACCACGCCGGTCGGGGCCGCGCGGGTCGCGGAAGGCGCAGCCACGTCCGATTTGACGCAGCCGGCGACCATGCCGGCCGCAGCGGCGGCGAAAACCAACGCCAAGATCAAGCCGAGGACTGATGCGGCTCCGCCCGTGCCCGTCACGGCAAATGCGGCGCCTGATCGGAGCAGCCCGCGTTGCAGTCGCATCATGGAAAAGGCAACGCTCGGCGAAACGTTATCCGAGCAAGAAAAGAGGGAGCTCGCAAGCTCATGTCGCTAAATCTTTCGCGGAGCATGACGAGCGGGCTGACCGCCAGCGTTCTGATTGCTCTGGCCCTGCTTACGTCGTGCGCAGCGCCCCCGCCTCCCGAGCGTCCACCCGCGCCGTCGTCCGAGTTGACATTCGACGCGGGTGTCGATTACGCGATCGACGACCTGCTGGTTCAAGCGCGGAGGCTGCCGGCATTCAGCGCTCCACCGGGCTTGTTCAAGAAAGAGTCGGACGTACCACGCGGTGTCATCGCGGTCGACCCCGCCATCGACGGGAATACCGGGCAGCAGACGCTCGCATCGAAAGCCCTCGATTCGCGACTGCTGCAGCGCGCTTCGGACAAGTTCGCGCAATTCGACGTGGCCGCAGTCAACTCGACCATCCTCGGCAAGGCGCAATATCTTCTGGCCGCGACGTTGACTCCGATCGATGCAGCGAAAGGGACCGCGGGAACATTCCGGATAAGCCTTTCGCTGACCGATATCAAGACCGGCTTCGTGGTAGCCCAGTCCGCAACAAGGGTCCGCAGCGAGGGCGTCGATACCACGCCTACACCGTTTTATCGCGACAGTCCCTCGTTGACCAAGGATCGGGTCGTCGAAGGGCAGATCCGCACGGCACAGACGCCCACCGGCGGCGCCGCCGACGAAATCTACATGTCGCGGCTCCCGATCAACGCCTTGATCAGCGAAGGCTCCAACCGCTATGAGGCGGGTAACTACGCGGAGGCGCTGCGCTACTACGAAACGGCCGCGGGTCGTCCCGAGGGACAGCAATTGCGCGTCCTCAATGGTCTGTACCTTGCCAACACCCAGCTCGGGCGTACCGACGAGGCTGAAAATGGGTCTTGCGACCAACAGTCTTTCGGTCAAATTCCTGTTCAAACCCGGCTCCCTGGATTTCCTGGCGGACCCGAAAGTCAGCGGCCCGTACAACACGTGGTTGCGCCTCGTTGCGCGCGAAGTCGCGGCGTCCAAAACCTGCCTCACCATAGTCGGTCACACAAGCCACACGGGAACGGAGCAGTTCAACGACAGGCTCTCATTGCAAAGGGCCGTCGCAATCCAGCGCCGGATCGAGGCCCAGGCACCCGAGACTGCAGGCCGCCTCGTATCGGTCGGCGTGGGATTCCGCGAAAACCTTGTGGGATCCGGCACCGATGATCTGCGTGACGCGCTGGATCGGCGTGTCGAATTCAAGGTTCGAAACTGCTAGCCGGCGGTAGCGGCGATATTGGTACGCGGTTGCGTCGATATCGTCGCGGTAGGAAGCAGCAAGCACGTGGCGCGCAGCAGTAGTGATCGACGCTGCAGTGCGGAGATTGCGATCGCCGGATTACTCGTCCGGGTAGTTGTCTTTTTCGTCTTCCCAGGCGTAACGATGGCGCGGTGGTATATCCAGACGTCGCAGCGCAATCGCCAGCACCAGGCCGATTAGCGCGGCTGCCAGATGGGTTTCCCAGGATACCCCGCGTTCGATTGGTAATACGCCCCAGACCAGCGCGCCATACATGAACGAAACCAGCAGGGACGCGGCGATGGCGCGCCTGTCCTTTCGAATCAACCCGGCTACGAAGATATAGGTGACCAAGCCGTAGATCAGTCCGCTCGCACCGACATGGACCGATCCTCTGGCAAATAGCCAGACCGCGACGCCGGATCCGAGGTAGACCGCCGGCAACACTCTCAGAGCCGAGTTCGGATAGAGGTACAACATTGCCGTGCCCAATACCAGCAACGGGGGGGAGTTGGCGATGAGGTGGGCGAACCCGCCGTGCACCAGCGGTGCGAAAAGAATGCCGGGCAACCCGGCCCACTGGCGCGGCCGGACCCCGAAATCCTCGGGTCCCAGGTCCAGCGCCCAGTTCAACAGCTGGATGAACCAGATCAGGGCGACAAAGCCTAGCGCGATCTTTACCGCCAGCCTGAAGTTGGCCCGGGCCCGCTCCGAGTCGGTGTGCGCCGGGTCGAGTCTATGAAATCTCGGGCGGGTGTCAAAACGAACGGCGGTCGCAGCCCCCGTCGATGATCGTGAACCGAAGGGCGCGATGCCTGTCGTTGATCACGATTGGATAGCTCTTAGGCGGATCAACAGCCCGTCATGCAATTTCATCCTCCGCGGTGGACCGGGTAATTCCGGCCTCCTCGCGCGCACGCCTGGCCTGCGTCTTTCCGTCGTCGAATTCAGCGCGTCGGCGCCTGATCTCCTCGGGCGCGAGACGCTCGATGTTGCAGTAATCGAGCTTCCAGTCGGGGCTCGCAGTCCAGGCGAGCGGCGATTGCACGGTAGTCCGCGGCGCAGGTGCGGTCTCGAGAACGCTCAGAGCAAGATCGAATGTGAAGGCCTGCGACACGGGATCGTTTGGCCGCCCCGCCGCGTTGCCGAGCGGGAAATCGGAGAACAGAAACCGCGGTACACCGACATACTCGACGATATCCTTCGCGCAACCCATGACAATGGTGGATATGCCGTTCTCCTCTAGCATTCGCGCGGCTAGGCTGACGGTCTGGTGGCAGATGGGGCAATTGGGAACCAGGATCGCTGCATCGACTTCGTCCGTCCTACAACGCGCGACGATCTCCGGACAGTCGACCTGGAGCGTCACACGATGGCTGCGATTGGTCGGAGCACCATGAAAGCGCGGTGCAACAGACCCGATGCGGCCCGAAGCCGCCCTCTGGCGCAACTCGGTCAGCGGAAAATAGGCAGCGGAGTCCTCGGCCGTCGTGTGCTTGCGATCGATGGCGATGTGCGAAATGCGCAGGTCGTGGTCCTGCGCCGTGTTGCCCGAATAGACAGTGTAGAACTTGGCCGCTGCATTGTAGGGCGCTCGCGGGCCCTGATCGCCCTTATCCGGCCGATAGGGAGCCGCGGTGGTGATGATAGTGATCCGGCTCTTGGAGAGCGGCTTATCCAATGGCCGGAACGGCACTTCGGAATAGTGTGCCCACTCGTAGGGCGCGCCATAGCCCAGCGCCTGGTAGTAATCGCGGATCCGTTGCAGGTAGGGAATCGGCGCATCGTGGGCTACGGCGAAGTCGAATTGCCTCCCGCGCTCGCTCGTCATTGGCTGCACTCCATCAGCGCGGCCCGATCCAGTGTGCCTACCGCGGCCGCGGACCGCAGGCCGGCGTTTCGGACCCGCTTATTGC